>WOR8_10003288_pt1 | contig 15798 bp, 11 predicted proteins | sample DeeMarSeWOR38_10_FD_19890 | JGI IMG/M metagenome (IMG submission 19890) | reverse complement strand
ATTGGTTATTCCTCCCTACTTGCTCTTCATGCGTTCCAGAATGGCCATCAGCTTCTCGTTCCCGCCGGCCGGAGGTCGCCAGTCTACCTGGATGGCTTCCGCATCCTGAGCAACCAAGCTCTCCGCAAATGACTCCAGGCCGACGTTGATGCCGGCCAGAGGTTGCTTTAGCGTTGCCAGGTCAACACTTGCGTGATGAGGTTCCAATGCGAACGGCTCGGCGGGCTGGCTGAGGGCTTGTACCAACTGACCTACATAGTGCACCGCTGCGTCATTGCTGGTTTCCACCGTGGCCCCCGCCGCTTTCAGTTGTAATATCTGCTCATCTATGCCCTGAGGATCTTCATCCGTGCCGACTACGACAGCTACCACCTCCAGGTGTCGTCCGGCTTTCTTAACCTGCGAGCGCGCCTTGGCAATGGCGGGGGCCAACTCACTTGCGGGATCGGGGTGGGAGCCATAGCCAAGCACCACGTCCAGCAAGATAACAGCCACCTCCGGATCCTGGGCCTCCTGATAGAGCCGACGGATGCGTAGATCATTATCCATCATAGGGTGTAAGCGGCCCACAGTGAACTCATCCTCACCCAGGTCAACGATAGCGTGCTCCTGGCTGACCATCGAGTTCTCCAGAACATTCTGTCCCTTCTTTATTGGGGCGTTTGAGTATACGACAGGTAGATAGTCCTGCAGGATGAGTAGGGCTTCGTACGCCAGCGTACCGCCCGAGAAGAGACCCCGCAGGTAACGCTGACCTTTTGCAAATCGCTCAAGTTTCAGATCTGGCCTGGATTCTCTCTCGGGAGTCTCAGCGGCCAATTGGACGGCTAGGGCCGCTGCCTCATCGAAGGTACGGACGAAGTGCAAATTGCCTACCTTCTGGGCTGGGGGAGAGTAGCCGATGAAATCCACCACGACTGGCTTCCCTGCCGACCGGGCAGCCTGCAACAAGTCCTCAGCAACCCTAGGTGCCGGCGGCTTGGAGACGAGTACGATAACCTTTGTTTCGGAATCACGGCTAAAGAGGTCAAGCCCCTGGCGAGCCGTCACCGCGCCCACGGCCTCAGACAGGTCGCGCCCACCAGTCCCCAGGGCATGGGTCAGGCCACTCCCTAACTGGTGGATGCGGCAGCTTACCTGCTGCAATCCCGTTCCCGATGCGGCGACCATTCCGATCGGCCCTCGACGTACGCGGTTGGCAAAACCTAGCCCTACCCCGTTGACGATGGCTGTGCCACAGTCAGGCCCCATGACCAGCAAGCCCTTCTCGGCCGCCGCTTGTTTGAGCGAAACCTCGTCCTCGACTGACACGTTGTCGCTGAAGAGAAAAACGTGCTTGCCCAGGCGCAGCGCCTCGCGGCTCACACCAGCCGCGTAACGACCGGCGACTGAGACCAATACCCACTGGGCGCCGGTCAACATCTGGGCCGCCGATTCAACGCTCTTAGGTAGGTACGCCTGTTCGATGCCTCCCTTGCGACGGGCGGCGAGGAGTTCATCAACCTGATCGAGGGCGGCTTGTGCGGCGGTGTTATCTTCAGCACGCACCACGATGATCAAATCATCAGCCCCGGCCGTCTCGGCCTCCGCGGCCAGCAGGTCACTTTGTGCCAACACATCTTTGTTGGCGTCGGTGCCCATCACCACGCCCGCATCGAGCACAGGAGCCAGGTCGGCCAGGGAGCGCTGCAATTGCATGAGCACCACGGAGTCGTAGTAGGCACCAGATCTAACTTCTACCTTGGTTACTGCCATAGTAATCTCCTGACGATCGAATACTGAACTGAGAGGGAGCATGAAAGCCAAAGTGATAGACCCAAGCGAACCCCCTGCGTGCTTTCAGTCCTCGTCAACTGCTTCCATCAAATGACTCCTGGTACGTGATGCCTGGAGGGAGTGATCCGAGACTGAGCCCAGTGCGTGAGGACAATCTGATGGCAACATGCTTCAGACAGTAGGGGGTGTCGCAGACTGACATAGCTATGAGGAACATAAGCTGAAGAATTCGCTCCTTTGCGAACACTTCAAGTATAGCACCAGCCCGAAGCAATGTCAACTATTTTTTAATAGTTTTCTTCATCAAAATCGCTCAGCAAATGATCATATCCACTCTGAGGCTACACATTAAAGACTAAGAATACAGGAACTTGTTGCAGAACGTCAGGTCAGCGTCTCGGGAAATGCTTTCCTATTTCGAACCGGGAACGAGCCTCTCTGAGGATCTCCTCGTAAAGCTCGAGGTTACGATCTTCCAGGTGATCAAAGGTTTGTAGGCTCTTGCTACCCCAAGTGATGTAACGCAGCGGCTCGGGATCGAGTTTGGCGGCGATAATCTCCTCGGTGCCTCGCGCCTGGGCCAATCGCCATGCGATGGGATTGACGATCATACTATGGCCAAAACCGTAATTGCCGAGAGCGTCCGGTCCCACTAAGTTGCTGGCAACCACGTAAACGTGGTTATCGTAAGCACGGGCAGCGTTGGTGATGTACCAGATGTCATAGCTGCGCTGCAAGGCCGATGCCCTGACGATCACTTCAGCTCCCTTCACCGCCAACAGGCGCGACAATTCTGGAAAGTCGCCATCGTAACAGATGATCATGCCAATGTTGCCCAAAGCCGTCTCGAACACATCGGCGCGGGTGCCGACCGTCGCCCAGCCTCCGCCATCGCGACGTTCCCAAGGAGCTGGGTGTGTCTTGTCGTAGATACCAATGATTTCGCCATCCGGCCCGATGAGTATCGCCGAGTTGTAAACCACTCCCCGTTCCGGTCCACGCCGATACGTCCCCCAGACTACATGGACTCCAAGCGACTTGGCTGCTGCCTGAACATCCCGGGTTACGTGACCTGGAGCCTCATCCACTATATCCCACAATTCGTCCGCACTAAGATCGGTTTCGTAACCAGTGGTCACCGTCTCTGGAAAAGCAACTAAATCAGCATCGTATTCTTTGACAGCTTTTTCCAGCCAGATCACCCCTTTGTCAACGTTGGCCTGCACATCATTAGGCGTTATGGCAATCTGCACGCAGGCGGCAACAAATTCTTTCATGACATCTACCCCTAATGTTCAATTTCAGTGATCAAGCAAGTATGGCATTTTGGGCTAATGCAAGAACCAGACAATCGTCCGTTGCACAAACAGTACAGACTTATAGTACAGGTCTGAGGAGTCGTCAACCGACTATCTATTTACGACGCTCGTACAGCTCAATGAGTACCCCGTGGGCGGACTTAGGATGAATAAAGACGTACTTCTGTCCCTGGCTCCCCGTGCGAGGTTCTTCCTCCAAGATCTGCAGGCCAGAGGCAGTCATCTCGGTCATAACCGCCTCAATGTCGTCTACTTCAAAGCAGATATGGTGCATACCCTCACCGCGCTTGGCCAGGAAGCGGGCAATGCCGGTGTCATCGGATGTGGGCTGCACCAGTTCAATCTCGCCGTCCCCCTCAGGCAGTGGCAGGAAAGCAACCTTGACTTTTTCGGCAGGTACTTCTTCGACACGTTCCAAGGGCAGGCCAAGGACATCGTGATACACTCTCAGCCCGGCATCCAAGTCCTGCACGACGATGGCAATATGGTCAATTCGTTTGCCCAGCGAGGATTCGGTTGTTGGCATAAGATCTCCTACTGCTAGACCGTAGTTTGTGGTTGATACTCACCAAAGACGCGGCGCAACGCGTGGCATATCTCACCGGTTGTAGCATATAGTTCAACCGCTTCAAGGATGTGGGGCATCAAGTTTTCGTCCCCACGAGCGGCATCTTGCAGTGAGGCCAGAGCACCTTCCACATTGCTGGTGTCGCGCGCAGCACGCAATTGCCGCAACCGCTCGACCTGAGCTGCCTGGGCCGCTTCGTCCACGCGCAAGATCTCAGGCACGTAATCCTCGTTCACCTGGAAGCGGTTTACCCCAACCACGACACGCTCTTGCGCCTCTACAGCCTTCTGATGGTGATAAGCGCTCTCCTGGATCTCCCGCTGGATGTAGCCAGCCTCAATCGCGGCCAGCGCACCGCCTATGTCGTCAATGCGAGTCAGGTAGTCGCGGACCTGGACCTCAACTTCATCGGTGAGGCGCTCGACGTAATAACTGCCGGCCAGTGGATCAATGGTATCGGCGGCGCCACTCTCATAGGCGATGATCTGCTGGGTACGCAGCGCGACCTGCACCGCTTCTTGGGTGGGCAGCGCCAGCGCCTCGTCCATACTGTTGGTGTGCAGGCTCTGGGTTCCGCCCAGCACAGCGGATAAGGCTTGGATAGTGACCCGCACAATGTTGTTCATGGGTTGCTGAGCGGTCAGCGCGACCCCTGCCGTCTGGGTATGGAAGCGAAGCATCATGCTTTTGGGATTCTGGGCGCCGAACCGGTCGCGCATCACCCTTGCCCACAAGCGTCGCGCCGCCCGGAATTTAGCGACCTCCTCCAGCAAGTTGTTCTGAGCCACGAAGAAGAAGGCCAGGCGAGGGGCAAATTCGTCAATCTTCAGACCCGCCTGGAGGGCCGCCTCCACGTAGGCGATGGCATTGGCAAAAGTGAAGGCTACCTCTTGGACGGCGGTAGCGCCAGCCTCGCGGATGTGATAGCCGCTGATGCTAATCGTGTTCCAGTGTGGCACGTGGTCTTTGCAGTAGGCGAAGACGTCGGTGATAAGACGCATCGAGGGCTGCGGCGGGAAGATGTAAGTCCCGCGGGCGATATACTCCTTGAGGATGTCGTTCTGAATCGTGCCGCGTAGCTGCTCAGGTGACACACCCTGTTTTTTGGCCACGGCGATGTACATAGCCAGTAGCACGGCCGCTGGCGCGTTGATGGTCATACTGGTAGAGACCTTGTCCAAGGGGATGCCATCAAAGAGACGTTCCATATCGGCCAAAGAGGAAATTGAGACGCCAACCTTACCCACCTCACCGGCGGCCATGGGGTCGTCGGCATCATATCCGATCTGCGTCGGAAGATCAAAGGCGACGCTCAGACCGGTCTGGCCTTGTTCGAGAAGGAACTTGTAGCGGGCGTTGGTCTCTTCGGCGGTGGCGTAACCCGCGTACTGACGCATGGTCCACAGCCGACCCCGGTACATGGTAGGATAAACACCCCGCGTGAAGGGATATTGGCCGGGAAAACCCACTTTTTGAGCGTAGTCGTAGGCGAATTCGGAGCCTACCGTCTCAGGTGGCAGGTAGAGACGATCTACCGGGATGCTTGAGAGAGTCTCGAAACTGTCCTGTCGCTCGCCGCCCCGTTTGAGGAAGGGCTGGAGCACGTCTTCTTCCCAGTCGTCTCTTGCGCCTTCCAAGTCGGTGTTCATATCAGTTGCAATCCTTTCAGTGTTTCTTCGGTCGGCAACCCGGTTTGTGTGTCCCATCCCAGATAGGTATAGTATTCGTCCAGCATTCTCTCCACTTCTTCGTGATCCAGGTGCGCGCCGCGATACGGCCCCCTCAAGACCTCGCTCTCGAAGAAACGTTCCGGCAATCTGTCATCTTCGCGCGAATAGCCAGCGTGAAGGTGCGAGAAATATCGCTCCAGCGTGTGGCAACCCAGTCCCCAGCGATGCAAATCTTCCCCAGTCATCCGCTTTCCGGTGCTCAGGTACAGCAGCTCGGCCAGTTCATGAGGACTGCCTATACTCAGATCATACCACCCATAGACGAAGTAGCACACGCCCAGACTATCAACAATGGACTTTAGACCCTCAGTCCACGCCACGATCCTGCCTTTGCCCCGATAAGTACCTGGATCACCAGCACCCGGATTTCCAAATATCCTCTGGCCGACTTCGGAGGAAATACGCCGGTTCTCCGTCTGCGGTGACCCACCCAGGTGTCCGCCGCCCCTGGTTGAAGTCATCACTCCCAGGGCCCAGGCGCGATGGGAACGCAGCCCCTGCTCATTAATGCCTACCCTCTTCACAGTCATCGCCAGTTGCTGACTGTCACCTCCAATTTCCTGCGCTGCTTCAAAAACACCTTGACTCAGAAGTCTCCCCAGGCCAACACCTTCTCCGATTTGGCGGACCAGTTTTGCGGCAGAGCGACCGTCTCCCCACCTGAGATGAACGCCGCCCTTCTGCTCCTTGGGTAGGATGCCTCGCTCTCCACATTCGAAGGCGAATGCGATGCTCGCTGAAACGCCATCCACATCCAGGCCATATTCGTTGCAAAGAGTATGTGCCAGGAGTAAGTCTTGGGGATCGTTCACCCCCCAGTTTGAGGCCAGACCACGCACCGAATTGGCGTGCATGCCCTCGCTTATCAGGCGCTCGTACTTGGAAGAGTCCATGTCATACAGGTGCAAGCAGCGTACACCACAGCCGAGACAGCCTGCTCGAGCGGTTTCCCACTGCCTGAAGATTTCCTCCTTGATCGGTGCAGATTCCTCAGCCGACAGATACTCGTCTTGTAGGTTCTTCACCCCGGTTGGCACCAGTCCGTTGAACCCCCCAGCACCCGCCATGCCGTGAGTTCCGCCCCTGATCAAGGCCGCAACTGCCTCGGAGGTATTTATACGCCAATCGAGCTGCTGGATCTTGTCCCTCAGTCGCGCCTCATCGAAAACGGGAATGAGCTGATCTCCAAGTGCGACGATCGCTTTCAACCTTTTGGCGCCAAATATCGCCCCGCTTCCGCCCCAACCCGCGGCGTGGGCCCGGTCGGCAATCAAGCACGAAATGGCAGCCTCCCTCTCGCCAGCCGGTCCAATCCCCAGGAAGCTGAGCGGCGCGGATCCATACGTTTCCCCCAAGACCTGACGCAACTCCGAGATCATCAATCCCCTTAGAGAACTAGCGTCGAGCAGCTTTGCCTTGGAGTCTTGCAGCAGAAGATACACAGGGGTCTGGCTGGCACCGTGGAGGACGAGTGCATCGTAGCCTGCCATCTTGAGCCGGTTCCCAAAATCTCCTCCCACATTGGAGTAGGAAATGCCCCTCGACAGACGGTTGCGGGTGATTACGGCAGTTCGTGTGCCCAGAGGAACTCCCGTGGCAACCAGCGGACCGGCTGCTATGATGACAAATTCCCCTTCTGGGGAATCATCGTTGTGCGCCTGGTGGGTGAATAGGAGAAAAGAGCCCAAGCCCCTCCCGCCTATCCACTCGAGGTATTGCTCTGTCGGCTCTTCTCGGAATTCGGCACGAGTTAAGTCAACCCATAGGATTTTACCGGCATAGCCAAACAGCATTGCTTCCGACCTCGGATCCGCTCACGTTTCTTTAGGCCAGAGTTCTTCTCTCGCGGTCGTAGTTCTGTCCAAGGAAGGCTGGCGGCCTGAGTCGCCTTGAGGCGAATATCATGACAAGGATGGTAGCGATGTAGGGTAACGTGAGCAGAAACTGGTACGGGACCCCAAAAGCTCCGATCTGCACTCTGAGCGCCAAAACTTCCACGCCAGCGAAAAACAGAGATCCCAGCAAAATTGGAAGGGGGCTCCAGCCTCCGAAGAAGGTCAAGGCGATGGAGATCCAGCCTCTTCCTTGCACCATTCCCTGCGTAAACGTTCCAGTGTACACCATCGGCAGATAAGCGCCTGCCAGCCCCATCAGCATCCCACCCACAATAGCTGTCACGTAGCGCATCCGTGAGACGTTCACCCCCAGGCTATCGGCTGCTTTCGGGTTCTCGCCGACTGACCTCAATTCCAGACCGATACTCGTCTTATAGAGCAGATAATATAGAAAGAACGACAAGAGGATCGCAAAATAGACCAGCAAGTTCTGGTTGAACAAGATGGGGCCCAAGATGGGTATACCTCTCAGAATAGGTATCGGCACACTCTTGAGAGTGGGAATCAGAGGGGGCTGCAAAGTGACCCCGATTGCGAGTTTGGGGAGGAGGGTCGACAAGCCCACGCCAAAGAAAACAAGCGCTAGGCCAATGACAAATTGATTCATCTTCAGCGTTGTGGTGAAATAGGCCAAGGCCAAGCCGAATAGCCCTCCCACAAACAGTGCCAGGAGAATACCATAGATCAGACTGTCGTAGAGGTAAGCGCCCAGAAAGCCAACGGAGGCCCCTACAAGCATGATCCCCTCCTGAGACACGCTGAAAAGTCCAGTTCTACCACCCAACATGGTTCCCTGGCTGGCCAGGACGTAAGGAACCATAGCCAGCATAACCAACCTGGCCAAGCCTACAATCTGTACTTCAAACTGATCCACTGGCTATCGCCTCCTGACCACGTCTGACAAAAGGACAAAGAGCAGAACCAAGGCTTCAACGATGAGCACCATCTCAACCGGTATCATCATAGTCCGCTGCATAGCGCTGGCGCCAACCTCAAGGACAGCAATGAAAAAAGCCACGAAAGGCACGGCCAGAAGATTACCCCTGGAGATGAGACCGATGATTATACCTAGCAGCAAGAAGTTGGACTGTAGCCCCTCGATGAGCCGATGCTGTACGCCCGTCACCTCGATAGCCCCCGAGAGACCAGCCAGGGCGCCGCCCAGGATCAAGGAGAGGAGAAACATCCGGCGTACATTGATGCCAAATACTCTGGAAGCCCTGGGGTTGGCTCCGCTGGCAACCAACTCGTATCCGCCGGGGGTGCGGCTGGCGTACACGTAGACGAGAATGGCAACAGCCAGGGCAAGCACGATGCCACTATTCAGCGGGGGCCTGGCGACCAGCAAAGGAAGCTCGCCTCCCACTCCGATAGGAACCGTGGTGGGATGCCCCGCCGCGGGGTCGCGCCAGATTTCAGTTGCCACGTAATCGATGAGGCTGAATGATATGAAGTTCATCATGACCGTTGTGAGGATCTCGTTGATGCCGAATCGGTAGAGAAGCCAGGCCGGGATAGCGGCCCAGAAGCCTCCGAACACGATTCCGGCCAGTAGAACCAAAGGCAACAGGAGCGGAAGAGGCAGCCCAGCCAACATAATGCCAACCGCAGTCGCCCCAATCGCACCGACGATGAGCTGTCCCTCCCCGCCGATGTTATACTTGCCGGCTATCAGGGGTACAGTGAAAGCCAGTGCCTGTAGCAACAGAGGGACAAATTTGAGCAGGGTTTGAATGAACCCGTAGGGGGTCTTGAAAGAGGTGAATAGGATGGTGGAGTATGCGTGCAGCACGTCGAAGCCCATGGCAGCGATGAATATCCCGGCTGCGATAAAGGATGCTACGACGGCCAAGAGGTAAGGAATCAACCCTTTGACCAGAGACGCGACGCCATGACCTAACCCCGTAGCTTGCTCACTCATGGGTTTCGACTCCACTCATCATGCGTCCTATCTTGTATTTGTCGAACTCGCCCCTCGCGAGAACGCCTACAATCTGGCCCCGGTAGATAGTGGCGATGCGGTCACACAACAAAAGGAGCTCGTCCAGATCCTCGGATAGCAGCAGGGTGGCCAGCCCCTGGGCCTTGAGCTCCAGGAGCTTAGAGTAGACGAATTCCATAGAACGGATGTCAAGACCTCTGGTCGGGTTATGGGCCAACAAGAACTTGGCCGGCTGAGAGAAGGCCCGTGCGAGCATTACCCGTTGGATGTTCCCTCCCGACAGATTGGCCGCTACCTCGCTCGCGCTTGGCGTCATAATGTTGTATTCGGAGATCAACTGGCGAGCTACCCGGAAAATGGCCGACCAGTCGAGGAAGCTGCCTCTGCGGTACGGTTTCTGGCGCTGATAACCCAGAATCAGGTTCTGAGCCACACTGGCTGTTGGCAGGAAACCGTCCTGCAATCTATCTTCTGGAATATAGGTGATCCCCATCTCCAGCAGTTCTCTGGTTTCTATGCCAACGATACTCGAGCCATCCATCGAGACCTGGCCGTTGGCAACCGGCCGGATGCCCATCAAACTCTCGACCAGTTCCTGTTGGCCATTTCCGGCTACACCTGCGATGCCAAAGATCTCTTTCTCATGGATCCGGAACGAAACATCTTTGATCAATGGAGTGCCCTCTTCGTTGGCCACCTGCAGATCTTCAACGTGCAGGACGGGCTTTTGGCCCACGTGTGCGACCTTCTGATCCAGATCTGTTGCAGAGAATACGAGGCTTTTCTCAACGTCCATCCCCGCGCCAACCATCGCGTTGACCAGAGCCTCCTCGGAGACTTCATCCCGGGATAGAGTGAGCACGTTCTTGCCATCCCTGAGCACTGAGATCCTATCGCAGACGCGAAGCACTTCTCTTAGCTTGTGAGTGATGAAGACGACGCTCATCCCCTGCTCGACCATAACTCTCAGCGATTGGAAGAGGGAATCCACCTCCTGTGGGGTGAGACTGGTGGTTGGCTCATCCAAGATGAGGATGTCGACCCCTCGATAGAGAGCTTTGAGTATCTCGACCCTCTGCCGTATCCCCATAGGGAGTTCCTCTATCAGGGAACGAGGGTTGACCTCCAGGCCAAACCTCTTCGAGAGGTCCGCGATCCGCTGTTCCTCCTGATCAAGGTTCAAGGTAGGTCTATTCTTGAGTGGCGTTCCTAGCACAATGTTCTCTGTCACTGTGTAACTGTCTATCTGAAGAAAGTGCTGGTGGACCATACCTATACCGTACTTGATGGCGTCCCTGGGCGATTGGATCTCCACCTGCTTATCGCGCAGGTATATATCGCCCGCCTCTGGCTTGTAGAGGCCATACAGAACGTTCATCAGCGTGGTCTTGCCCGCGCCGTTTCCACCGAGAAGGCCGTGGATCTCGTTGCTATTAAGCTGCAAGCTGACATCGCCCAGGGCAACGACCGTCCCAAAGGACTTGCGAACGCCCTTCATCTCGAGCATGGTTGAGTTTTTCATTGGACATAACCGTGCATTTGATAGACTGACAGGTTGGATAAGAAGTCTCGCGCGATCTTTGGGAACCCACTGGTACCCTGTCAACGGTGATTTCATCCCGCTGTGCGAGATGGGTCAGGGAAGAACGAATGTCAGGTTTGTCAAGAGCACCTGCCAATCCAACCTTTACAGGGCACTAGCTCGGGTACCGAGTTGATGTCACCATGAGGTGCCCCAGGCAGGCGCACGGGCCCACAAGAAATCGGCAGATACAGGGACTCGGCCCGGGCGGCTCCCATCGCCTCATTGACGAGAGCGAACCGCCCAGGCCTCTGGCTATTGGCGCGGAAGATCCAAAGAGCCTTATTCTATAGGCGTGGTATCTTTGACGACCTCGATCTTGCCGGATTGTATGTCAGCTACAATCTGCTCCATCTCGCTATTGAGTTCGTCGGAAACATTGCGAAGCGGCATTTGCAGGGCAACCCCAGTCTCAAAACCCATGGGGTAGTATCCACCCGTCTCACCCGCCATGATCTTCTCCACGATGTCTTTGAGTGGTTTCTCCCAATCGTAGAGGGCTGCGGTAACGTAATTCTCGGGGGCGAAGTTGGACTTATCGACGTACTTGGCCGTCGCCCACACCTGGTCTGGCGCACTCTTCACGGCCTCGAAGAGGCCGAACATACCCAGGTTGAGAGAGCCCATAATGACATCCACGTCCTCAGCGATCATAGCGTCAGTGAGTTCCCGAGCCTTGGTGGGGTCGTTGAAGTCTCCGACCCAGACGGGTTTGAGTTCTACGTCCAAGCCCAGATCCTCAATCGCCTGCTCAACCGCATGGACTTCTGCGTAAGAGAAGGGTAGGGTCAGGCCTCCGATGTAGCCAATCTTGCCAGTCTGAGTCTGTTTCGCGGCCGTGGCCCCAACAGCATAGAAGGGAATGTGGAAGTTTCGGTCCATGACCCACATATTGTCGGGGGCATCTTCGACGGGCGCGTCGCCTTCCCCGATGAAGTATACATCGGGAAACTCATTGGCCAGTTGCTGCGTCTGTGACACAAATTGCCCGCCGTGCGTGAAGATGATGTTGTAGCCGTTGTCAATGTATTCGCGCATTACTCTCTCAACGTCAGGCACGGCTACGTTCTCGGAGTAGGCCATCTCGATACCAAGGTCCTTTTGCACGGCGAGGCCGCCGAGATAGCCCAGCGTATTGTAGTCTGCGTCTGTGGTGACGCCGGGGAGAATTACCGCCAGCTTATACTCCTCGGTCGCAGCCGGAGCCGCCTCCTGTGTGGCAGGCGCGGCACACTGAGCAGCCATCATCGAGAAGATGATCAAAGCTGCCATCAATACAAACAGTTGCCTACGCATGGGTCTTTCCTCCTTTCATTAGGTAAAGCCTGTTTAGAAAACGGTTAGAGCGTGAGAACGAAACAGCAGAAAAAAGAGAGTCCGTCGTGTGACAGGATGGCGTAAAACGGCGTTTCTTGGAATACCCAGGGGACCTCTCAAAGACTTTTCCCGGGAAAGTCACCTATGTAAAGCGAGGAGCATCAAGCGGATTTCGCTCCTTTGCGAACAAACAACATTGATTATATCATCGGCCGGAGGCAGTGTCAACCAATTTCAAGCTTGGGTGCACGAATGGTCTACCGGTAAATGAGTTTGGCTCTCGCCCCTATCTGCCTTCGCGCTGCCATCTCAATGGCTTGCCCCGGACAGACCCCAAGGCACAGGCGACACCCGTCACACAGTGCGGGTTTCACTTGCTACGTCGTCATCCATCATTGTGATGGCCCAATAGCCGCCTGATGGGACTGACTAAATTGGATAGGGTGCCCGGCACCTGAGGTGTTGCTTTTCAGGCCAGGCCCAGTTGCTCGAGTCGTGTCCGGCGGGGTGCCCCGTTTTCATCCCAGTCGCGCAACCGGTAATAGACGGGCAGCATAATGTCCAGATCTGGCAAGACCCCCGCTGCGCCTCCGGTGGGGCGCGGCTCGGTCAGTAGACGTTTGGGCAGCGTGTCGTCCGCAGCGGTAATCCCCAGCCGTAGGTTGATGAGACGCTTGAGTTGAAAGAGCCGCTCGCCGGTCGTCAGTACGTCCTCAGCCGTCCAGTTCCAGCCCAGGCCGCTGTTGACAATTTGAGCAACTCGCTCCGGTCCAACCAGCCCTTTGGCAATGAACTTGCACAATCCCAACGGGTTGTAGACACTCAGAAAGTTCTGATAATCGTAGGCCAGCTTGGCCTGCTCGATGTTGGACTCGTGATGCGGAAAGGTTTCGGAGTATCCCAGGTCAGGGTGGTGAACGCCATAGCCATTCCAATAGCTCAGCGACTCCAGGTGGCAGCCACCCCGGTTGGCGGTGGCATAGTTGACGGCCATATTCACGAATGCGCGAGGGTCGTGATAGGCAATCTCCAGACCTTTGACGTGGATGGCAAAGTCCTCGGCCCCATTCCCAATGCGCTCTGCCGCCTCACGCACCCCCTCGGCCAGCACAGCGCCGATGTCACGACGGTAGGCGATTTTTTCGATCATGGCGAGGATAGCATCGGGATCGCCAAAGCGGAGTTCGACACCGCCAGTATCCTCAGGTCCAATGAGTTCCCGCTCGTAGGCCTCCATGGCAAAGGCGATGACCGACGAAGTGGAAATAGTGTCCAGACCGAAGCGGTTGCAAAGAGAGTTGGCCCGGATCACGCTGGCCGCGTTGGCATTGCGCGTCATACCGGCAAAACCAGCGACGGTTTCGTATTCTACCCCTTCGCCACGCGGAGTTTTGTATTTGCCTTCGGGCACTTCCACCTCTTTGCCGCAGCCGATGGGGCAGGCAAAGCAGAAGGTATGCTTCACCAGATACTTGTCGTAGATGGTCTGACCGGAGACAGCGTTAACCTCGTCCCAGCTACCCAGGGTCCAGTTGCGCATGGGCATATCACCGAACTTCTCGGTGCCGATCACCCCACCCGAAGTGCCAAAGTTCGACATACCGACCGAATTCTCTTTAATGAAAGCGTTTTGTGCCTTTACCTCGTCCCTGAAGGCTTTTTGGTCTGGGTATTGAGGTCGCTGTTTGCCACGTACTACGATGGCTTTGACGTTCTTGCTGCCCAGCAACGCACCCATACCCCCTCGCGCTGCGGCGCGCACGTGATCGGAAGGTCCGCTCATGACGCCCGCGATCCTCACCAGGTTCTCACCCGCTGGCCCAATGCCAGCCACCTGCGCGCGAGGGTCAGTTTCGTTGAGCAGGGCGTCGGCGGTTTCAAAGTACTCCTTGCCCCACAAATGCGAAGCATCGCGCAGTTCGATCCTGTTCTCAAGGCCGTTGATCCATAAATAGACCGGTTTTTCGGCCCGACCGGTAATGACCAGTCCATCGTATCCAGCGAAACGCAGTTCGGCGCCCCAGTAGTTACCCAGATTGGCCTCGTTCCAGATGCCAGTCAATGGTGAGCGTCCACACCACGAACTTCGACACCCAGTTGGCGCAAAGGTGCCTGTCAACACCCCGTTAAAGACCAGCAACGGATTGCCTGGGTCCAGCGGGTCCAGCTCCGGATTCATCTCGTCGTAGAAGAGCTTGGCGGCGAAACCAGACCCGAGTAGCCACTTCTGAACTTGATCATCGCTGATTGGTTCCTCGGACCAGGCGCCCTTGGTGAGATCCACGCGTAACAGTCTTCCAGCATAGACAGACAATTTATCCTACCTCCGGCTCCCATAAGGTTCTATCAAAGTGATTGAACGCCGAGACAAGTACTCCGCCTTTTGCCTCCAGACCAACCTCTATGTGTCATTGTCCAACCTGCATGTCAGACTGCGTAGACAATCTGAAGTCGAACTAGTGCTTTGTCAAAACTAACTTGACACCCATGTCTTTAGATCCTACTCATCAAATCACCGTTGACAAAGCACTAAGTGCAAACAAGAAAGCTCTGCGGTTCGCAGTAATGACTCACCCCTGCGGCGGTCCAGGGGTGAGTCGTCACTACGAACCCATCAGGACTTAATTGATTGTACTTAGACCAGCACCTCGTCGGGTACGCGCATGACTTCGTTGGCTTTGACCACCTCGTCGGGCACGTCAAAGACCAGGTCTGCGCCCGCAATCTGGCGCACGTAGTCTTTCACTACCTTGTCCCAGTATTTCTTGGTGATATAGTAGACACGGGCGCCACCGAGTTCGTGCTGGTATTCAGGCCAGGGGTAAGTGGGTTGTGCCATACCGACTCCCCAGCGCCACCAGCCATTGTAGCTCTCGTAGGTGGCCCACCACTCTTTGTTGCCCAGCATCTCAAAGCCGTAGTACGCCTTGGCGTAATACATGATCGCGCCAATACGTCCCCCACGGATGAGCGCCATAGTGTGTAGACTGATGTTAATGTCTTCGCTCATCAGGCGACCGTTGGCAAAGCCAGCCCACAGCCCGTCAATCAGGCCCACCAAGGTGTAGGGATCTTTGAGCCGCTTGCGATACCAGCCCAGTATCTCGGCATACACTCGGGCACCAACAATGTCGTAGAAGTCGTGATCGGATTGCATCACCTTGGCGATGTAGTCCAGCATCATCGGTGCTTCGTCCAGTCTGGCCTCGCGGATGTACAGAGTGCGTCCGTCTTTGAGGGCGATCATCGCGCCTGGCCACGGCTTCAGGTCCATTGCCGGCGCCTGGAGCAACGGCTCAATCTCACGCACGTCTAGAGTAATCTGTTCTCGTGTTACCTTTTCGGGGGGTTCAAGTCGCATTGTGGAAATCTCCTTCACACATATTTAATATGCCTAAATCAACCTTAATTAGCTTAGGTTGGCGCGGCTCAGTTCGTTGATTCGTTCTACGTGGGTGGGGTCGTAGGCGTCGCCGAATTTGGTCTCGGGCATGGTGTCCTTCTGCTTCATCAGTTCTTCGTATTCGTCATCGTCCACGAATGCCACACAACGACCGATGCTCGACTCGCCATCGACAAATCGCCAGGGGAAGAATCCGATTTGCACACGGCGGTTGATCAGCAAATCGATTTCCCCACCGACGCACTCAGCGTGGATGATGCCATGGG
>WOR8_10003400_pt1 | contig 15813 bp, 10 predicted proteins | sample DeeMarSeWOR38_10_FD_19890 | JGI IMG/M metagenome (IMG submission 19890) | reverse complement strand
ATCAATTGATGCTTCGCTCCTTAATTTTATATTACATCGCAGCTGGAAGGGAAACATTCGTGAATTGGAAAATTTTATGGAACGTCTTGTGACCTTTGCCGATACTGATGCGACTGTTCTAGATTCATCAATCTTACCAAAAGAGTTCTACAGCGAATATGACCATGTAAAACAAAAATTATCTGCACATGATCCAGAGAGTTCCTTGCCCGAGCGTATTCATTCCTTTGAGAAAGATTTGATTCGACAGGCCCTGGTTGGAATCAGTCACAGGCCGCCCGCGCTTTAAAAATATCAGAGGGTACTATCCGTCAAAAAATGAAAAAGCTTAAACTTCACAAACCCGCCTGATTTTTTATCCACGAATTACACGAATTTCACAAATTATTTGTTTTAATAGGGATATAGCATGTCGAAGATCCCGGTTTATCGGGACTACATCCCTACACAGTTCGCCGCTAAATAATCGCCAAATGGTTAGAATAATAAACGATCTCCGATCAACTCCCTTTGCTCAAAAACAGGAAATAAGGAATCAACATATCCATTTATATTAGAATAAAATTCGTATAATTGATCCGCAATTTCGTGCTATCGTTCGAACTTAACTAAAGTAAAAACAATGTAAAATTAAAGATTCGAATAAAGCTTCGAAGCAATTAAATATTTCAACTAAATTATACTTCCTTTAAAAATTTTATAACCCGTTTATTATCAACATCTTAGTCGTCCAATCATTTTTGTGATATTACCGGCATAGCATTTGCCTGAACATGATGTGCGTAAAGGTACAGTGGGAGTTATCTGAAGAGATCAGAAACATTTTTAGATAATCTCTGAATTTTCGATCCTTTTAGTCAATATTGGACTTCGAGAAGTCCGCAACAAAAGGAGGTTCAAATGGTAAACTTAAAAATTTCGAGATGTATGATGATTGGGATTCTGGTGATTCCACTGCTGTTGTTACAGTGTCGCGATACCGGTACTCCTCCTGATTTTGATTCAGAGCCGACCACCCTATATCTCGTTGAGGACAACAAACTTGCAACCGCTTCCCCATTAGACTTAGATGTCATACAGCATATTTACGAGAGTGTTGATTATACCGCCGTTTTAGATTGCGACATGGCTGGCACGCACTGTGAATTTGGAATCTCATTTGCAGCTAATCCTGAAGATAATGTATTATCGAACGTTGAAATCATCATAAACAGAGATGGTGCCGAGAGTGTTTTAGCGAGTAAATGGTTTAACGTGGATTCCAGGACCTATACCCAATATATGGATTCTTTTGAGATTGAAGATCCGGACTGTTGCTGCGGCGATAATTTGATTCTGAGGATATCCAAATATTCCAGAACTAATCCTTCTGCAAGGCTGAGCATGAGAGCAGAAAAAGCTGAACCAAATAATTCCTATATCGTGGTACCAAGAGTGAAGATTCAAGAAGACTAACAGAAGCTGAAAGTTGAAAATGGATTTAGTCATGAAAAACCCCAACTTATTCCCCGCCCTACTCCCACCATTGGGGGCGCCTGGAGTAAGATAGTCAAAGAAAGCCTGCTTCTTCGAAGCAGGCTTTCTTTTTTTGTTTTTTCGGTGAAAAACTATCTCAGCAAAATCATCTTTTTTACACCCACATACTCTTCTGCTTTAAGCCTGTAGTAATAGACACCACTCGCATATCCGGAAGCATCCCAATCAACAGAATATCTACCTGCCGGTTGACTTTTAGCAACCAGCGTTACCACTCTTTGACCAAGTGCATTATAAATGCTTAAGTCGACGTAATTCGTATTTGGTAATTCATAATTTATTTTTGTTATCGGATTAAATGGATTGGGATAATTCTGAAACAGCTGATAGGTATCAGGCAGTCCATTTGGTTCATCTTGCAGACTAGTTAGCTGACCAGCAAGAAATGTTTGTGTATAAGAGGGACCACTTTCCAGTATTTCATCGCTTGTTGTTCCATCATCAAAAGAGGTGATCGAGTAATAATAATTAACACCATGCGTAGTTTCAGTGTCATCATACATATTGACAACCGGATTACCCGTCCCGTATCCACAACTGAATATGAGATCGAACTTTGTACTCAGGTCTGATGTCCGATAGATTTTGTATCCCCCGAAATTGGTCCATGATTCAGCATTGTTCAACCAACTTAAGCTGATATGCTCATCTCCGGTGACCACCGTAAATTCATCGGGAGGTGGGGGCGCATCAGGGATCTGATAACCGGCATCAAATGTTTCCTGTGCTTTTAAAAAAGTATTGAACAGCGAATCCCGGCCGGTATACACCCAGGCATTTTTAAATTCTTCCCGGTCCGATGTCGTACCTCCATCTGGTAATGTAAACGGTGATATATTATCCAACCACAACTGCCCCAGCTCATAACATTGCTCCCGGCTCAATCCTGACACTGCTTCCGCAATAACGATGCGGACACTATCACCGGGAGCCATCGTATAGGGCCCAAAGCCATGCGCCTGAGAAAATCCGCCTGGCGTATTGCCCCATACATTTGCCGCCTGACCGGAGTCGAACACTTCCTGAGCCTGTGTCAATTCAGGGTATCCTTTTGTCATTTGAGCATATTCTTGTGTCATTTTTGCTGCATCGAACTGATCATTCCCCATTGTAAGTGGATCATCCGATCCAATATAGTAGGTGGTTGTCGGTTGATTGGGATCATTCACAGGATTATCAGGAGAAGTATCAGCGTGCAATACAATGGTTCCCACAAACTGGACGCTGCCAAAATGTCCATCGCCGGAATGCCAAGGCGCACCGATACTTGTCCCCGGGCCGGCCCATTGCGAATGCTCACCATACCAGCTAAAAAGGCACCTGAAAAGATCTTCCGTAAGCGGATGGCTTGAGACAGCATCATTCATCGTCGCATGACCCCAGGAACTCGACTGTGGTACCCAGTAGCCGCCGGGGCCATAAGGACCGGGTTCCCGTGTCGGCGCATATCGATATAACCAATAAAAGACGACATCTGTCAGTACTTTATGTTGTACACTGCCCTGATTATCAAATATTCCCGTATTTTTGAAAAAATAGTCAAGGATCACATAATCATCATGATTCTGCTGACTCCATGCATAAATGTTTCTTGTCAGTGTGATACCGATTGACGTATGTACGACATTATGGATCATCCGGTCGGATACTATTGTTTCATCAATATCCTCTTCTGCAAGGTTTTCCATATTGTTCAGTCTGGAGGCAGGAGATCCGTTAACCAGCACTTGTGGGGGTAGAGACTTCCCGATCAACCGGAATTCTTCCGTCATAAATTCATTTGTTTCATCCAGATGTCTTGGCCCAATATGGACAACCTTATGGTCAAACACCGTGTTCTCAAAAAGTGTATCAGCATAATTGGTCGTACCAATCCAAAGACCTTTCGATGCTTTCATATCCTGATACCTGAGCTGGCCCGGCCAGCGTAATCCATCCTGTTGATCTGAAACAAGATATGTTCTTCCGATCTCTACCTCACAACCGGCACTGTGATACCAATCGTGCAAACGGCCAACAGCGATCCATTTGGTTTCACCGGCAGATAAAAAGGATGTGGTCATAAGGAATTGAGTCACAAGAATGACCAGGCAAAAGCAAATGTGTTTAATTCTTTTCATAAAACCTCCCTATTTTTAAACCTAACTTATCATGAATCGATCAGCCAATCTTATTTATAGTTTGTATCATATGGTACTGTATGATTTAATTGATACAGGATCACAGAATATACTGGATGATTCTACTCTAAGAGATATTAAACAATATTAACCAATTTGCTCTCTAATGTTCTGTTTCGAGACTGTAATAAAAAATCATTTAGGTCAGAAAATTCTTAATAAAGGTCCGTAAGAGAAAGGTTCTAGATATAATATACAAAACCGAATCACATATGCAATAAAAATAGTACGCTATCAATATTAATAGTACGTTTTTCTATATTCCTTTGGTGTTTTATCGGTGACTATCCTGAATTGGCGATAAAAATGTGAAAGGTTATTGAATCCAACATCAAAACAGATCTGGGAAACGGATAACGTTTCATCGGAGAGTAATTTACAGGCATAATTGATCCGCAATTCATTTAAGTATCGGGAAAATGTTTTTCGGGTGTGCTTCTTAAAATAGCGGCAAAATGAACTGACATTCATATTAATATGCCGGGCAGCTTGCCGTAGAGTGATATCCTGATGATAATTATCAAGTAAAAATTCAGTTATTATCTCAATACGCTTTGACCTTTTATCTCCTTTTTTCTCTTCACTCTGCTGAGTGGAAACTAACCGATAGTCTCCGGAACGCTCAATCATATTTAAAATTCTGATCAGCATCGCAAATTGTATGATGCTTTCCTGCCGTACCATTTTCCTTAAATAATCATGTAAATCATTCCGCGTCGGACCGGATAGTTTGATCCCGAATGTTGATTTTTTTAACAATTCACCGATCGGGTAAAATTCCGGTCGATCCAGCAGATGCTGACATAAAAGATTCTCACTAAATTGGACCACAATCGCTTCCGCTCGAAGATCCGGATTTCCCCGATGATAAATCTGATCATTGATCAAAACATGGGGTACATTACTCCCGATAAAAAAGATATCCCCTTCTTCAAATTCTTCGACACTCGTACCAATAAATTGTTTTCCATGACTCTTTAAAATCAGCGCAATTTCGTACTCCGGATGAAAATGCCATGGAATGTCAAAATTGGGCTGTGAAAGCTGAAATACTTTGACCGAACTATCAGCAGTAAAAGATATTTTTTCAAGCATGGGTTTCATAATGATTCAATATTATCATTTTTCATTATAAATGCAAATATAGTATAAAGATTTGCAAACATTGTGTTAGAACTTCATCTTTCGTGGTTGTATAATCTGAAAGATCTCCAGGGATAAAACAGAGAGGCAACTAAATCAAAAGGAAGATAATTATGTGGAGAAAAATATCTTTACTTCTAATATTTTGCTGTGCTATTTTTTTTTCCTGCTCTCAGTTAAAAGAATATCCTGACAGGCAGTCAAGGACCTTTGAGCAGGAAGTGATTTACCACATTTTCCAGCGCAGTTTTTTTGACAGCAATGGAGATCTGCATGGTGATCTGAACGGTATACGGTCAAAACTGGATTATCTTGAAGAACTCGGTGTCAATACAATTTTGATTACCCCGCTTTATTTGTCTCCATTTTATCACAACTATTTTCCCGATGATTTTTTTAAAATCGATCCAAGCTACGGATCAGCGGAAGATTATCTGGAATTAGTGGATGCCCTACATCAGCGTGGTATGAAACTGATTATGGATATGGAAATACATTATGTCACCAGTGAACATGAATGGTTTAAAGATTCGTTTCAGAATCCTCAGTCCCCGTATAGTGACTATATTATTTATAATGGCCCAAATAATACCAATCCCGAATCAATTATCTTTAATCTTGATACAGTGGAAACCTGGGATGGGAAACAGGTTATCGCAACAACCGTAGATATGTACAGCCAGGGAGTTATAGATTATCATCATCAGTTGTTCAAGTACTGGGTCGATCCAAATGGTGATGGTGACTTTAATGATGGTGTTGACGGATTCAGGATCGATCATATGGTAGATGATCTTGACTGGAAGAATATCCGTACTGATTTACTGCAAAAATTCTGGAAACCTTTATTTGATGAATTGAGAGCCGTAAATCCCCATCTTTTGATAATTGGTGAGCAGGGTGAATGGGACTTTGGTATCAAATATTTTGAAAAAGGAGATGTAGACCTGATTTTTTCTTTTCAGTTACGAAATGCCTTTATCAAATTTGATAAAAATGACATCATCAGCATGGCCGACAGCACTTATCGTTTGCGACCTGAAGGTAAAAGTGAAATTATTTTTATCGAAAATCATGATCTTTCCCGATTTGCAACTATTGTGAGCAGCAATCCCCTAATGTTAAAAGTTGGGGCCGCTTTAAACATTCTTTTTAAAGGCGTGCCGAGTATTTATTATGGTCAGGAATTAGGAATGACAGGGGAATTCAAGAAATATGGCAATACAGCCAGCAATGATATCCCAAGGAGGGAAGCTTTTGAGTGGTATAGAACGATCAAAGGTCCCGGTATGGCCCTGTGGTATAAAGATACCGGCCCCTGGTGGGATGAAACCCAATTAAAAGATAACGATGGTATTTCACTGAGTGAACAAAAATCGGATCCTTCATCTCTCTGGAATTTTTATAAGACATTACTCGCCATCCGAAGATCAAACAGTGCCATTCAAACCGGTGATTACATTGCCGTAAAAAATGATAACCAAAACATTCTCTCATTTTTACGTTGGGATGAATCTCAATACATACTCGTCGTCATTAACCTGCACGAAAAACCAGTTTCCATTCAACTCGATCTCGGTAATTTACCGGATACGGTTCTCGATAAAACAATTACTGACCTTATCACAAATAAAGAAATAGCCCTTGAAAAAATGGACAAGAGTAACTGGATGACCGAGCTGAAGGGGTATGAGGTTGGTGTGTATAGACTGAAGTAGATGCTTAATACTGGATACTGGATGTCGGATACTCGAGACTGGACGTCATCCCGCAGGGATCTATATATTTGTATTTAAGAGCTACCCCGACAACTGCAAAGATCCTTACAGGATGACATAGAGTACTCCTCTTCTTTAAGGAGAGGGACCAGGGGTGAGGTCCTGTTCTCGCGGTTGTTGCTTCACCGCAAGTGACGAATCTATTCTATAGGGATAATCATGTATAAATCCCAACTCGATCAACCTTATGAAGTTTCCATGGAAGCAATCTCCTTCTTCCATGAAAACGGTTTTATCAAACTCAAAAATGTATTTTCTCAGGAACTCTTAGATTTTTATAGAACAGAAATTACACAAAAAGTAATTGAACTCAACACGATGCATGTACCGCTGGAAGAACGGGATACATACCATAAAGCATTTTTGCAGGTTACCAATCTGTGGCAAAAAAGTAAAATCGTTAAAGAATTTGTGATGGGTAAACGCCTGGCCAAAATCGCCAGCGATTTAATGGGCACCAATGGCGTGCGACTCTATCATGATCAGGCCCTTTATAAAGAACCGGGTGGAGGATTTACTCCCTGGCATGCTGATCAGCATTACTGGCCGCTGGATTCGGAAAAATGCTGTACGGCCTGGATTCCCTTACAAGAGACGCCATTGGAAATGGGTCCTTTATCCTTTTCAGCAAAGAGTCACCAATTTTCCTTTGGTCGCCATCTGGCAATCAGTGATGAAAGTGAAAAACAGATACGGGATGCTTTAAAAAATGCCCGGCTTGAATACGTTGCCGAGCCTTTTGATATGGGGGAAATCAGTTTCCATTATGGCTGGACATTTCATAATGCAGGTCCCAATAAGACTGATAAACCAAGAAGAGTCATGACGATCATTTACATGGATGAACAAATGCGTCTGCAGGAACCTGACAATGAAAATCAGAAAATCGATTGGGAGGTCTGGTGTCCGGGTGTGCAGGTCGGGGAAATTATCAACTCCGAATTGAATCCGGTTATATACAGCAGATCTGAGATGTGAGATAAGAGATATGGAATGTGGGATATGAGATTCCAGATGCGGTTCAATTCGTGGATGATTTAATCCCTATAAGCTGACGGGAAGGAGGCGTTTTAATCGGGAATACAGGATAGTAGATTTGGATTTTGGAACTAGGAATTTGGAAATTGACAAGATATTGTATTTTTGAAATTGGAATTTTCTGTTGTAGTAGGGCGATCCGGTGGATCGCCCAAAATTTATTTGAAAAGGTAAATTACTATGTCGCTATATGGAAGAACAAAACTTCTCAATCAAACAATCGACATCAGTGAAGATTTCACCCGGATGGAGAACGAATATTTCATCGCAGATCGATTACTCGAATATGACAGCGAGATCGGAATTGGTGCATTGGAGTGGGACCGTTATGGACTGGCACTGGATTGGGCATTTACCAAACTCAGTCTAAAACTCGAAAAAAATGAAGGAAAAGAATTTCCACAGGAGGATTATCTTATCGATCCTGTATTTAATTTTTCTTTATCGTTTACCTCCCCTCGAACGATACGACTCCGACTGGCAACATCTAAAGTGATGGCTCAAAGTGATGACTCTCTGATGCTTGAAAGGGAACCAAAGACTGATTCTTCATGGAAAATTGAAACGTCAAATTCCCGGATCATTTATAAAAATAAATTTGGTATGGTTATTCTTTCTTTGGAACCATGGTCCATAAAAATATTCAATGCTGAAGGTAAACTACTCACGCAAACTCACTCAGGTAAAATCAGAAATGGTTTGCATACCAAAACACTTCCCTTTTCATTTGTTCGTCGTTCCTCAGATTATTCACGCAGTGTGGCCGCTGTTTTCACCTTATCACAAGAAGAAAAAATATATGGTTGCGGAGAATCTTTCACCCGCCTGAATAAGCGCGGCCAGAAGATTCCTCTGTACATGACAGACGTTCAGAGTGCTTCAAGCAGAGAGATGTATAAACCGGTACCCTTTTTCATGAGTAGTCGGGGTTATGGTATGTTCGCTCATACCACTACGCCCTCCACCTTCGATTTTGGTCATTCTTTTGATGGGACAACAACACTTTATATTGGTGATGATTTTCTTGATCTCTTTATTTTTCTGGGATCACCTTCTGAAATCTTATCTGAATACACATTATTAACCGGCCGCAGTCCTTTACCACCATTATGGTCGTTCGGATTATGGATGAGCCGTTTTACATATAAGTCTCAGGATGAAGTCCTTGCCGTATCCCGCAAACTCCGACAACATAAGATTCCATGCGATGTGATCCATATCGATGCCGGTTGGTTCGAACAAGGTTTAAGATGTGACTATAAATTCAATAAAAAAACCTTTCCTGATCCGGCTTTGATGACCGAAAATCTGAGAAAAAATGGATTTCGTACATCTCTCTGGCAGTTGCCATATTTATCACCTGAAAATCCATTATATGATGAAGTGATAGAAAAGAAATTATATATTCAGGATGGCAAGGGTAATGTACCGACTGATGATGTGATTCTCGATTTTTCTAATCATTTCACCAGATTGTGGTACAGAGACAAGATTCATAAATTATTCGATTTAGGAATATCCGTTATCAAGGCAGATTTTGGTGAATGTGCGCCTTTTAATGCAATTTATGCCTCTGGTAACAGTGGATTCTATGAGCACAATATTTACCCCCTTCGTTATACCGGATATCTGACAGAAGTCAGTCGGGAAAAATCCGATGATGCGATTATCTGGGCCCGTTCTGCCTGGGCAGGAGGTCAACGCTATCCCGTCCACTGGTCCGGTGATCCTGAATCTACTGATTCCAGTATGGCATCAACATTACGGGCCGGTTTATCTCTCGGACTTTGCGGATTTTCATTTTGGAGTCACGATATAGGTGGATTTAGTACTCCACCTGATGAAGATCTTTACAGACGTTGGATGTTTTTTGGCTTATTGACCTCACACAGCCGTTGCCATGGTTTTCCCCCAAAAGAACCCTGGGAATTCAGTGATCAATTTATGGAGGATTTCCGTCAGATCACGGAATTAAAATATCGTATGATGCCGTATGTTTATACTCAGGCAGCCATCTGCTCAGAACAGGGTCAGCCTCTGCTTCGCCCCTTGTTTTTTCAATATCCTGAGGATCCTACCTGTTGGTTGATTGAAGATCAATATCTCTTCGGGAAAGATTTACTGGTAGCCCCATTTTTTGAGCCTGTAACAAATGAGAGGCAGTTATATTTACCTCCCGGTAATTGGATAGGCTATGAGGATGGAAAGGTGTATGAAGGAAAAAAATGGCACATAATACGGGCGAATATATTCCCTGGAATTATCCTGGTTAGAGACGGATCCATCATACCCCATATTCAACTGGCTCAGTCAACCGCCTTTATGGAATGGAATAAAATCAATTTATTCATCTATGCTGAACATCAGACGACCGCAAATGGATCTCTCTGCCGCCCTGATGATAAAAAGATTGAATATCTCTCGGTATCAAAAAAAGATGGAAGATTGTACCTGGAGGATTATCCTGATGGCAGCAAAATTGAATTTAATTTGATCGATTTTCGGGAAAATAAACCATGAATGCTTCCGAGCGATTAGAAAAAAGACTTAACGGGATGGCCGTTGATCGTCCTCCAAATTTTAATATTTTCATGACCTTTGCTGCTCATTTTATCAATCATCCGTTATCTAAATACTATCTTGATCATCATGTGCTGGTGGAAGCGAACCTGGCTATGGTGGAACATTTTAAAGTTGATCTCGTTCAGGCAATATCAGATCCTTACCGTGAAACATATGATTTTGGTGCTCATATCGAATTTCCTGAAGATGGATTACCTGTTAGCGATATTCCCCTATTGGACTCTCCCGAAAAACTCAGGACTCTAAAAAGACCAAATTCCGCAGAAGGTAAACGGATGTCCGATCGTCTGGAAGCCATTCGTCTTTTCCGGGATCAAGTCGGCGATGAGATTCCTGTCATGGGCTGGGTCGAAGGTGCACTTGCTGAAGCCGGGGATTTACGGGGAATCACATCCGTATTAATGGACATCTACGAACGTCCCGAATGGCTGGAAGAATTGCTGGAAATCATCGTTGAAGTAGAAATAGAATTCGCCAGGTCACAAATTGAAGCGGGAGCGACCATCATCGGGCTCGGAGATGCGATTGCTTCGCAAATCTCTCCTGAAGCATACCGTACTTATGCACTTTCCTATGAACAACGAATTTTTGATGCGGTTCATGACCTTGGCGCTCTGGCCCGGCTCCATATCTGTGGCAACACGACTGCAATCATTGGGGATATGGTCAAAAGTGGTGCTGACATTATTGACCTAGACTGGATGGTCGACATGAAAGAAGCGTCTCATCGTTATGGTGGGGAGGTAGCCTTTTGCGGCAATATGGATCCTGTTGCCCTGATGCTCCAGGGAAATACTGATCAAATATATCATGCAACGCAAAAATGCATTCTTGATGGCGGTAATAATTGTATCAGTGCAGCCGGTTGTGAAATTCCCGATGGTACCCCTGATGAAAATCTGAAAGCACAATACAGAGCATTGGTTGAAGTTTAATTGGGATAACATATATTCAGTAACAGGCGTATTGAATTTGAGCATCATGCGATGCGACACTTTACGACGTTACCGGCATTGCTCGCTGAAAAAGGATATGTCAGTTTTCAGGGTGGAAAATGGTGGGAACAATCTTTTAAGAATGGTGGATTTACTGAAGGGATGTCCAAAGGATGGGATATGAGTGAACGCGGGAAGAATGAATGGTTTCATGAATTTATGGGTGGTGACGGCATGGCTCTTGGTCGTGAGACCTTACAGCCGATTTATGACTTCATTGACAAAAATACAGAAAAGCCCTTTTTTATATGGTATGGGCCATCGCTCCCGCATACTCCTCTCAATCCTCCGGAAAAATATTTTAACATCTACAAAGATAAAGATCTGTCTGAGTCGGCAAAAGAATATTATGGCAATTGTACCTGGTTTGATGATGGGGTTGGTGATCTAATGAATTATATCAGCAGTAAGGCACTGCGTGAAAAAACCATGTTTATCTATGTCAATGATAATGGTTGGGAACAGGGGCCACATGATGAATACAAAGGAAATCATATTTTGTATTCCAATGGTGGGCCGAGGGGAAAATGACGTTATGGGAAGAAAGGTTGAGGGATATTATTTAAGAACGATTGAGTGGCACTTTATGTGGTATGTGACCGATAATAAGATGGCGCTATACAACATGAAGACTGATCCCATGTCAGACCACAATGTTATTGATGATCATCCTGAACTGGTTGAAAAATTTAAATAAGATATCGAAACCTGGAAACGTGAAATTCTGGTATCACAAATGTAGATAAGGGCAGGTTCCAAACCTGCCCCTAAAATTCTTCTTGCCATTTCATCAATTCCTACTTACTTTGAATATATTCATTCCTATATTTTATACTCATATAAAGATTCTCGTAAATACTCATTTCTAAATTAAATTAATTTGGGGGTATTTATGAAGTATTTTATTCCCGCTTTGATATCTTTTATACTCATCGCTGGTATCCTTCCCTGTCAGTCTCAAACAGCTGACCTGAGTGGTAAAGTCCTGAAATCTGGTACTTCCCAATCACTGGCCAATGTCGTTGTTGAATTATACAGCAATCAGGACTCTGTTATTGTCACTGGCGCATATAGTGATATACACGGAAATTTTGAATTCACTAATATTTCACCCGGGGAATATTACATTAAGCTCAGCTGTGTGGGTTACCGAACAGAAGTTTATAGCCTTGAAAAGTTGAATCAAAATGAGACAAGGGAAGTTATATTTCAATTAGAAGAAGAGCTGCTGACTGCCGGTACAATTGTTACCACCGCTTCCAGGATCGAAGAGAAATTACTCAAAGTGCCTGCCTCAGTTACAATTGTCAACCTTAAAACAGCGGAACCACGTAATACTCTGACACCGGTTGATTATATCACTGGGATTACAGGAATCGATATGGTTGAAAAAGGGATGATGCAGAAAGACTATATAGCACGCGGTTTAAACGATGTCTTTACAGGAAAAATGCGTACTTTCACTGATAAACGGATTGCCGGATTACCTTCTCTTCGGGCCAATGTTGCCTATCTGATGCCTCAGATCACCGAAGATATTGATCGTCTGGAAGTGGTTCTGGGACCCGGCTCGGCACTCTATGGACCCAATGTGACTAATGGAATATTACATATCATAACCAAATCCCCTTTCGCCTCCCGCGGAACCAATGTGTCAATCACCGCCGGCGAAAATAACCTGTTTCAGGCAACATTCAGAAATGCAGGGGTGATTGGTGAACAGTTGGGATATAAAATATCAGGTCAGTATCTAAAAGCGGATGATTGGCCATATCCATTCGAAACCCCGGACAACCGCATTGAACTTTTTAATGGAGAATTTCGTCTCGATTATCTATTCGGTAAGAGTGGTTTACTCAACCTGACTGCCGGTATCAGTCAGGCTATTCGAAATATTGAACTGACGGACAACGGAGCTGCACAGGCCAGAAATTATCGATACTCATATGTACAGGGCCGGTTTTCGGTAGGCAATTTATTTATTCAAGTCTATATCAATGATAATGATGCCGGAGATACTTTTTTGATTGAACAAATGGACACACTGGTTGACAATTCTAAAAAAATCGTCGCGGAAATACAATACAGTAGTCGGATAAGTTCAATTCAACGCTTCACCTATGGTGCGGATATGTTTCTGACCAGACCTGAATCTGAAGGAACGATCTTTGGTAGAAATGAAGCCAGAACCGATATCAATGAATTTGGTGGTTATTTACAATCGGAAACACAACTGATTCCAACCATTCTGGATCTGGTTGTGGCTGCCCGTATCGACTGGCACACTGCTCTTGAGGATCCGGTAATTTCACCACGTGCCGGTTTCGTATTTTCCCCTCAGTCTGAACAGAATATCCGTATAACATATAATCGTGCTTACAGCACACCGGTGTCCAGTGATCTTTTTCTGGATTTACAGGTAACGAATGACATATTTGGATTTGAAAATTTCGGTATTGGTGCATATGCATACGGATTGCGGGGTGTTGGTGTTCCGGAGTCAGGATTTAACTTTGAGCGTAATCCTGTTCTCAATTTTTATTCCACAATCTCACCCATCCAGGCCATACCGGTTACACATGGAAGTGTTCTCTGGGAGGAGTGGATTGTTCCAGTTATTATTAACGGAGCGGATCCTACCCGGCAGCCGCTTCTTGAACAATTATTCGCCAGTATTCCAAATCCAACTCCGGAGCAGGTAGGTAGCGAAATGCGTCAACTGAACCTTGAAACCTTTGAGTTTGATCCGATAACCGATGACCAGGTTAATGATATTCCAACACTTCTGCCAACGATTAATCAGACATTTGAATTAGGATATAAAGGTGTGGTCGCTGAACATATTCAGATTGGCATCGATGCCTACTATTCACAGATAAAAGATTTTATCACAACACAACAACTGTTTACGCCCAACACATTTTTAAATCAGGAAGATATCCACGATTATCTTTTACCGTATTTTATTGGCGCAGGATTGTCTCCGGAAGAAGCAGAGGCGCTGGCCAATGATTTGAGCGATGAGATGACGAACATACCCTTAGGTACCGTAACACCAAAAGAAGCCTGGGATCATACTGAGCTTCTACTCTCTCCAACTAATGCCGGGGATATTGACTATTGGGGTGTTGATTTTTCTGTTAATTATATTTTTAATCATTACATCAGTCTATTCGGGAATTACAGTTATCTGAGCGAAAATTATTTTGAAGATCTGGCCGGATTTGGTGATTTATCGTTAAATGCGCCTCAACATAAGACTTCACTGGGGCTACGTTTCAGTGACTTTTATACCGGTTTATCCGGGGAATTACGCTATCGGTATGTTGATGGATACCGCGTAAAATCGGCAATTTATGAAGGATATATTAAGTCGTACAATTTGATAGATGTTTCAGTAACTTATCCCTTTTCATTTACCGAAGGACTAAGTCTGACCGTATCAGCAAAAAACTTACTTAATTATAAACATCGGGAATTTATACAGGCTGCAGAACTCGGGCGATTAATTACCGCACGTCTCTCTTACAGCTTTTGAGTGAATTTCGAATTACTCACCCTGCTGTTTGAAGTGGCTTCCATACTCAATTTTCCCTTGCCATTTCACCCTTTCCTCGTTAGTTTATTATATCTTTCTTACCCTTTCTTAATGAAGTTACTTGATGACTGACTCAGATTCTATTTATAACACAATCTACAGGAAATTATTATATGATTGGTCGGACGATCTCTCATTATCGAATCATTGAAAAATTGGGTCAGGGTGGTATGGGTGAGGTTTACCTTGCTGAAGATTTATCCCTGGAACGTCGGGTGGCCATCAAATTCCTGCCTCAGCATCTGACCAGAGACAAAGATACCATTGAACGCTTTAAACGCGAAGCTAAAGCGACTGCCGCTTTGAATCATCCAAACATCGTGACGATATACGAAATCGTAGAAACAGATAAAGATATTTATATTGTGATGGAATATGTCGACGGTCAATCGTTGCGGGAATTTATAGAGGCCAGCGGAGAGCGAAAACCGCCTGAAACAGGATCGGTCGTCACTCGTGCCATTCAGATTATAGATATTATACAAAAAATTGCCGCCGGTCTTTCTGCTGCCCACAAGAACGGCATCGTACACCGTGACATTAAGCCAGAAAACATTATTATTACAGAGCGTGATGAAGTCAAGATATTAGATTTTGGTTTAGCCAAACTGAAAGGTGTCAGTCACCTGACCGAAGAAACTTCGACATTGGGAACCATCGCTTACATGTCTCCTGAGCAGCTCAGCGGCCAGGATGTCGATCAACGAAGTGATATCTGGTCAGTGGGAATTCTATTATACGAGATGTTAAGCGGTAAGCGACCCTTCAATGATGATTACGAACAAGCCGTCATTTACTCCGTATTAAACGATGAGCCGCAGATGCCAGTCACTGTCGATCCTCCTTTAAAAAGCATCATTATAACCTGCCTCCGGAAAGATCCTGAGCAGAGATATCAGCAGATAGAAGAACTCATCACTGACTTGATTAAAATCAACAAACAAGGTACGGTGACTCAATGG
>WOR8_10003281_pt1 | contig 15814 bp, 12 predicted proteins | sample DeeMarSeWOR38_10_FD_19890 | JGI IMG/M metagenome (IMG submission 19890) | reverse complement strand
TGAGCAGCCGCGCTATTAGATATCTTTCTTAAAAAAATCTTCCGTATCGGTAATCTCATGCGGCGGCTTGGTATATTCGGTGGGCACCGTCCCCTCTTTAAAACAAACAAATATCGTATTTTTTGACTCCGGAATCGGCAACAATCCGGAATCGGCATCAATTTTCGAAAACACCACGCCTTCCGGCACCGGAAAAACCTCTACCGATTTACCATCCAGCACCCGCTTCATAAATCCTAACCAAATCGGACTGGCTGCCCGGGAACCGGTTTCAGACTTTCCTAAAGGTGCCTCATCATCAAATCCGACCCAAACGCCGGTGATATACCGCGGCGTATATCCCATAAACCAGGCATCAAACAAATTGTTGGTGGTTCCGGTTTTGCCGGCCACTGGTCTGCCCAAGGCTTTAACCCGGAACCCGGTTCCATATTTAACCACCCCTTCCAATAGGTGGGTCATCAGATAAGCAGTTGTTTTTTCAATCACTTTGGTTCGTTCCGGAACAAATTCTTCAATTACGTTACCGTCCCGATCCTCAATCTTCGCAATAAATAAAGGTTCAACCAGAAATCCCCGGTTGGCAAACACTGAATAGGCTTTGGTCAGCTCAAGCAAGGACACGCCGGAGGAGCCGAGTGCAATGGACAAATCTTTACTTAATTCGGAGGTAATACCGAGTTTGGAGGCATACTCAATGGCATATTCAATCCCAATGTCTCGCAGTATCTTAATGGTAACAACATTGCGCGACTTTGCCAAGGCATCTCGAAGAAGCGTGGGGCCATAAAATTTTTCTTTATAGTTTTTCGGTTTCCACTTGAAATCACGCTCTATATCTTCAAACACAATTGGAGAATCGATAATAATGGTAGCCGGCGTAAAATATTTGTCGGGATCATCATCATAATGCTTATCCAAGGCCGCCGCATATATAATGGGTTTAAAAGCAGATCCGGGTTGTCGTCTGGATTGAAAGGCACGGTTGAACTGCGTTTCCCGAAAATCCTTGCCTCCCACCATGGCTTTGACGAATCCGGTTTCCGCTTCAATGCACAACAACGCCGCCTGAACAATGGGCTCCTGTTCCAGTGCAAGGGCCCACAGATCCTCATCTTTTACTTTTTCTTTTAGCTTTACTGAAATCACGTCCCCGACACGAAGGGCTGCACTCGGTTTTTTGATTTTGACTTCATAAAAAGCAACCTCCGGATCCGGCTTTCGGGCCCATTGCATATCGGCAAGTTCAATCCGCCCCAAAGTATTTCCTATCCGGACGGTGGCCGTCTTTTCTTGGTCGTTTACTTTTACGACCACGCCTTTAACCGTTTTTCCCTCCTCCAATCGGTTCTCTTCCAGCTCGGCTTGAAGTGCTTTGGAAAACGCTTCGATTTCTTCCGGTTTAAGATGTTTCTCCGGACCGCGGTACCCTTGCCGCTTATCCAAATCATAAAGCCCTTTTTGTATTTCTTCTCGCGCGATCTTTTGCATATCGATATTGACGGCTGTATAAATCTGAAGCCCCTGGGTGTATAAAGCATCCTCACCATAGTTTTTTTCAATATAACGACGTATATGCTCGGTATAATAGGGCACTTCTTCAATATACACATTGCGCCGAGGCTTTATGTCAAGTTCGGTACTGATGGCCTCTGTTGCCTGCGGATGGGTAATGTAGCCTTCGGTTACCATCCGGTTTAATACATAGATCTGCCGTTGTTTGGCTCTTTCCGGATGTTTAAAAGGAGAATATTTGCTGGGCGCCTGGGGCAACCCTGCCAGAATGGCACATTCAGCCAGATTTAAATCCTTAACGGATTTTCCGAAATAGTTTTCGGCGGCTGCTCCCACTCCGTAGGCACCGTGTCCCAGATAGATTTGATTGAGATATAAATATAGAATTTCGTCTTTGTTTAACGCCTTATCGATACGATACGCCAAAATGGCTTCTTTTAATTTGCGGGTATAACTGCGTTCCGGGGTCAAAAAAAAGGACTTGGTGACTTGCTGGGTAATGGTGCTGCCCCCCTGGACAATGGTTCCAGCCTCAATATTTTTAAAAAATGCGCGTAGGATGCTGTACACATCGATGCCTTTATGTTTATAAAAGCGTGAATCTTCCGCTGCGATGAACGCACCGATCAGCATTTGCGGCATCTCAGACAGTGGGATTATAATCCGCCTCTCTTTGAAAAATTCTGCAATTTTCTGGCCGTCATCGGAATAAACAGTGGTGATGATCGGTGGTTTGTAGTCAGTTAGAGAAGCTATTTTGGGTAGGTCTCGGCTCAAATAAAAAAAAGTTGCAACGCCGGCCGCGGCCGCAAATAAGATTAAAATTAATCCCAGCAAAAGGGACCCCATAAAAAGCTTTCTGAAAAAGCCCCTCTTTTTGCGACTGCTTCTTTTCCTAATTATTTCAGATGTGCTTCTTTGCCTCGATATCATCCAACTACACCTGGTTGCCTGAAACTGAAAAATTATTTGACATTATATCAGATTATAATTAGTTGTAAAAGTTTAATAATTAATAATAATGCATGCTGAAATTTTGATACTTTTATATATGTGCTTTGAATCTTTGATATATTAGCGCCTCTCGACATTTAATTCAAGACGAGTTTTATTTTGGTTTCGTGTTTTTGTCTTTTCGAGCTTTCGTGATAAGGGTATCTTTTTATTGGGTTTTCTTTGGGGTAGGTGAAAAAATGGTTAAACTTGATTTTAACAAAAAAAGTGGCCTAATTCCCGTAATCGTCCAGGATCACATGACCGGTGAAGTACTGATGCTGGCCTACATGAACCGGGATGCATGGGATGCAACACTGTCAACCGGCAAGGCCACCTATTATAGCCGCAGCCGAAAAAAGCTTTGGGTAAAGGGTGAAACATCCGGCAACCGGCAGATTGTAAAAGAAATCAGAGTTGATTGTGATGATGATACGCTGCTTTTAAAAATAGAACAACTCGGAGACGCCGCATGTCATACCGGATATCGGAGCTGTTTTCATAAAAAAGTCGAAGACGGATCTGTTAGGGTGATTGGAAAACCGGTATTTGACCCTAGGAAGGTATATCAAAGATGAATAAACCTTTAAAATTGGGAATCCCTAAAGGAAGCCTTCAAGAGGCTACCATCGCGTTGTTCAAGCGCTCCGGCTGGAACATAAATATCAACGGAAGAAGCTATTTTCCCGAAATAAACGACGATTCCATACATTGTGCGATCTGCCGGGCCCAGGAGATGTCCCTTTATGTAGAAAGCGGTACGCTGGATGCGGGGCTTACCGGCATAGACTGGATCGCAGAAAATGATTCCGATGTTCACGTTGTTGCTGATCTTGTTTACTCCAAGGTAAGCTCGCGGCCGGCTCGTTGGGTTCTAGCCGTACCCTATGAATCGCCAATCCAGCGTTTAGAAGATCTTGAAGGCAAAAAGATCTCAACCGAACTGGTCAAGTTTACCGAACGTTATTTTTCAGAGCGCAACATCAATGTAAAGGTTGAGTTTTCCTGGGGTGCGACGGAAGCAAAGGTTGTCTCCGGACTGGCTGACGCTGTTGTTGAAGTAACCGAGACCGAAAGCACCATTAAAGCCCATGGTCTTCGAATCGTGCACGAATTGATGCAAACCAACACGCAGCTCATCGTCAACCACGAATCCTGGAAGGATCCTGAAAAACGAAAAAAAATCGAGCAAATTGCCCTCCTGTTAAACGGTGCATTGTTAGGTGAAAAAATGGTGGGGCTGAAGATGAATGTGCCCGCAGAATATATGGATAAAGTAATTGCTTTGCTACCCAGTTTAAATGCGCCGACGGTGGCATCGCTTTACCAATCAAAATGGTTTTCGGTTGAAGTTGTTGTAAGCTCTGACACAGTCAGGGAACTAATTCCCAAGCTATTGGAAAATGGGGCGGAAGGGATAATTGAATATCCGTTGAACAAGGTAGTATAGCTTCATAATCATTGCCGTTAATTCAAAATTTGTTGACTGCCGCCTTGAATATCGAATATCCATCAAGGAATGTAGAAGTAAAAAGTTTTGATCGGTTTTTTGTACTTGGACATTCATTATTCCTTGTTCGGTGTTCTGCGGTTTTCAAAACAGTTAAAAAGAATGCCATTGATCTCAAATTGATAGGGGATAACTTAAAATGATCAGTCGGCGAACCGAAGAAATGACATCATTTATTGTAATGGATGTCCTTGAACGGGCCCATGAAATGGAACGCGAGGGGATAGACATCGTTCACCTTGAAGTGGGCGAACCGGATTTTGATACACCCGCTTGCGTTAAAGCGGCCGCCTGCAAAGCGCTCGAAGATGGCCATACCCATTATACTCACAGCTTGGGCCTTTTTGAACTTCGAGAAGCAATCAGCGAATACTATTCAAAAACCTATAATGTGTCCGTAGACCCGGATCAGATCGTGGTGACCTCAGGGTCCTCTCCGGCGATATTTCTTGTATTTTCCGCGTTGCTGGAAAAAGGTGATCAGGTCATCATCTCCGATCCGCATTATGCCTGTTACCCCAATTTTATTAAGTTTGTCGAAGGCGTGCCGGTCACCATCCCCGTTTATGAAGAGGACGGTTTTCAATATCGCCCCGAGGCCATACGGCAGAAGATGTCCGACAAGACCAAAGCACTATTTATTAACTCCCCTTCTAATCCGACCGGCAATCTGCTGTCGGAATCTCGTATGAGGGAAATCGCTGCCATGGTTGAAAAACCCCATTCACCGTATATTGTATCCGATGAAATCTACCATGGTCTGGTTTACGAAGGAAAAGAACATTCGATTTTGGAATTTACCGATCATGCTTTTGTGATGAACGGATTTTCAAAAGCATTTGCGATGACCGGCCTGCGCCTCGGCTATGTGATTGCCCCGCAAGAATTCGTTCGCGCCATGCAAAAAATTCATCAAAACTTCTTTATATCCGCCAATGCCATGATTCAGAGAGCCGGTATCGCAGCTTTGAGGCAAGCCGCAGATGATGTGGCACGGATGCAAAAAATCTACAATGAGCGCAGACAATTTATGATTCGTCGATTAAAAGAACTGGGCTTTGGTATTACCGTTGAACCCACCGGTGCCTTTTATGTGTTTGCGAATGCCGGGCATATATCGAAGGACTCCTATAAGCTGGCCTTCGATATCTTGGAAAAGGCCCATGTCGGCGTAGCTCCCGGCATTGATTTCGGTCAAAACGGAGAGGGCTATCTGCGATTTTCCTACGCCAATTCTTTAGAGAATATCGAAGAGGGAATGGATAGGCTCCAAAAATATCTCGAAGCGCGTGTAGGCTAAAAAAAATATGACAGCCCGCAGGTCATTTGCTTAAGATTGATCTGTGACCAATAGCTTACACCGAATACCCATCGCCATGCATATAAAATCCGCCGATTTTATTACCAGCGCCACCAACCCCTCCCAATATCCGCCTGCGAACTTGCCCGAAATTGCCTTTGCCGGCCGTTCCAATGTCGGTAAATCCAGCCTGATCAATACGCTGGTAAACCGAAAACATCTTGTTAAAACCAGCTCGACTCCCGGGCGCACCCAGCTGATTAATTTCTTCAACATCAATGACGCCATGGTCTTTGTGGATCTTCCGGGCTACGGGTATGCAAAGGTGCCGCAATCCATCAGAAAAAAATGGGGCCCCATGATCGAGACCTTCCTCTCTAACAGAGAGACTTTAAAAGGGGTTGTCGTCATCACGGATATTCGGCGGACACCCGGCACAGAGGAGCGCGATCTCATCCGCTGGCTGGATTATTACAAGATCGCCACTATCCTGGTCATCACCAAAGCAGACAAACTCTCCAAAAACAAACAGCTCAAACAACAGGCCGCCATCGCACAGGCCCTATCGGTGCTCAAAGAAGACCTAATCCTGTTCTCCGCCAAAACCCGTTTGGGCAAAGATGCCGTCTGGAATGCCATTTTATCTTTAATAAAGCTTGAAGATAACAAAAGCTCCTAATCGTCCTTGCCATCCATTTTTTTAGTCACATTTTCAACCGCTTGTGCAGTCCTTGTATTTTTTGATAAAAACATTATAAAATTGAATAAACTTCTTTGTTTCAGAGCGCTATGCAATGATAACCATTTAAGCTCAGCTGGAGATGGTTTTGCTTTGCCGTCGTGCCTGCCTTACCGTAGCTATAAATGACAAATATCAGTAAAAAATACGCCGATTTCAAATCAGGCTTTATCGCCATCGTGGGCGCTCCCAATACGGGCAAATCCACCCTGTTGAACCGTATGCTCGGTGAGAAGATTTCCATCACCTCCAAAAAGCCGCAAACCACGCGCAACCGTATCCTGGGCGTATTACAACGGCCAAAAGCCCAGCTTATTTTTCTAGACACGCCGGGGATATTCATTGCCAAAGATACCTTGAATCTGCGAATTGTGGATACGTCCCTGGCTGCTATCGGCGATGCGGATTTAATTCTTTTTATCTTGGATGTTGCCAATCCGGACTCCAATTCGGAATACTTTCTGGTGAAACGCCTCAAAAATGAAAAGCGATCGGTCATTTTAGCTCTGAATAAAATTGATCTGATTGAAAAATCGGACTTGCTTAAAATCATCGATAAGTGGTCCAAGAAATTTTATTTTGAAGACATTGTACCAATTTCAGCAACCAAGGGCACCCAGCTCGATGAACTGATTAAAGCAATGGAAAATGTATTACCCATAGGCCCGCCGTATTTTCCGGAAGACACGCTTACCGACGTGTCCGAGCGTTTCTTAGTGGCCGAACTGATCCGCGAACAAATCTTCAGACTGACCGGTGAAGAAATTCCCTATGCTACAGCCGTAACGGTAAGTTCATTCAAAGAAAAAAAAGGGGGCCGGTTAGTGAAAATTAATGCGACGATTCATCTTGAACGAGAATCTCAAAAAGGCATTATTATTGGAAAAAATGGCAGCAAGCTTAAACAAATCGGCGTAAGATCCCGCGAACAAATCGAAAAGATGCTGGGCACGAAAATCTATTTGAAGCTTTTTGTCAGGGTACAGAAAAACTGGCGCAAGGATACTCGAGCCATGAAAAAGTTTGGCTATTGAGCAATAGAGTTGCATTTGTTAAGAATGAAGTACTGACCTTGCTGTTTATTAAGTTTAGCTACAAATTTTTTTAAAACATCCTGCGAGGGACCCGATAACCTCGTGGGCGGAACACCGAATAAAGGTATATGGAGTGCTCCTTTCAAGGTCCCCTTGAGCTGTCCTTTTCTGGCATTGTCAATGCTGTATTCTGGATCTTTATCGGCGTGAAGGTTCTCCCAGGCGTTTTTCTGAAATGTAATCACAGCGCCTTTGCGCTTGACAAATTTCTTAGTCACTTTAATGATCCGGAAAGTCTCTTCTTTCTCCAGTTCTCTAAACGCCTTAGCACCGATTAATTTCTGAACACCGGCAACACCACCCCATTTTCCGCCAGGTGCGCTGGGCATGGATATGAATACGCAGAGTCCGATTCGATAGGGAGTATTATAATCAAGATCCCACAGTTGCTTTTTCCGTCGTTGGTTCAAAGACTTTGCCGGCAAATTTTTGTTGGGCAATGGTGGAAGGAGTCCGGCTGGTTCAAGGATGGATGTCCAGAAACGAAGCTCTTTGCCATCATTATTAGTGGAAAAGAACATGCCATTATTTACTGATTCGCTCGCGGGATTTCCTAATACCAGCAAGAGAGAAGGTGTGTCGTTGGTTATAGTGGGGACCAGTTGCTCGGAATCGTACATGAGCCTGTCGCCTTTTAGACGATATATCACATTGTTGCAATCATCATCGACGAATTCATTCCATTTTTTATTAAATCTTTCTCTTTCGCTCTTAGATTTAAAGAGGCGATCAAGCCGAATCATGCATTTCAACTTTACTTGTCCGGTCTGGCGGTATGTCAATATACGATTTTTAAAATTCATGTCTTCAATGCTGTTGGTTTATTTTCACTATAGGTTTGGTAGCTTTGTTTTTTATCCAAAAAAACGACGATAGTTGGCATGGACGTGATCGCCGATTTGTTGCGCCCGTTTAAGTTCATCGCCCGACATTGGGCCAAGCTGCAAGGCTTTGAGAGCTTGACGCATTTCTTCTAGGTTCTTGGGCCCTGACATACAGACATCCACGGTTGGATGCGACATGACAAAACGGTAGCAATCCGTTCCGCTGAGCGGTTTTTCTGCGGCCGGCATTTTGCGGGGATTGAGCAGATCGCCCCAACGGGTTGCCGTGTAGGTGACGATGCCGGGACGATCATTGGCGGCCAGACGGTTGAAAACCTCAGTTTCGGCACCCCGGTGAGCAGCGTTGTACCGCACGTGAAACAAACCAAATCTTAAATCGTCTGCCAATTGGGCAAACATGGCGCGCTGGTGACCCGATACGGCCAGAAACCGAAACATGCCTTTATCGCGCATGGCAAGCGCACGGTCTAAAATGCGGTCCGACGGCGGCTGATTGTGCCAGCCCAGCAACAGGATATCTGCACTGTCGATTTTCAACCTCTTGAGCGCCTGTCTGAAAAACTGCTCCATCAGTATCGCCGAACGAGAGTAGCTCTGAACAACAATCACCAGCTCATCTCGTTTGCCGTTGGCGATAATATTGCTTATGGCCTGGGCCATGGAGGCCTTGCGCACCGAGCCCCAGTAAAAATAGTTTACCCCCTGTTCGAATGCCTCTTCAAATGCAGCCGTCGGCGCTCCGTAGCTGCAGGCCACCCCCAGCCGCCCCACCTTGAGCCCGGTGCGACCCAGAGATCGGAACCTATTCTCATCCATCTACTCGCCTCCTAAATGGTTTAATCAATCTATTAACCTTTAACCTTTTCTATTTTAAGTGTAATGTGTTCATGATATGCGGTTATCCACCCGGTGTGACTAGAACCCTGATTTATTTCACTTGATATTGGCATGGTATGTTTGGAGGGACCGTACTTTTGGATTTTCCTCTTTTCTTGCAGCAATGCCTTTTGCCGCAGCGATCGCCGCTGCAGTCGTGGTAATGTACGGGATCTTGAATTTAATAGCAGCCTTGCGAATATTGGAGCTATCCTGACTGCTTTTGCGCCCACTGGGAGTATTAACCAGCAGGTTGATTTCACCGCTTTTAATGGCGTCTACCAGGTCCGGTCGGCCATATCCAAGTTTCTTAACCGGAATGGTGTCGATTTCCCTTTCTTTCAAAAACTGATGCGTGCCACTGGTTGTCATAATTCGAAAGCCGAGATCCCTGAAAAGCCTGACCGGCTCCAATGCTGCGGTTTTGTCTCTGTCGGCGATTGTGAAAAGGACGCTTCCTTCGGTCGGCAGCTCCACTTTAGTTGCTTCTTGAGCCTTGAAAAATGCACGCCCGAAAGAATGAGACAAACCGAGGACTTCGCCGGTGGAACGCATCTCGGGTCCTAAAACGGGGTCCACCTCATGAAACATGTTGAAGGGGAAAACAGCTTCCTTTATCCCGTAATGTGGAATCGTATGCTGCTGCAAGCCGAGTTCCGAGAGTTTTTTGCCCAGCATCACCTGAGTCGCCAGGCGGGCCATGGACACGTTGCAAACCTTGGAAACAATGGGTACGGTTCGCGACGCTCGGGGATTTGCTTCCAAAACGTAGACGGTATTTTCAAAAATTGCATACTGGATGTTCATCAATCCCACGACGTTGAGCGCGATGGCAATTTTGCGGGTGTACTCGCCAATGGTTTCAATGTGCTTGGGGGCAATGCTGATGGGCGGGATAACACAGGCCGAGTCACCGGAATGAATCCCGGCAAGTTCGATATGTTCCATCACCGCCGGCACAAAGGCGTCGGTGCCATCGGCAATGGCATCTGCCTCAGCCTCTATGGCATTATCCAGAAATTTATCAATCAAAACCGGTCGTTGCGGTGAGACGTCCACTGCTGCTTCCAAGTAGTGCTTTAACATGTCTTCGTCCTGCACGACTTCCATGCCACGCCCCCCCAGCACGTAGGACGGACGCACCATCAGCGGATATCCAATCATTTCGGCGATCTGCTGTGCTTCATCCAGGGTGCGGGCCATTCCCGATTCCGGCTGGGGAATTCCCAGTTTGCGCATAATCTGGCGGAAATGATCACGGTCTTCGGCCAGGTCAATTGTTTCCGGGGAAGTCCCTAAAATCTTTACATCTGCATCGGCAAGTTCATTGGCAATATTTAGCGGTGTCTGCCCCCCGAACTGGACGATTATTCCTTCAGGTTTCTCTTTTTCATAGATGCTCAGAACGTCTTCCACGGTCAGTGGTTCAAAATATAGTTTATCCGAAGTATCGTAATCGGTAGAGACGGTTTCAGGATTGCAATTGACCATAATAGACTCATATCCGGCATCACGAATCGCAAAGGCTGCATGGACACAGCAGTAATCAAATTCAATGCCCTGACCGATCCGGTTTGGTCCGCCGCCCAGTACCATAATCTTTTTGCGATTGCCGGTATCAACCATGTCGGGAGCATTATAGGTAGAAAAATAATAGGCAGCATTTTCAACACCGCTGACTGGAACCGGTTCCCAGGCCTCAACGATGTCCAGAGATTTACGCTGTTCCCGTATCTCTTTTTCTGGAAGATCCAGTAGCCCCGCGAGGTAACGGTCCGCAAAACCGTCTTTTTTGGCACGGGTGATCAGATCGTCGGGCAGCCGTTGACCTTTATACGTTAATATTTCTTCTTCGAGTTCCACGAGCTCCTTCATCTGTTGGATGAACCAGGATTTGATGTGGGTAATTTCACTCAGCACCTGGATATCGGCTCCCTTGCGCAAGGCCTCGTACATTTGAAACTGGCGTTCGCTGGTGGCCGTGTTGAGCATGATCATAAGTTTTTCTAAAGGCTGATCATTGAAGTCTTTAGCAAACCCCAGGCCGTAACGATTGATTTCTAAACTGCGGATGGATTTTTGGAGGGCCTCTTTGTAATTTTTGCCGATGCTCATGACCTCTCCCACGGCGCGCATTTGGGTACCAAGCTTATCTTCAACCCCTTCGAATTTCTCAAAGGCCCAGCGGGCAAATTTCACCACGACGTAGTCACCTGATGGCGTATATTTTTCCAGCGTTCCATCCCGCCAATAGGGAATTTCATCCATTGTCAGACCGCCGGCAAGCAAAGCGGATACCCTCGCAATGGGAAAACCGGTTGCCTTGGAAGCCAGTGCCGAAGAGCGGGAAGTACGTGGGTTAATTTCAATGACAACCACCCGGCCGCTTTTGGGATCGTGGGCAAATTGTATATTGGTACCGCCGATAACCTCGATGGCTTCCACAATGTCGTAGGAGTATTTCTGCAAACGCTTCTGAAGATCCGCATCAATCGTCAACATGGGAGCCGTGCAGTAACTGTCGCCGGTATGAATCCCCATCGCATCAACATTTTCAATAAAGCAAACCGTAATCATCTGATTCTTGGCATCGCGAACCACTTCCAGTTCAAGTTCTTCCCAGCCCAGCACCGACTCTTCCACCAAGATCTGATTGACGAGACTGGCGGACAATCCCCGCGCGGCAACTGTACGAAGCTCTTCAACGTTATAGACGAGTCCTCCGCCGGTGCCGCCCATGGTATATGCGGGTCGGATGACCACCGGATACCCCAGCTGCTCGGCAACTTTCTCAGCGTCTTGGACGCTGTTGACGGTCTGGCTTTTGGGCATTTCGATGCCTAACCGGTTCATGGTTTCCTTGAACGCCAATCGATCTTCGCCGCGTTCAATGGCATCAACATTTACTCCGATGATTTGCACCCCGTATTTTTCAAGCACACCGGATCGATGTAATTCAGAGGATAGATTCAATCCCGACTGACCGCCTAGATTCGGAAGCAGCGCATCGGGTCGTTCTATGGCAATAATTTCGGTTAACGCCTTTAAGTTCAGCGGTTCAATGTAAGTCGCATCAGCCATACCAGGGTCGGTCATAATGGTGGCCGGATTGGAATTTACCAGTACGATTTCATAGCCGAGTGAACGCAATGCCTTGCACGCCTGGGTGCCGGAATAATCAAATTCACAAGCCTGCCCGATGATAATGGGTCCCGATCCGATGATTAGAATTTTATTGATGTCGTCACGTCTGGGCATAGCAACTCCTTTAATTCATTTTGCCTGGATCTATTTTTATCAATCGATGTAAGGTAGACAAAAACGTTCTTAAAATCAAGAGGGTATAAAATATTTGGTTGCTTACTTTTTTAAACGAAAATGCTCAGCCGTAATTTGCTGATCGAAAACCTGAGATGATTTAAACTGCTGATTAAAGCAACAGCTCTTCAAGATTTAGCGCCGCTTGCATTTTCGTCAAATTTCATTCTTGACACAAATCTTATTTGCTTATACCAAAAAAATCAAAGCACAAACAATGTCAACTCAAATTTCAAGGAATCAAAAAATGAGCCTAAAGGAAATAAAGCTTGAAGATTTGGATGTGGAATCTTTTATCGAACAACAGTGCCAGGCTATTTCTTCGGAAGTCGGTGATGCGATGGCGATCAATGCACTTTCGGGAGGTGTTGATTCGTCAGTGGTGAGTATGTTGGCACATCGTGCCCTGGGAAACAGGCTAAAGACCTACTTTGTCGATAACGGAATCATGCGCGAGGGGGAGCCGCAAGCGGTGGTCTCAACCATGGACAAATGTGGCCTTCCGGTGGAACTTATTGACGCGCAGGATGAATTCTTTGCTGCATTAAAAGGAAAAACCGATCCGGAAAAAAAACGGCACGCCATCACCGATACGTTTTACAGATCTGTTTTCGGACAGCTTGTCAGAGAGAGCGGAGCACGGTTCCTTCTTCAAGGCACCAATTTTACAGATGTCGAAGAAACAGTCGCCGGTATCAAACGGCAGCACAATATTCTCGCGCAACTTGGTATAGACACGGAAACAGCCTATGGATATAAGGTCATCGAACCGATCATTCAGCTAAGGAAACCCGCTGTGCGGGCTGTGGGAAAGGCGCTGGGGCTGCCGGAGAGTGTGTTCAATCGGCCACCATTTCCGGGCCCGGCTCTTGTGACCAGGGTAATTGGCGAAGCCACCAGGGAACGCATTGAGCTGGTTCGGAAAGCAACCGTTATTGTTGAACAGGAATTGGCCTTAACCGAAGCTTTCCAATACATGGCCATTTTGCATGAGGACAGAGTCACTGGCATCAGAGAAGGAAAAAGGGATTTTGGTCTGCAAATAGAGATTCGATGCTGGGATAGCAAAGATGCTGTTACAGGTTCACCCACCAGATTACCCTATGAGGTTCTTGAAAAGCTGGCCGCGCGGATCACTTCAGAAATTTTCGGTGTGGTAAGTGTAACCTATAACATTACCACCAAACCACCCTCGACAATAGAGGCTATATGAATAATGGATACGTGTGCTTTTGGTGTCAAATTGTTATAGTGAATAACATGACCCATAATTCATACCTTGACCCCTCTTTTCTTTCGTGAGTGATGAGATCATTTGTGTCCCGCTTTTATCATGATCATCATTTTATTTTACCTATTTCCATCGTTAATAAGGGCAAAGTCAACCGATGATGGATCAATAAGCAAACCTTTAAACGGATGGTCTAACCCACGCGGATAAATATATTCCAGCTGATCATGTGCTCAAGTGTATACGAGCAGCTACATCTTCAACATCGCTGCTACCCGCGATGTTTGTAAAGACCAAGAATTTCTTCTTCAGAGAGGGCCCTATTGTAAATGCGGATATCATCGATAACGCCATTAAACGTCCTGTGGTTGAAGTCCTTGTTCCCGCTCGCCCTTCCGATATTGAACTTGAAACTGCCGTAATTTATCGGGAACTTGGATGCTGTCCCCTGAAATATTCCATCCCTGTAAACGGCAATGGTGTTATCTTTGTGAGTAGCGGTCAAATGGTGCCAGGTTAAGTCTGTGTTGATATCTTTCGGAAAATTGAAATCTATAGTGTGCCAGGCGCTTTTACCCCAGTGAGGATCGGAAACTTTGTTATCTTTCCAGGTGCCCCAATTAAAACCATTATAAGAACTCTTGGTAAAAGTGAACCCAAATCCTCTATAGGACATATTGCCCTGTGAAATCGGAACGGCAAACCGGTTTTGTCGGCCATTTGATTTCAACCAGAAGCTGATTGTAAAGTCCCCCGGAAACCAATGGTCGTCCGATGTCGATATAATCATTGACGCCATCAAAGCTGTAGGCGCTGTCTGCATTTCCGAACCTGTCCTTAACAAGGGACGCACCATAAACCGTGCCGTGATTTCCGTTCCCTGATTCATCGTTAGCATTTCCGTTGAAAGGATAAAAAGCGATAAGATCCCTTGCCTGTTGAAATTTGTTTTTTTCGGCAGGAGTCAGAACTCGAGACTTTTGCGGCACAGGTGTACCTGTCTTAATGCTGCACTTTAGGCATGCTTCAGATTTTTTCTGATGAAAACCGCATTTGGGGCAGGTGATCATATCTTCCCCAGTTGTTTTGTGTTCCGCTACCGCTTTCGCCTTCCCATGCAGCGGTTTATGCTTCTTTTTTTCAGCTTTCAAAATCCGGCACAATGCTCCCGCCTTTTCCATGGCGGTCTTTATCTTTAGCGCGGTTCGCTGGTCCGCATTGTTTTTGACGGTTATGGGCTTTCCTGAAAAAAGGTTTTCAACCTCTGCATAGTCTAGTTTGAAATATTCAGATATATTCTTCTTTACTTTTTCCAGAATATACCCTTCTGCAATTTTACCTGTAAAAACGACTTTATATCGCATACATCCGCCAAGTATTTAAGAAATTAGTCCTTGCACCACTTTATGAAATTCTCACAAGGCTGATACTTGCTCTCATCGAGATAAATCATTCAGGTCTATAGACAGTAGCCTGTTGAAAACTTGCTGTTTTCATTTAGAAATAGTTGCATTATATATATCGCACGGAACTTTGATTAACTTTATGAAATTTTTCGTTCAAAAGCTTTTTGCTATGAAGCTTTTTAATCTGAATTGGTGCATTTAGAACAAAGGGTCAAAGCTCGAATTGTGAATAATTTAGATTCAATTCATATTTTGAAAAATGCTGCACGAATTCTCAATTGTGAGATAAAAGGTTTTATACAAGCAGAGCGGGTATGGTGAGTGGAAAACGATGCCCGTGACTAATTGATTGATTTAATATGGAAAACTTGGGATCGGGCCAATGTTTAGATCGGCCAATTATCTGGGTATGGGCTGCCCTTTTTTTCTTATCAGTCAGAACTTCACTTCAACATAGCGATATTGTCCTGCAAGAATACCACGTATCCACTATTGAACTTCTAAGATACTGCTATATGTTTTTAAGCAGCTTATTGGATGTGCGTAAATATTTTCTGCTGGAATGGGCAACCTCAAATAGGATTGGCTGGACCGAGGAAAATAACGACATTGAAAAGCCAATTTGAAAACTCTGGAATTTTTTTGAATTTAGGGGGGAAACAATTTGAGATGCAGTCCATTGTAACATTGGTTAATGAGATCCCTTTGATTATGGCCCCTGCAGCCCTGATTGCAGCGATGATAATTATTTCTGCTATTGTGGGGATAATGCGCCACGCGGCATTCATTTATAAGATCACGTTGCTTTGGGTAATGTTAAACTTAACTATAGCTTCAGTGGTCTTGAGAACCATTTTTTAAAAAAACATCAGCCACCTCATCACTATAATTATAGGGACGTTGCTGACTATTATGACTTATTTGAATGGCTTGCCGGTTAGTCTGTTAACCTGGTTGCCCTCATTGTCTAGGTGAAGGGGACATAAT
>WOR8_10009228_pt1 | contig 15815 bp, 14 predicted proteins | sample DeeMarSeWOR38_10_FD_19890 | JGI IMG/M metagenome (IMG submission 19890) | reverse complement strand
TTGAACACTATTTTTAAAACAAAAGGCGCCTGTTGGACAATCAGCTCAGCATGTTCCAGCGGGGGCCATGCTGTCGGCCAGGCAGCGGACCTGATCGCTCTCGGTCGACAGGATCGAGGTATTTGCGGCGGAGCCCAGGAAATCAACTGGGAATCCATGTGCAGTTTTGACGCAGTCGGGGCGTTTTCAATGCGAATTGAAGAACCGGAAGCAGCCTGCCGGCCATTTGACGCCCAACGCGATGGTCTTGTTCCCAGCGGAGGTGCTGCAGCGCTTGTTTTAGAACGATATGACATGGCCAAACAGAGAGGTGCAAAAATCTTAGGTGAGATCATCGCTTATGCGTTTTCTTCAGACGGCACTCACATTTCTGTTCCAAGTCATGAAGGCCTCACGACCGTTATGCAAAAAGCGCTGAAGAGTGCAAATCTAAAACCGTCTGAAATCGACTATATTAGTGCCCATGCCACCTCGACTCCCGTTGGCGATTCCATAGAGGCACAAAGTATCACTGCCGCTTTCGGTGAAAAAACGCCATGGGTATCCTCTTTGAAGTCCATGGTGGGACACGAGCTTTGGATGGCAGGCGCATCAAGCGTGGTTTACTCGATAATCATGGCGCAGGAAGGATTCATCGCCAAAAACCTGAATTTTGAAGCACCGGATGCAGACTCCAAAAAGCTCAATATTGTCACTGAAACAATTAACAAAGCACCTGAAACCATTCTATGCAATGCCGCCGGATTTGGTGGTACAAACGCTTGCGTTATTATAAGGTGCAGCGAATGAAATACGACTGCGTTATTATCGGAGCCGGTGTTTCCGGAATGACGGCGGCATTGATTCTAGCCAAAAACGGATTTAGTGTTGCTTTAGTCGAAAAATCTAAAAAAACGGCACCGTTAATCAGAGGATTCACCCGCAACGGTATTTATTTTGACACCGGTTTTCACCACACGGGCAGCCTGGGTAAGAATGAAATATTAGATATTTTATTTCACTATTTAGGTCTGTCCGACAGACTCGGAAAAGAGCCTTACAATCCGGATGGTTTTGACCTTCTTCGTTGCATGCAATCCGGTTTCGAATTTCGCTTTCCATACGGCTATGAACGTATCCAGGAACGCTTGCTTGAAAAATTTCCAGGAGAAGCAAAAGTCTTAAAAAAATATCTGGTCGCGGTCAAGGAGACCTTCGATTCCTTTCCATATATTAAACTCGATCCTAATGGATTGGAAATAAGCCCCCAAAAAAGTTTACAGGGGCCCAGCCTGCAGGAATTTTTAGATCGTTCAACAGACAACCAACAATTGAAATGGGTGCTTTCACTCCACTGTTTACTTCATGGTGTTCCCCCGGAGGAAGTACCTTTTGCTTACCATGCTTGCATTGCCGGTTCATATTACGAATCCGTTCACCGTATCAAAGGGGGCGGAAAGTGTCTGGCCAAAGCCTATGACAGCCAGCTAAAAGATCTCGGAGTCGATGTCTATTGCGGTCAGCCGGCAGTTGAAATTTACATCTCATCAGATCACTCTCCTTCGGGAATCCGCCTAAAAGACGGTACAGAGCTACATTGCCGGAATTGTGTCTCAACAATTCATCCAAGAAGCTTCCTAAACCTTTTACCGGACACTATCTTCCGACCCGCCTATCGAAAACGCTTGCAGCAACTGGAGGAGACATGTTCGGCCTTTATACTCTATGCCGGTTGCAGCACCTTGCCGCAATCATTAACCCGCAATAACTTATTAATCACATCCGATTGGGACTTAACCGGGCTCCGACCAAAAGATCCGTTGGAAAATCGACCTTTATATGTTTGCCAGGCACATCAGCCCAATGGCAAAGATTCAAACAAAGGATTAATCGCTTTCGTACCTGCATCAAGTGGACAAACAGATCGTTGGTCGGATTCTAGACCGGGGCAACGTCCGCAAGATTATATTCAATTTAAGGAAGGTGTCAGCCGTAAACTCCAACGACGCATTGAGGTCTGCGTACCGGAAATCGTTGGGAATATCAAATCTACTGAGTGTTCTACGCCATTAACTTTAAGAGATTTTGCAAATAACCCATTCGGCAGCGTTTACGGCGTTAAACATAAGATCGGTCAATACAACCCCATACCGGTAACAAAAGTAAAAGGTTTGTTTCTGGCTGGCCAGGCCACGGTGGCACCGGGAATCCTGGGTACTGTCATTTCAGCTTTTCTGGCCTGTGGATTTATCCTGGGACATAAACAACTTATAAAGCAACTGCAGAAATATAAATGAGACGAGTCGTCATAACAGGAATGGGGGCTGTTTCGCCCTATGGCAAAGGTTTGCATATTTTTTTCGAGTCTTTAATCGAAGGCAAAAGTGCGATAACTTCCCTATCAAATTTGGCTGATATTAAGGGGCTCAGAAGCTGGGTGGCCGGTTTGGTCAATGGCATTGATCCAAAAGAAATCCCCCGAAAATATCGGCGTTCGATGTCCAGCATGTCGATCTATGCGGCAATGGCCTGCCGGGAGGCTCTGGATCAGGCTCGCTTGAATGAAGAACAATGCACCGGCGGCCAGATGGGTGTGGCTATTGGGTCAACAATCGGCAGTACCCTAACAACCCAGGAATTTTTTAATAACCTTCTGTCCACCGGCAGTCTCGAGCAAATGAAATCCACGGTTTTTTTTAAAATCATGAATCACTCGTGTGCCGCCAATGTATCACAGCTCCTGGGCATAACCGGCAGGACCCTTTCGCCTTCGGCGGCCTGCTCAACAAGTTGCCAGGCTATTGGTTATGGATATGAAATGATCGCTTTCGGGAAACAGGACTTTATGCTTTGCGGGGGAACCGATGAGTACCATCCTCTGTTTACAGGAACATTTGACATCTTGAACGCTGCCTCAGTTAATCGCGACCGGGATGGGGTGGTGTGTTCCGAGGGCAGCGGTATTTTGCTACTGGAATCTCTGGATTCGGCCGAGAAACGGGGAGCGAATATTCTTGGCGAAATCATCGGGTTTGCAACCGTTTCAGATCCGACCAATATCGCCAATCCGGATATGGCCTCCATCAAAAGATGTATGCAACTTGCATTGAACGATGCAGACATCAAACCGGAAGAAATCGACTATGTCAACGCACATGCCACATCCACTAAACAGGGGGATATCGCAGAAAGCGAGGCTATTTCGGAATTATTCAGAGATGGCACGCCGGTAAGCTCTTTTAAAGGACATCTGGGCCATACAATGGCTGCAAGCGGAGCCCTGGAGTCAATTGCTTTGGTAGAAATGATCAACCGCGGTTGTCTGATCCCCACCTTGAATCTGGAAAATATAGATGACGCCTGCAGCAATATTTGCCATATCTGTGAGTTGCAAGCAACAAACATTAGGACCGCAATCAAAAATAATTTTGCCTTGGGCGGCATCAATTCATCATTGGTAATTCGGAGATATAAAGATGACTGACCAGCAGATAATTGATTTAATAAATACATCTCTCGGAGAAGAATTCGAGTTGGAAAAAGAAGATATGAAACCAGAAGCTTTGCTTTTTGATGATCTGGAATTGGACAGTCTGGATATCGTGGATCTGGTGGTCGTTCTGGAGAAAGCCTTTCAGTTTAAAATCAGGGAAGAAGATTCCATCCAGGAAATTCGAACCCTGGGGGATATTCATCGATTTGTTATCAACAAAAAAAAGCAACTTAACAAACAATAAGACATGGCATGGCCCCAATCAATCCGCACAAAGCGGCTCGTAAACTTTCTACTTATACCGTTAATGAACCTAACCACTCTGCCATTGATGTTGTTGTGGACGACAGTGGGAATTCTTCTTTTTCCTGCACTTTTTTTCATATTGAAAACCACCGCCCACTGGGACGCTGAGCAGATAACGCGTCGGTTAATCTGGGTTTACGGTCGTGGGTGGCTGGCGATTACGCTGCCATTTATTAGATCCGAGCTGATCGGCATAAAACATGATAAGATAAAGCCACCCTGTATTTATGTAGCAAATCACCTCTCTTTTTTTGATATCTACTGTCTGGCTGTCCTTCCCTCTTTCAATGTCAGCATTGTCATCCGGAACTGGCCCTTTAAAATGCTCTGGTACGCTCCGTTTATGCATATGGCCGGGTACCTCAATATCGAAAAAACAAGCTGGGAAAAATTCTCTGAATCAGCCGCTCAGATATTATCAAAAGGTGGAGCACTGTTGTTTTTCCCCGAAGGTCACCGCAGCCGCGATGGAAAATTGCAGCGCTTTTATTCCGGGGCTTTTAAGCTGGCGGCAGAGACAGGTGTCAAAATTGTGCCACTTTGCATTAAGGGAACCAATACGGTTTTGCCGCCGGATCGTTGGTGGCTTAAGCCCGCTAAGGTTACAATAAAAGCACTCGACCCTGTAGATCCCAAATCCTATGCAGGATTCTCTGCTCACCGTTTGATAAAAAAAAATGTAAAAAACATGATGATTCAGGGCTTGAACGAGATGGATTTTGATACAACGCTGGGCAACGCCGATATTCAAGATTCGGCATGCAGCTCATAATTCCCATATTTTACTGCATCTCCGGCAACTCGAATATAAACCAAAGGCATGGTGTCGGATAATGGAAGCCGAAAACAGATTACCTTTACCCGCGGAAGCTTTAATCCCACATCGCAAACCCATGTGCATCATCGATCGGTTAATCGACACCACCGCTCAAGGAGGAACGGCTGAAACCGGTGTCGCCTCCGACAATGTAATGGTGGACGAGAACGGTCAGCTAGAGCCCACTGCAATAGCAGAAATGATCGCCCAAACATATGCAGCCGTAAAAGGATATAATGATCGTCTTTCCGGCGAACCGGTAAAACAGGGATTTCTGGTAGGCATACGAAAAATTCAGTTTTTTAAATTGGTATTTATCGGTGATATTTTACGGATTAACGTCGATACGGTGGGAGCTATTTCTGGATTTGCAGTGGTTAAGGGTCAGGTGACTCGCAATCAGGAAGTCATCGCCGAAGGGGAAATAAAATTGTGGATTCAATCTGAAAATCTATTGGAACCCGGAAGCAAATGAATTTTATAATTATTATAGCTCTCATTTTGTCTTTACCCGCTTTTGTTCTGGGTCAAACGAGATCTGAAAATTCGGATAACCGGAGCAGGATTTTTTCGGAAATTGCCAGCTCAGCATCTCAGGTCGAAACATTTTCATGTGATTTTTTACAGGAAAAATACATGAGCATGTTGGATAATGTCCTTATATCAAAAGGCCGACTTTATTATAAGCGCAATAACCGACTGCGGTGGGAAATAAATTATCCGGCAACTTCAGGATTTGCCGTAAACGGTGATCAGGCGAAACGCTGGGAAGACGATTCCGGGCGAACACAGACATTTAAGGTTAACCAGATCCCATTTATTAAAGTTTTCACAGACCAGGTATTTTCATGGGCCAGAGCTGATTTCAAGCGATTGAAGAAACGCTATCATATTAAGGTGCTAAGCGACAAACCCATAAAGCTGATGCTATTGCCGATTTCTCCACAGGAAAAGAAATATTTGAAAAACTTTCAAATTTCCTTCGCTGCCGATGCCAGTTATGTCAGTGCAGTTGAAATACACGAGCCGGACGACGATTTCACCCGAATTCATTTTTTAAATACCGTAATTAACCACCCTTTGAATGACAGTCTGTTTAATTGATCATGTCTTCTATTGTAGCTGATCTGTATCTTTTTTTTTCACACCGCAAACCAATGGTCTTTGCCGCAACCCTGGCGGTCATCGCAATATCTGCCATCGCCTTTGTTAATTTAAATTTAAACGAAAACGTTGAGTCCATGCTACCTGACCGCAAAACCGGTGCAGCATTGAATTTCAGGCTTTTACAACAGGCTCCGTTTTCACGCAAGATCATTATCAACCTGAATAAACAGGCCGATATCCATGGCAATGAATTGGTGGAAATAACCGACCGTCTAGCAGCGGCAATGACCCCACCCTTTTTCACACGGGTTGTTACCGGGCCAGGGGAGTCTTTAAGTTTGGAGTTCTTCTCATGGCTCGTCAAGGTTTATCCCAATCTGATTACCAGTGAAGATATAAAAAACATCGAACAGAAATTGAGCACCGAACAGGTCCGAAAAGCGCTCGACGGATTGTACGCGAAACTTTTGAGCCCGGAAGGTTCGGCAATGAAAAACCTTTTTCAGGTCGACCCGCTGGGATTTCGACTCAACGCTCTGGAAAAACTGCGGTTTTTAAATATCATTCCTAAAATGCGTCTTGAAAACGGTCACTTTATAAGTCCCGACGGCAAGAATGCGCTCATTATTGCAGAGACGCCTTTTGCAATAACAGATGCCGAACGCGGCGAACAAATGCTAATTCACTTTCAAGGCCTGCTTGCGAGCGTCGTTCCGGACACAATCAGCGTATCGATGATAAGCGGGCACCGTTATACATTAGCGAATATCAATGCGATCAAAAAGGACATCGTAATTATCCTAATCTGCTCGGTTCTTGGCGTCTTCATCTTATTTTTACTGTTTTTTCGATCATTAGGAGGGATTTTTGTTTTTTTAACGCCAGTTTGCGTGCTGTGCATCGCAGCTGCCGGTGTTTCGGTGCTCTACCGGAACGTATCAGCGATTACGATAGGATTTGGCGCCGTCTTACTTGGCATATCGGTCGATTTTGCCATACATGTTTATTTTGCAATGCGTGCAGCTACAGGCAATCCTTCAGGAGCTTTGGCTCAGGTATCGCGTCCAATTGTGTTTTGCGCATTGACAACCCTTGGTGCTTTTGGCGTGCTGTCCTTTTCCAGCCTGCCTGTTCAACGCGAACTTGCGGTGTTCTCCATCATCGGAATATGTGTCGCGTTAATCTTGTCTCTGATTCCCTTGCCCCAGGTGGTGCGTCATACGCAAATGACCCCATATAATCAAAAGACTGACATTAAAGCCAAATTCCTGCTCTCCAGAAGATGGGTGATTTGCCTCTGGCTTTTACTAATGGTCATTTGTGCATGGCAGGGTACCAAACTACATTTTGATGGGGATTTGAGATCCTTAAACCTAGTTCCGAATGAAATTCGCGACGTGGAGAATACACTGCAACGTACCTGGGGAAACTTTAGGGATACGGCTGTTGTTTTCGCAGAAGGACCGGATCTGCAAACCGCTTTGGAGACCAACGACCGCGTCTTCCAGCATTTAACCCGCGGCCCTAACACAAGTACAATCGTAAGTTTAGCACCCATACTCCCATCTCTGAAAACCCAAGAGTCAAACCGCAGGCGCTGGAATGCGTTTTGGTCAAATGCAAGAAAGGAACGCGTCAATCAGCTACTAGGCGACCAGGGAAAATTGGTCGGGTTCAAATCCACTGCTTTTGAACCTTTTGCAGAAACTATTGCCGGGCCATCACTGCCGGTGACGGTCGAAGCGCTACGGACTATTGGATTGGCAGAAATCGTCGATACATTGATCATCGATGACGGCAAAAATGTGAAAGTGTTGACACTTGTGCCGGATACCCCGGAAATTGCTGCCCTATTTAATTCTAGTGATTTCAGCCGCTCGAGTATAGAAATTGCGTCTCAAAATCAATTTCACAAGACCATCAGCAAGGCAATCGCAGATGATTTTATTCATTTTGTTTTAAAGGCATCTGCGATGGTTATTCTTTTATTGGGATTACTATTTAGGAATTTAAAAAAAGTTTTACTATCACTGATACCGGTGCTTACAGGAATACTTTTCATGATCGGAATAATGGGCGGTCTGGGCATCGCTTTTAATTTATTCAATGTTGTGTCTGCCATTTTGGTTATCGGCCTGGGCGTAGACTATGGCATCTTCATGGTCACTAAATTGACCCAGGGCCTGGATGATGCTACGGAAAGAGCTGTTTTTGTTTCCGGTTTGACAACCATTATCGGATTTGGAGCCCTTATTTTGGCTCGCCATCCGGCGCTGCATTCTATCGGGCTATCGGTATTAATGGGGATCGGCGCGGCTATACCTGCCGCATTGGTGGTCATTCCGGCAATGTTGAGAAAATCGAATGAGAATTAGCGATGAATAAAATCAAAAAAGAAATCATCTCATCTGCCACGAGCGCTATTGAAGAATCACAGCCGGGCACGATCAAACAGCGATACCGATTTAGCCCTGACTTTATCGGATTTTCCGGTCATTTTCCGGGCAATCCAATACTACCGGCCTTTGTTCAAATACTGATGGCCTTGACATTGACTGAAAAATACAAAGGCCACCCTTTGAAAGCGGCCGGCGTGGAGAAAGCAAAATTCCGTATTCCGATTCAACCTGACCAGGAGATCGAAGTGGCGTGTCGCCAGCAGACAGCAGGTAAACTGACAGGCTGTGATGCCCGTCTAACGGTTTCCGAAGGATTAGCCGCCTCGTTTCGGATTTCCTTTTTGGTAAAGGAAGATGGCCAATGATTAAACCCTACTTTAAGACCGATCAAGGACAGCCATCGCCGCTGTGCATTCGCATCAAACAGAAGGTGCGCTTTGAAGAAGTTGACTCTCTGGGTATCGTCTGGCACGGCCGCTATGCGAGTTATTTTGAAGATGCCAGAGTGGCATTTGGCGAAAAATACGGTATTGGCTACATGGATTTTTATGAGAATGGAGTGGTGGCTCCAATTAAACAAATGCACTTTGATTATCATCAGCCACTGCGATTCGGAGACAAAATGGCCATTGAGGCCCTCTTGCACTGGTCTGAAGCAGCCCGTTTGAATTTTGAGTTCACGTTGCGAAAAGAAAACGGTGAATTATCGACCACAGGCTACACAATCCAAATGATGATGGATCTCGAAGAAAATATTATTGTCGTTCTGCCTCCCTTTTACAGGAAATTTTTGGATGACTGGAAGGCGGGTGTACTAAAATGAAAGCGGTTTGGATTACGGATGCAGCAACCGTAACCCCTTTCGGGGAGAGCCTTGCGCAGTTGTGGCAGGCGCTTTTAGCCGCGAAGTCGGCAATAGGGCCGGTCTCGCGTTTTCCGGTACAAAACTATCATGCCGGCATTGCTTCATGTATCGATGATCTGATTCCCTTTGGAGATCGATCGATGGGGCATGCCCTGATTCAAAGGCTTCTGCCTCAACTTGATCCGGTTCCCCGGGATACACTTTTGATAACGGCAACCACCAAGTCGGGAATTGATAATCTCGAAAGAGTGCGCAGGGGGTATCCGGCTGAACCCCGGGACGTGATGATTTCAGCCATGAATAAAGAAATTCACCGAAAACTTAACTTATCCAGTGACGGGATGAGTATCAGCGCCGCCTGCGCTTCTTCTACAGTAGCCATTGCGCAAGGTGCTGCAATGATCGCATCGGGATGGAAAGATGCCGTATTGATCTGCTGCATGGACCTGGTCACAGAGTTTGTTTTCTCGGGCTTTTCAGCGCTGCAGGCCTTGTCTGCTGAGCCCTGCCGCCCGTTTGATCGTGACCGAAGCGGTCTATCCTTAGGAGAAGGTGCTGCAGCGTTGATGTTAATGAGCGCGGAGCGAGCTGAGCGAGAATCCCGACCTCACCTTGCAACGGTCCTTGGATGGGGTTCGGCTAACGATGCCAGTCACATTACTGCTCCAGATCGTGAGGGGCAAGGCCTGCAGCAAGCCATCAATCAGGCAATGCAGATCGCCAAATGCGCAGCCGCTGATATTGCCGGTATTAGCGCTCATGGAACCGGTACGGTCTATAACGATCAGATGGAATTAAAGGTCTTTAATCATATTTTCAATGGTTATCCGATTCCCATTTATTCCATAAAAGGTGCCTTGGGACACACACTGGGAGCAGCCGGTGGGATTGAGGTGGCTGTAGGGATCAAAACCCTATCTGAGCGGAAAACCCCTCCGACCATTGGCTTTTCAAATCCGGAAAGAGGTGCGGAAGAAAGGGTTATGCCTGAGCCGGGGCATCAACGCTGCGATAATTTTAAGCAGAGGAAGTTTGCCGTGAAGGCTGTCATTACAGGATCTGGCTGGGTTACTCCGACAACCATGGGGTGGGGAAGGAACCAAGACAGTTTTGAGTGGCAAAAGGGGAAATTGCCTGAAATCACTCGCAAAGCTGTATTTGAAGCGCCTTACCCGCATTTTGGCCGGCTGGACCGATATTCTCGCCTGGGACTTTCTGCGATTGCATTCGCATTGAGGGACGCGGGGCTGGAAAAATGGAATCGGAAACGTAACATCGGCATCATTGCATCAACGCTGAACGGATGCCTGGAAACGGATATCGATTATTTCGACACCGTGATAATTGGCGGGGGACGCACGGCAAGCCCCAATTTATTTGCCTATACCCTGCCAAACAGTTTTTTAGGAGAAGCTTCTATTCGTTTCGGACTAACCGGAACATCTTTTATTATTAGTGAGTCGTCTGCCGCAGGCCTTTGGTGTCTGCGGATGTCATTAATCGGGATAGCCGAGGGGCAATTTGAAAAGGTCGTTTGCGGTTTGTGTGATCTGGGTTCTTTACCGTCTTTTACGGAATCCGATAAAAGTCCTTGCGGGGCATTGTTTTTTGTTATCGAAAAGACGCCACGCCATACGCAATTGGTTTACGGGGATCTTTGCCTCCGTGAACAAGGGATTTTGATGTTCAACAATAAAGAAATAAAGAGTTTATCTATGCTGGCAAAAAAATGCTTAACCGCTTTTGAGGCCAAAGATGGATCATCTCCTGAAGTGTAAAACTTGATGCGCAATCACTGAATTTCAGCCATCCCGAAATCGTACAGCTTCGGGCGACGCTGAAGCCGAAATTGACAGCGTAACAAATCCAAAGGACAGATATGAAAATTAAATTAATTTTTCCAGCCTGGTCCAAGTTGGAACATCAGACTGAGTTCCATCTTCCCCCCCATGGACCTGTGGTATTTGCTGCCGAAGTGCCGGATGATGTTGAACTTGAATTTATCGACGCTAATTTGCAGCCGATTAAGCTTGACGAATCCGTCGATCTGGTTGCCCTCTCTGTATTATTGACCTGCCAACTGCCTCACGCATTTGAAATCGCAGATAATTGCCGAAAAATAAATATACCGGTAATTTTCGGTGGGATCGCAACCTCGCTGCACCCCGAGGAGGCAAGTCAGCATGCCGATAGTGTTTTTCTCGGAGAGGTGGAAGGCCGGTTTGCTTCTGTGATTGAAGATTTAAAAGCCGGGCGAATGAAAAGAAAATATGATTTTCTGGAAGATCCACCGGATATCCGCCTGGTCGGTACTGCCAGGCGAGATATCCTCTGCCGCGAGGATTATAATTATCGGGGCGTTCAGATGTTTGATCTAATTCATGCATCCCGGGGTTGTAAGTTCGACTGTTTTCCGTGCTGTGTCGGGTATCTGGGTGGCCGGAAATTTCGCCCCCGTCCGATCAAAAAGGTTATCGAAGAAATGGAATCGATTCCCAACAACCGGCTGTTCATCGTGGATAATTCTCTGGCACAGGATCGGCATTGGATAATGGAGCTTCTAAGAGCAATGATCCCGCTAAAAAAGAAATGGGTTTCTCATCCGGTCATATATGATGATAAAGTCCTGGAACTGGCTGCCGATGCAGGATGCTGGTATGTTTATCAAGCGATATTTGATACCTCAAACGTCATTCGTGACCGCATAAAAATGCTGAAAAACCATGGTATCGGCATCGAAGGTACGATCATTCTCGGTACAGATGACCAAACTGAAGATGATATCAAGCGCCTGGTGGATTTTCTACTGGAAAACGAACTGGACATGGCGGAATTTACAATTCTGACCCCCTTCCCTCACACGCCGATTCGCACCCAATTTGAAAAAGAGGGCCGCATCCTGAGTAATTCCTGGAGTGATTATACCTGTGACAAGGTTGTTTTTCAGCCCAAACATATGACACCTCAAAAACTTCAGGAACTTTACTATTATGCCTGGGACACATTTTACGCGAACAGCGGCCATCAGTTAAAAATGGCCGACCTTTTTTTAAAGGTGGTCAAAAAAGAAATGGGAGATGGAACGTATCGACGCTATGATCCCAAAAAGCGCAAAGGTTTTAACAAAAGGTCGTCAGCGCTATGAGTAATTTCTTTCTTCTTTCAGCAAATGTGAGTACCGATCCATATCCGGTTTATCCCCTGGGTATGGCTGTAGTGGCAGCATCTCTGGCGACTGCCGGTCATCATGTATGGCAATACGATCACCTTGCTGCAGGTTGCTCGGATCATGGATTAAAAAAAGCCCTGAAGGAGTTCGCCCCAGACTTTGTCGGCATTTCACTCCGCAATGTCGATAATGTCGATTCATTTTCTGCCGAGAAAGAATGGTACCTGGCAAAAATCAAACGGCTGGTTGAAATAATCCGGCAGGAAATCGCCGTACCGATTATTGTCGGCGGGCCGGGGTTTTCGATATTGCCGGAGGTAATTATAGATTATATCGACGCTGATTACGGTGTTGTGGGCGAAGGTGAACGAACGCTATGCGAGCTCATTACAGAATTGGAGGCGGGGAGCTTCGTACCGCGAATTATTAGAAACAACAATGACCTTCTAAGCGGATCGGAAATGGCATCTCCGCTCTGGGATAAAGATCTGGTTAATTTTTATATTGAACGCAGCGGAATGGTTAATCTGCAGACTAAACGCGGCTGTATCCATAACTGCAATTACTGCAGCTATCCGGCACTGGAGGGAAGGCGCCTGCGGACAAAAGAACCTGAAAAGGTGGTAGAGGAAATTAAGCGGGCACAAGAAATGTTCGGTATCGACACCGTCTTTTTTACTGATTCGATATTTAACGACAAATCCGGTCACTACCTGGCACTTGCCGAAGAGTTTCTCAAACAGAAACTGTCATTACGTTGGTATGGTTTTTTCCGACCTCAAGGCATTGGTGCAAAAGAATTGAGCCTGCTAAAACGTTCCGGTTTAAGCGCTATGGAGGTCGGTACAGATGCCGCATGCGATGCGACACTAGACGGCCTTAAAAAGCAGTTTACATTTGCGGACGTTATCGAATTTAATAAAGCTTGTGTAAAAGAGGAGATCCCAGCAGCCCATTTTATCATTTTCGGCGGCCCAGACGAAACAATGGCAACTGTCGAAGAAGGGTTACAAAATATCCAAAGGCTTGAACGGTGTGTTGTTTTTGCCTTTAGCGGAATCCGGATCCACCCCCGCACCCAGATACATCTTCGGGCCATACAAGAGGGGGTGGTGGATCAAAAAGAATCTTTACTAAGACCTATTTATTATTTTTCACCAAATCTGGATCAAACCATAATGAATGACTGCGTCGCATCCGCTTTTCGAGGCCGTCGCGATCGTATTTTTCCGCCTTCAGAAGGCTTAATCCGTATGGCCGCCATGAACCGCTTTGGTTACCGCGGGTTGCTATGGGACAAACTGATATCTTTTAAATCGTACTCGAAATAAATATGTGAACGAACCCCATCAGCAGAATTCAGAATAAGTCGGGATGAACGTATTAAATTTTAACAATATTTTGCTGGTCCACCCATTAGGCTATCCTGCTGCCGAGGCAAAAAAGGATATTTCACGCAAGGCCAACATCATGCCACCTTTGGGTTTAGCAAGCATGGCGGCCTACCTGCAAAGGCAAGGCATTGATTGCGCGATTGTTGACTGCTTTGCCAGGCCGGATTCGGACCAGTTGATAAAAGACTATTTATTGGCGCAAAGGCCGGCCTTTATTGGCCTGAGTTGCACGACTTCGAGCTTTTTGGATGGTATCAGAATCGCCATATTGGCAAAGTCAATTCTGCCGGATCTCAAAGCAGTATTCGGCGGGCCACATGTATCTGCTTTGAAAAAAAAAGTTCTGGAGGACTTTAAAGAAGTGGATTTCGCTGTTGTGGGAGAAGGGGAGCACACCCTTGCCGAATTGGTTAAAAACGGACCCAAGGGCGATGAAGCGATTAAAGGCATTGTCTATCGAAATAGCGATGGCAGAATACAGTTTCCGGGCTACCGACAGGGCATTGATCTGGACACCCTTCCCTTTCCGGCATATGAGAAACTTAATGGGTTCCCGCTGACTTATCGCTTGCCGATTTTCAACTATCCGAAGTCACCCAGCACCAGTTGTATATCCAGCCGGGGCTGCCCTTATAAATGCAGTTACTGCGATCGATCGGTATTCCGTAGCTCGTATCGCTATAATTCGGCTGAATATCTTTATGAACATCTTCGTTATCTGAAGAATCGTTTTGGGGTAAAACATATTAACTTCTACGATGATCATTTCACTTTGAACCGCGAGCGAGTTGAAGATTTTACGCAAATGATGATTGAAAAGCCACTTGGAATGACCTTTAACTGTGCCGTTCGAGCAGAACATATCGACCGCGAACTGCTTCAGCAAATGAAAACTGCCGGCTGCTGGATGATCAGCCTGGGTATCGAAACGGGAGATGAAAACCTTTTAGCTCAACATCGCCAAAATGCAGATCTTGGGTTGCTGGCAGAAAAAATACATCAGATCAAAGAAGCCGGCATACGCACCAAGGGGCTCCTGATGATGGGATTACCCGGAGAGACGGCAGACAGCATAAAAAAAAGTATGAATTATGTTTTTAAATTGCCGCTGGACGACTTCAACTTATCTAAATTCACACCATTTCCCGGTTCTCCCATCTATGAAAATATTAATCAGTTTGGTATTTTTGAAGAGGATTGGCCGAAGATGGACTGTATGCACTTTTTATTCGTGCCCCATGGAATGACTCGCGTTGGTTTGGAAGAACTCTTTAAAAGCTTTTATAGGAATCACTTTCTGCGACCGAAAGTTCTCTGGCAATATGTGACCATGCTGTGGAAATCGCCTGACAGCTGGAAGCGCTTTGTGCGGAACATATTGGATTTTGTCAAATTTGCAATAACCGATAAACGAAGAGGCAATGCATTCAGTTAATTAAATGATCCAAATCAAAGGAGCAGGAAAAATGAAACCATTATTTGCCCTGATTACCACCCTTACCCTGCTGGTTGCACCGGGCTGTGCAGAGACCGGTAAGGACATCCAGAAAGCGGAAACTGCCGAGACAATTCAGCAATATACGGCTTGCAATATCTGGCGCCTAAAGTCCTGGCATATGCGATGTATCAACTATAAGTATGGCAGTGATTTTATACCGGCGGGAACAAAAGTCAGTGATGTCGGAATTACTGAGGACCAGAAGGAAATCAAGAGAATTTCCTTTGTGACGACTGATGATAAGCGCAAATACGGTATCTATTTCACGAGGAGATGGCACCCGGGTCATACCATAGAGGATTACAAAAATTATATGTTCACAACCAAAACTTTCGAAGAATTAACTGCTCGCATGAGCGAAAGGGAAATCAGTGCGATTAAAAATGGAACAATTGTAGATGGAATGAGTAAAGAGGCGGTACTGGTCGCTTACGGAAGGCCACCGGAACACAAAACTCCCAGCCTTCAGAGAAGCATATGGTACTATTGGCGGAATAAATTTAAGCATTTTGAAGTTTGTTTTGACAATGAAGAAAGGACAACTTTTTGTAAGTAACCCCTTAATTGTTTGTGGTGTGAATGCTTGATAATCAATTAACAAATGTCAAACTTATTGTCTTAATACCAGTATACAATCATGCTCAAACGCTGAGAGATGTAGTCTTGCGTGCCCTCAAGGTAAACGATTCGGTTATGGTCGTTGACGATGGCAGCACCGACGGCGGTATTGATACATTAGCAGGACTCGATGTTCATATTGTTAAACATGGGAGCAATCGTGGTAAAGG
>WOR8_10005790_pt1 | contig 15819 bp, 11 predicted proteins | sample DeeMarSeWOR38_10_FD_19890 | JGI IMG/M metagenome (IMG submission 19890) | reverse complement strand
CACGTAATTTTAACTTAAATTGCTCAATACTTCTTCAATTTTACTAAGAATAATCTGTATTTCGTCAGGTTGAATAATAAGGGGTGGAAGGAATTTATTTACTTGCTTGAAATTTCCACAGTAATCACAAAAGACCCCATTCTTGATCATACGTAAAGTAAAAAATAACGAGGTTAATTCATTTTCAAATTCAATTCCCCACATCAGTCCACGACCTCGGATATCAGTAATTTTTTCTGATTTTTCCTTTAAGTCCAATAAACCAGTTTGGAATAGATCTCCCATTTCTCGTATACGTTTCAAGAAACTCTCTTTAGAAACAATCTCCAACATCTTTCTTGTTACAAAGCATCCGAGTTCAGAACCCCCAGTTGTTGAAATATGAAGAAAAGGGTCTTCCTCAAATACTTCCTCTAGAAATGGCCTATAAGAAGTCGTACTTAACGGATATACTCCAGCAGACATCCCTTTAGCAAGAACTATAATATCAGGAACAACTTTTTCATCTAGATATAATCCTCCATGAATCCCCCACAATTGTCCTGTTCTTCCTAAACCTGTTTGAACTTCATCAATAATCATTATTGTTCCAGTTTCATCGCAAATCTCTCGTATTTCATGAAAATATCCTTGTTTGGGAATTAATATACCACCTGTGGCCGGAATTGTCTCAAATATTACTGCAGCAGTTTCTTCTGTAATTGATTTACGAAGAATGTCTATATCTCCAAAAGGTACATGTTTAAAATCCTTCAAATTCCATTGAAAAGGTTCTCTAAAACTTTTTGAACATGTTCCTAATGCAAATCCAGTTACTCCATGATAAGCTTTATCTGCCGAAATTATTTGAGAACGTTTAGTATACCCTCGTGCAAGCTTAAGACTCAAATCTATAGCTTCTCCCCCTCCTACTGAAAACATTGTTTTTGATATATCTCCAGGTAGAAGTGCAGCTAATTCTTTTCCGAGTAAAGCACGTTGTTCACTGATTAAATGATGATCCCCTATATCTAGACCAGCCTGTAATCCTTCTATTAATGCGTTATCTATTTCAGGATAATGACTACCTAAATTTTTTACTCCGCCTGAAGTGTGACAATCAATGATTTTCAGAGGTGGATCTCCTTCTTCTAATCCTTCAAACATTTCAATATAGATCCCATATCGCTTTCCCTGCACCATTTTGAGATTTAATTGTTCAAAAAAACTCGCCTTGGGTTTGCATACATGTTTAGAATATAATTCAAAAATTTCAGATGATTTCATAAAAAATCACTTACTTTCTATTAATTTTCTTTCTTATCTGTTAATCAATAATTGATAAAGTTTCCCTCCTAGAAAATGTTAAGTATTCTTATGATTTACGGATTTAATTATGCCAATATATATTCTTGTAACTAAATTCAAACAATTTGATTTCGCAGCGCGTAAACAACAAGGTCAAGAATTCCTTAAATTGGTAAAAGAAAAGGTTCCAACTATCAAGTGGATAGCTCATTATGCTATTTTAGGTCCATATGACTTTTTAGATATTTTTGAAGCAAAAAATGAGATTGAAGCAGCTAAAGTATCGTTATTATCACGATCTACTGGAGCTAGTTTTGCTGAAAGCTGGACTGCAATTTCTTACCCAGAATTCTTAACTTTAGTAGAGGAAATCAAATAGAACAGTGGAGAAACTGTTCTTAGGGATTGATTGTTTGGAGTACTGGGACATAAAGATATGCAAAGAAAATACTCCCAGCACTACTTGTAATTATCACAGTCTTAAGTAATTGTACAGCTGCTTCACGGTTTTGTTTTATTAATAGCTGCAGACTGACAATAATTTCAAGAATTCCTAAAATAAATGGACTAACACTGACAACTAATATTCCTTGGCTCATCAATATTATATTAATTACTGTTAGTCCTATAACTCGCAGAATTATTATTGCAGATGTTAAGATTGAGGTTCTTTTCCATCCTAAATATACTGCAGTTGTGATATCTCCTATCTGCTTATCTGTTTCTAAATCAATTAATATCGTTGGTAGATGAATCCCCGAAATAAGTAATAAACCAAAACCTATCGCAAGAATTAACTTTTCGGTAGGAATATAGGTTTCTGGGCCCAAAATGGAGATGTAAAAGGGTACAAAAATCCCAATTATGAGCATCGTGATTAAAAGATCAAGAAAAGGTCGTGCTTTCATACGGATAGGTGGAACTGAATAGCATATCGATCCAAAAATAGCTATCAAATATGCTAGTAATGCTAATAGTATTTTTTCAAAAACAAATGAGTTAGGTATAAAAATCAGATTTAAAGGTATCACGCTTAACCATATGATTAATATCCAGAAATAAATTATTTTTTTTTCTATTTGCAATGAATAAGACAATGGATTTCTTAAAGAAAACGATCTTGGATTTAATTTATCTGAATATCTATCAAAATAACCATTAAGAGCGAAATGACCTGCAGTAAACAGAGATACACTTAATCCTCCAATGAGGATTGATGAAACTGGAAAGCTATAGAACAATCCAAACATTATCGCTACAATACCAAAAAGGAAACACCATTCTGGTCTTGAAAGGCTGATTAACTGTTTAATCTTACTAAAAATGGAACTCATCAATTATCCTTACCGATAATCATGCAATTTGGGCATTACACCTAAAATTAACCAAGTATTTTTAAAATTCAGCTAGGTATTTCTAAATTATTTTAGAAATTTAAATAAATCATCCCAAACATCGATTACACCCTTCTTTACTTCCTACCAATCCAACTCGCTTTGTTGTTAGGCAATTGGGACATACGATTTCTCCACAGTTAGAACAAGTTGTTAAATGCTTAGTACACACTTCTTTTAGGCAGGAAGTGCATTTTCCTATATGTTCTAAACACTGAAAAGTCTCGCAAATGGGACAAAGTAATATTAATCCCTTTTCCTGACATTTTTCACAAAAAGCTTTTCCACATGTTTCACATTTTACAAGATGGCTTGTTCTTTGACAAAAATGGGTTTGACAACCGTTACATTGAGACCGGTGTCGTGGACAGATAATTTTTCCACAAAGGGGATCTCCACATTTGGTTGCATGAGAAAAACAGATATTTCGTGAACAATTTTCGTGTTCACATACACGGTGATGCTTATCACAACTCCCACTAGTGCAGATATCACAGCGAAGAGCATGTTCTTCACATAAAAGCATATCACAATCTGGATTAGAGCATAAATATCCAGTAGACAATTCCAAATCACAAATAGAGCAATAACCATATATACCAAGTGTATTAAATAAATTAAAATTAAAACTAAAGATCAATTCAACCTCGGGATTTACTAGATCTTGAAGCTTTACCTGACCAATGGAACGGGGGATCCAACAAACGTATTTATCTTTAATTTCTATTTCTGATTCACTAGGTCGATAATATTCTTTAGGCCGATGTCGATTACGTATTTCATCGATTTCATCTTTTACGACAGCTATTGACTTCATTTCTTCCTCGTTGAGTTTTTCTAATTCTTTGTCTAGGCCCTCTTCCGATAGCATATGTTCTGCGATTTGAAAGTTTAATTTTTCAATTGATTTATTTTTTGATGTCATAGATTTTCGAATTGCTATAACAGGTTTATTCTCTGCCTCTCTTTCCCGAATTGATACTTCTAAGTCATTTAATTCTTGAAGAAATATTTCTATTTGGGACTTCTTTTCACGTGATTTCGTGCGAGCTTTCATTAAATTTTTTTGAATCTTATCTTTTTTTACAGAAAATTGCTTTTTAATGGCTTCAATCTGCTGATCTAGATATTGAAGTAATATCTCTTGTTCTTGACTTTCTATTTGAGTTCTTGCCTCTGGAAACGTTTTAATCAAAAACCAGATAATGTTCCTATCGGTTTTTTCAACTCTCTCTTTTGAAACATGTTCCCAATTCAAATCTTGAGTTAAATCTAATGACCGTTGAAATTCTTGATATAATCGAAGGTCCTTCTTCGCACTTTTAGGCAAGGGGAGTTTTCTTTCCATCTGGACTGCACAACTAAAAGTTAAGATAGGAGCATAGAAGAAATCTAATTCATTAAATGTAAGAGCTATATAAGATATGCGTGCTCCAATATGTAATTTTTTTTCTAATAAATTCTTAAAGCGTTCTTCATTAAAGTGAAATTTAGCCTGTAAGAACCTATCTTCCAATTTGGGAGTTGATGGACGGTTCAAGACCAGTGTTATTCCAAACTCATTCTCAGCAAATTCTATTGCATCAGAAAGTTCTACTACTGATTGTTCTTGTTGGGCTTTTTCTTCCTCTGCATCTGGGATTTTGGGCCTTATAGTAACTTTTTCAATTAAATCTGCTGTTAAAGGACCTCCATGATAAGAAAGTAACCATCTTGTTTGTACTTTTTTAACTCCAACTTTAGGATAATAATAGAAGAACTGACTAGTCTGTAATCCTCTTACTGCACTTATCACTTTTTCATATTCTTCCCCATCTTGGATAACTGCCTTTAGTGCGTTTGCTACTTTTTCAACATCTCGATCAGACGTAAGTTTACCTAATATCCAAGTAGAAATATTTCCTAACGCACGGTAATCAATATCGCCTGGATTTTGTGTAGCAAGAACACATCCAAGTCCGAACGCCCGAGCTTGTTTTAAGAGTAACATTATGGAACTTTTTGATATTGGAGTCCTTACTGGGGGGATAAATCCATATAGCTCATCAAAATATAAGGCTAATCGTAATCTATTTGTTCCTCCACGTCCTAAAATATACGACCAAACAGCACCCACCACTTCAGCAACAAATGCTTGTTTTTCAATATCATCTCGGATCTCTCGTAAATCAAAAACAACAAATGGGGTTCGAGTTTTATTATCTGAAGCGAGATCTAATAACAATTGAATGTCAAGTTTTAATCCCTTGCCAATACTTCGAACCATTACGGCATTGATTCGTCTTGCTAATTCTTCGCGAATTTTAGAACCTATAAATTGTTCAACTTCAATAACACCAACTTTAGCAAAAGGAGGATCCAATACCATTTTTACAATGGTTCCAAGATCTAAAGCTTTTCCCGATTTCCCTAGCATATCCCATCCTGTTCGAATAATTTCCGTTAAAAAAATTATACGATTATCAGCAGGTTTTAAATCAGTAAATCCACATCTTTGGAGAAGAATTTGGGCTTTAAGTTCCAATATATTCAATAAAACTTCTGGTGCTTCTTCATGAAGTTTCAAAAACTTTTTGGGTCTAGTAAGATCGGGAGTTAGATCTAATGCTACTCCTGCAGGGTTTTTTGGAGTAATTAAAAGTGGACCTACTTGATTTCGATATTGACTCATAATATCAGTAAAATCCTCAAAATATTTTCCAAGTTGGATAGTATATAAATCACGGATTTCTAGGGCGAGATCCTCTACTTTTACACCCCTCTCATTTGCATCTTCTCGAATCCAAGGAATAATATCTGGTACTTTTAGCTCTTCTTTAAAGACGATTCCCAATCCTCCTAAATCTCCCTTTGGGTCAACAGCAACCACTGGTATTCCTTGTAAAATTAATTCTTCTACAATCGCTTTGCACATTACGGTTTTCCCTGATCCAGATGCTCCTAATACGAGTGCATGCGTACGCAATGAATTAATTGGGATTGAAAATTTATTTAAAAATGGCTGAGGCTCTTCACTTTGATCTGGTGAAAGTTCCGAACCAATCCGTAATGCTTTCATTATTTTTTTCCTTTATCTAATGTTTCAAGAAGTCTCAAAATTATGATTAATAATTCTTTTTTTAATCCTTTTTATTTCGATCTCATCTATTGATAACACGCCAAGTATGAATTAATAGAATTCAGCAGAAATCTTCCTGATATTTAATAAAACACAATTTATGTCTTACTTTAAAATATTTAACACTAGAAAAACTAGTTACGTTTTTATAGACAAGTGAATAAGGTATAGCTCCCTCATATAGTTGGATTATTGATTAATATTATTCTTTATTCATAAGTGGTTGGGTTTATGTTACAATTTCAAGTGGTAAATGTTTCTGTTGAGCCAAAAGATACTATTCTAATATCACGTTCAGCGAACAAAGGTTTATTTACAGATACAAGATTTAACCTCGTTTTTAAACAGAAAGAAGAAAAAATAAGCCAAATAATTAAGGTTGACGGTTTATTGGAAGAAAATCAAATAGGAATTTCTTCCTGGATGATGAAGAAATTAGGAGTACGAAAGGGATCTGAGGTTATATTAGTAACACAGAGTAAATCTGCAACTAACAGTTATTCCTTAATTAAACAAAAGATGATACAACCAGGTTATGCTTATGGAAAAGCTGAAATTGATGAAATAATAAGTGATATTACCAAAGAAAACCTAACTCCTATGGAATCATCGGTTTTTGTCACATCAATGCACTATCAAAATTGGTCCGTGAATGAGGTCGAATATCTAACTAGGGCAATGGCTAATTCAGGTCAGAAGATTAATTGGGATAATGGGATTATTTTTGATAAACATAGTTTGGGAGGAGTTCCTGGTAACAAAGTTTCACTTTTAATTGTTCCTATTATAGCTGCTGCTGGTCTTATGATTCCTAAGACAAGTAGTCGTGCTATTACTAGTCCAAGTGGGACAGCTGATACTATGGAGGCTTTAGGTGCCGATATAGAATTTACAATCGATGAAATAGTTGAAATTACTAATAAGACTAAAGGCTTAATTGCATGGACTGGAGGATTGAATATTGTTCCAGCAGATGAACGAATTATTCGAGATGTTCAATTTCCCCTTGGTTTAGACCCAGAACCATTGATGATCGCTTCAGTCTTATCTAAAAAAGTCGCTATGGGAGTTAAATTTCTTGTACTTGACATTCCTACAGGTATTGGTACAAAAGTATCCAATATGGAAACAGGGAGAAGATTGGCCCATAAATTTGCAGAACTTGGACAATCCCTCGTAATAATTATTGAAAGCGGATTGACTTATGGATCTAGTCCGGTTGGCCATGCTATTGGCCCTGCGTTAGAAGCAAAAGAAGCTCTTAGTGCATTAATAGACCCTTTAAACGCTTCTGATTCATTAATTGGCAAAACAACGTCTTTAGCTGGGATTCTTCTAGAAATGTCAGGAAAAGCTCTCCGAGGAACTGGACAAGATTTCGCGTATGATATCCTTACTTCAGGAAAAGCATATACAAAATTCCAAGAAATTCTACAAGCTCAGAATGGAGATCCCAATATTAAACCTGAAGATATTGAAGTCGGTACAGAAGTTTATGATTATCTTGCACCTCAAAATGGATATATTGTTGAGTTGAATAATAAGGTACTAGCTAGTGCTGCACGAGCTGCAGGTGCTCCGATAGATAAAAGAGCGGGTATTCATTTTTTAAGAAAAAAAGACTCAATAAAAAGAGGTGAGGTTATTTTTCGAGTTTATGCTTCTACTGAAAAGAGATTAGATGTAGCTGTTGCAGAATTGGTGAAAGGACATCCAGTAACAATTGAAGGAATGTTACTAGCGCGTGAATAAAATATGGAGTTTCCAAAAGTTAATTGTCGTAGAGAAGAATTACTTACGCAGTTCTTGGAGTATACAAGTAGAATATCACATGAAGCAATTACAATTGTGGAAGGTAGGAGGGATCTTTTTGCTCTCAAGAAAATTGGATTTCTCCCCTCAATCATTGTTAAAGGGGGTTTAAGCAATATAGAATTGGTTGAATCCCTTTCAGATTATTCATTAATTATATTATTAACAGATTTTGATCAGGAAGGGAGAGAACTATATAAAACTCTTAAACAAGAAATTCAACTACGTAAGGGGGAAGTCGACAATCGAGCTAGACATCTCTTATACCAGTTTTGCCGAGCTAATGGGATTTCAGCTATTGAAGATTTATCTAAATTTTCTATATGAACACTATCTGTTTTTTACGCAAAAGTAAAAAGGACTCTCCTATATTTTAGAATAGTATACTTGGTGACTTTAATGCAGGCAATAATGAAAACTAAAGCAGAAAAAGGATTTGAAATCAAAGAGATTGATGAGCCTCAGATTATAAATCCAACTGATGTTAAATTTAAGATTGATGCAGCTTCTATTTGTGGGACAGATCACCATATGTGGGTTTTCGACGCATGGGCTCAAAAACGTCTTCCTCCAGCTATTCCATTTGTTGCAGGTCATGAAGTAACTGGAACTATTGTAGAAATAGGACCAGGTGTTAAAAATTTAGAAATTGGTGATAAAATTTCTATGGAGTGTCACGAAGCATGCGGAACTTGCTATCAATGTCGATCTGATCGAATGCATATCTGCCGTAACACTAAGATCTTTGGTGTAGACAAGGATGGGATCTTTACTGAATATGCTGTCATTCCTGAACTAAATGCTTGGAAAAATGACTCTGATCTTGATCCTGCTATAGGGTCAATACAAGATCCTTTGGGTAATGCTATCCATACAATTCTCCCAAAAGATAATATTGAAGACATCGCAGGGAAGAATGTGCTTATTACTGGATGTGGGCCAATTGGATTAATGGCCATTCCAGTGGTGAAAATATTAGGCGCTAGTCAAGTTTATGCTACTGGGGGTGGTAATAATCTTCTCAGATTGGAAATGGCTAAAAAGATGGGAGCAGATTTCATATATAATACAAAAATTTATAGTAATAAAATTCCCCAAATGATTCGTGAGGAAACTGAGGGGAATGGTGTAGATGTTTTACTTGAAATGTCTGGTAATATCCATGCTCTTCGTCAAGGACTGGAAACACTTACCTATGGAGGTAGAGTATCTCTTTTAGGATTCTTTCCCAGTATGATTGAATTTGATATTAATTCTTTAATGATTTCAAAAGGAGCTAGCGTTTATGGAATAGCAGGGCGTCGTATGTTTCAAACTTGGCAGGTTATGAGAGGTCTTTTAAAATCTAGAGACCTCCAAAATAAATTGAAGCAACTTATTACTCATCGTGTGAACATGGCAGATTGGGAAAAAGGTATGTTAGAAATTCATGAAAAAAGAGCAATCAAAGTTGCTATGGAACCTTTTAACTAAGATTCAATATTTATTACTTGCCTAAAATCCGTTTTAAAACACTTTTTTTCTTAAAATTTCGATGCCATACACGAAGAATTTCATCTGCTAAATCATATGGACCAGAAAGAGAGTACCATTCGCTAATTCCTGATTTTATGGCAATTTTCCTTAATGATTCACGATCGATTTCATCTTCAGTAATTATTATCTTACTTAACTGCTGTCCCTCTTTGTAAAAAGTAAGACTGTACTTTTGAGAGTCTTTCTCCATTATACAATTTGTATTACTAGTTGATGGTACACGAAATGAGACTTTCTGATTATTCATAGGATAGCTCCGATATAAATATTCACGATTTTCTAAATAATCTTAAAAAAAAGGATCAAATTAAAATTTTTAGGAAAGTCTTATTGCCTGAAAATTTAATAACCTACTTTAGTCTGAAATAAAGTCGATTTAAATTATACAATTTTACGTAGATTTTTAATGAATCAATCATAAATAGGGATTAACTGTGTCAAAGGAATTAATTGAAAAAGATCTTGAAAAAGCACGGTTATAAGAGGAATCAGAACAATTTGAAAAAGCTACAAAAGTATATCATAAATTAGCATCAACAGTTGAAGGGGAACAACGGTTAAAATTTTTTAATAAGGCATTTTTTACTTCAAGAAAATCTGGTTCGATCGATTTAATGTATGAGATGGCTTTATTCTATTATGAAAATCTTCAAGCTTTTAATCTTCATGAAAAAATAGAGGAACTAATACCAACTTTTTTGGAGATAACTGGAAGAAAATACGATCAGTTAAAGTCGTTTAAAATTACACCTGCAATAATTGAAGTATTACAATGGATGATTATACTTTATAAAATGCGAGACAATTTTGATGCTGCTTTTCAATATTCTTTAGAATCAGGAGATACTTATACTCACCTTGGAGAAGATTTACTACAGGGAACATACCTACTAGGAAAGGAAGAAAAATGGGAGAAAGGACTTGTTTACCTTGAGAACGCGATTCTTGAATATCAAAGTATACGGACGGACAAAGTAAGTATTGAAAAAATCTTAGATATTAAATTAAGGCGAATTAGATATTTACTCTTCATTGGCCGCTTTAAAGACGGAATAAAAGAAGCTGAGCTACTAAAAGAATACTTTGATGCCCTTCCAGATGTAATAAAAGCATTTGACAAAAAGATTTTATCATTGAAACTGGGAAAAGTCTTTGCTTCTGGTTGTCTAGATGCAGTAAGATCTAAACAATATGATATTGCTGAAGCTCTTCGAATTACAACTCTTGGAGCTTTTAAAGGTGCTCATGAAGAAAAGGAGATTCCTGCATTTTTGTGGGAACTTGCAAAAATATTTGAAGAACAAGGACAAGATAAGGAATTCAAAGAATTAACAAATCTTTCGTTTAAGCAAGCTGGTGAATCCAATCAACTAATTCAAGATGAAATTTTATCTCATCTTGAATCTAAAGGACAAGAAATTTGTTCCAATGTTATTAATTCAAAATTATTACTAGTCAAAAAGGGTCCTATAGAATTCTCAAACAATCAAGGAATCCCTTATCTAAAAACTTCAATGGATTTAGCTCATGAAATAAATAAAATAGAATATGTTGAAAAAATCCTTGAATTCTTGGCTAATTATGCGCAAGATATGTATCTTAAGAAATTAAAAATTCGTTCTTTAGATTATTTCGAATTTTGTGCTCAAAAATGGTTTGATCTAGAGAGAAATGATAAAATAACAGAAATAATTATATTTTTAGATATACAGTTTAAGGATTTAGTAACACAGGGAAAACTATCAGATGCAGCTCCACATTTATCTAGTATTATTAAAATGAAGTCATTTCTTGGAGATAACTCAGATGCTGGGCATCTAGCTTTTTCTTTTGCTAAAGCAGCCGCTGAAGATAAGAAAATAGATCTAGAACTCTCTTTTTTATCAAAAGCATTTGAATCTTTCAAAATTTCTAACGAAATTGAAAATTTAGAAGAGTTATTAACATTTATTACTGATCGATCAGACTTATTTTATAACGAAAATGAAGCTAGATTATTAGAATTCATTAAATTAGGTTCTAAAATTACAGAATCAATTTCCCCCCAAGCTCAAGGACAATACTTAGAATCTATAGTTTTAAATGCGCTTTCTAACCGAATGATAAAACTAGGTAAAAATATACTTCCCCAAGCGTTTGATGTGTTAAAGAATTATGATCAAAAAGCAGCAGCAGATATTTACTTTCAAGCTGCTACGAGTCTTTTAGAGATCGATTTAGAGACATCTCTTGAATATATTTCATACTCTACCGAATTTGCAAAACAATATGAATCATTAAATGAAGTAATTGAGCGAAATCTAAACTTTATTATGCATACAGCTTTAGAAGTAAGTGATTTAGAGCTTAAATTACTTTTATTTAAAAAATTAAATTCGATTTCTGAAATAGTAAACCGTCAAGAAAACTATATAGAATTTACCTTTATTTTAGCTCAAAATCTTTCAGAAAATAGCCAAGATCAACATTACTTTACAGAAATGGTCAACCTTCTTGATGATTCATTTGAGACTTATTTTAAACTTAATCCTAAACATCCAAAACTTAGTGAAATCATTTTATGGCTTAAGGAACATCTAGCAGAAGCTTATGACGTAAAAACGCAATCCCAACAAATGTATATATTAGGCACAAAGATTTTGAATTATCTCCAAAAATTAGAACTCTTAAACGAAATAATCCCTTTTTACTGGGATATTTTTGAACTCTTTCTAATGGCAGATCTAATATCTATCTCATTATCTCTTTATCGTGAAACCCAAAAAACACTTGCTAAATTTGCAGAATCCAGTGAAATAGAAATAAGATTAACCCAAGACACAGTAACTCGTCTTGATCGTCAAGTGAAACCAATCATTCAAGATGAAAAATTTCCTGAAGCTTGGGACATCTTACAAGGATTATTTCAAATATTAATAGAGACTGGAATGGATAAGGAAGCAATTAATTTATATGTTAATAATGGTCAGCTTTTTGCCCCCTATCGATTAGATATTGCTTTTCTTATGTGGTCTGAAGCAATATCATTGACAAAGAAAATAAATGAATTGGATACTCTCAAATCAATTAATCAGTTTTTATCTCAGGAAATCCTTCCTAACTATATAGAACAAAATAATTCTCCTATAGTGAATCAAATTTTTAATTTTTTGATTAAAATCAAATCAGATCTAGGACAAATGGAGGAGATCTTTCCAATACAGCTTCAAGCTGCTAAATTCAATCTTGCGATAGGAGATTTAGAAAAAATGCATGAATGGGGACAACAAGCCTTTGATCAATCAGTTCTACGAGAAGAAGAAGCTAATTTATTTGAAATAGCTAACATGTATTTTGGAGTAAGTAGGAGCTTACTTTCTTCTGATCCAACCATCGTAATGACACTTCTCAATAAGACAGCTACCTCATTGAAGCCATTTAAACCTAATGGATATTCTTTTTACTGCACTAAACTAGGAGAAATTTATGAAGAATTATATAAAACTCCTCAAACTCAAGCTTTGGCCCAACAGGAACGAACACAAATCCTAAAACATTTTCAAGAATCAAATATGGCCAGTGAAGAGGCAAAGTTTCTAACAACAACTGCAAAACTCAGCTTTGACGCAGGAAATGTAAGAGAAGGATTAGACTTAATCGCAAAAGCTACTAAGACATTCCAAGAGTTAAAAGACACTAATAGCTTAAGTGAAGTTGTAAGTATCTGTTTAAAGACTGCAGCACGTTATCAAATCGGCTCTTCAGAATATGAATCTCTCTCACAACATGCTGCTTTAATTCAAGATACTACTACAATTTCTGAAGAAAAGACCCAAGAAGCATTTACGGATCTTTTTGACGGACTTCTGGATGATATGACATCCTTGATGGATCCTAAAGAAAGAAAAAAGCGTCAAAAGAAAAAATAAAAAGAAACGAAAATCATTTGGTTTCTTTTTTTTCCATGAATGGATATCTTCGGAATAATAATGCTCCAGCTATAAGAAATATTCCAGCAACAGGACCAGCTAGTAATAATCCCAACGGACCTGTCCCTAAGACTCCAGTTTCAGTTACGAGGGAGGGAGAATAAAATTCACGACCAAAAAGAAATAATAAAACCCCTAGAAGAAGATCACCAGTGGCAGCAAAAAACCAATCAACTACTCCTTGGGCTGCGAAGTACATTGATTCCCGACGCTGGCCAGTTAATTCCTCGTCGTAGTCAATAACATCTGAGAATACTGAATACCCTAAAACTAGGACTCCGCCAACAGGTACACCAATAATTATAATTGTTAAGATAGTCTGGAGTAAAACAAAATTTTGCCATTCAGGAGATGTAACAAGTTGCCATCGTTCTCCAATCTGAGTAAATGCAATAGTATTGGTAGGAGTTATTTCAGGGATTTGACCAACCAAAATTAATAACCAAGGTAATATTCCAAAGAACAGCATACAGATAAAATACGTCCGTGCTTTTCCAAAGCGTTTTGAAGAAATTACCACCAATGGAATTACTAAAATAGCAGTGACAACAAATAGCCCTGATAGAAGGGATACCATAATATCATCAGGCGCAAGGCCAATGTAACTTATTGCTAATAATGGTAAAATTGCTAAGAGCATTGATTCTGCGAGCATCGATGTACTAACCGTTGCTAAATACGATGGAAAGAAGGCTTTATTTCTAAAAGTTGTTTTAAAGGATTCAATCATCCCATAACGAGTCAAAGCGACATTTTCATTTTCTTTTACCCCCAAAAAAACTATTAACATGCAAATAAGTGCTATAAATGCTATCGGAAGTGTACTATAAAATGCTGTGACTTTTCCTTCTCCAAAAATCCCTGCAAAAGTCCCTCTTAATATCGGAAAGATTAAAACTCCAATTATTGTGCCAAATAATACAAATATTGTCCTATAACCATTATATACTGTTCGTTGATCTTTTTCGGGAGCAATTTCAGGAAGAAGAGCTAGATAAGGATTGACAACAGCAGCATTAGTCCATCTAAAACCACAATAAGCAATTAATAACCAGATCAAAACTGCAAATACATCATCAAAAGGACAGGCAAAAGTCAAAACAAAGAAAAAGACCCAGAGAGGTGACAGTAAGAAAAAAACTCGTCTTCTACCAAATCTCGTTCTTATACTATCGGAAATTCGAGCTACAGGGACATTCATTAATCCCTCAGAGAATTTTCCACTGAATGTTACAATTGTAACCAATAGAGCATCAAAATTAGAAGGTTGAATTAAAACTTCGTCTAAATAAAAAGCAATTACAAAAATATTGAGGACATTGGTCATAATGGAATTTCCGAAATTCCCAAATGACCAGCTGAATGATTGAAAGCGTTTAGGTCGATATTTATTAATTGAAACATTCAAGGTCTTCTCACCGGTTTACATAATTCTAATTCTATGAAAATAAGTAACGGATGAGAGAATTGAAAGAGATTAAATAATTTTCCGTAATCTTTGATTTGAGATTATAAAATGGTTCAAAATACAGTAGAACGATTTCTCAATAAAACTATTACAGCTGAGATCTTATTAATAACGGTGACGTTCTTTTGGGGAACTACTTTTTTCCTAGTGAAATCCTCATTAGAAATAATACCTCCCTTTGCTTTTTTATCAATACGATTTTCCCTAGCTTCTCTATTTGTTATACCAATCTTTATTCTTCAAAAAAATAATAAAATAGCATTAATAAGACATTCAATTGAAAAAAGTTTAATAATTGGAATATTCCTCTGGATTTCATTTGCTTTTCAAACAATTGGTTTACAATATACCTCTTCTACTGTTGCAGCATTCATTACTGGAATGAATGTTATTATAACTCCAATTCTAGCTGTTCTATTGTTTCGTTACCACATATCGATGAAAGCTATAGGTGGAGCAATTCTGGCTTTTTTAGGATTATCTCTTCTTTCTGGAATATTTGAAATTGACTTGAATAACCAAATGGATAATTTACAACTTTGGGGTAACATCTTAGTTTTTATTTGCGCTATTGCTATTGCATTTCATATCTTATACACAGAAAAATATGCTCCTAGTATAGATCCCTTCTTCTTAATGTCTGTTCAGGTCATAGTTGCTGCAGTTCTATCTCTAGGATTATCTTTAATTGTAGGTGAACTAAAAATCCAATATCTTAATCCTTTTAACTGGAATTTGACACTTTGGGTAACACTAATCATTACAATATTTTTTGCTACAATTTTTGCCTATTTAGTACAATCATATTATCAAGGGAAAAAATTAGTCACTGGATCCCGTGTTGCCCTTATTTTTAGTTTTGAACCTATTTTTGCTGCATTAACAGGTTATATCTTTCTACAAGAATCATTATCATTATTAAGCACTTTGGGTGCCCTTTTAGTATTTATCGCTATGATACTAGCAAGGCCAACAGATTTAAATTGATTTCTGCATGTGATTCTTTCAAAAAAAGACGTAAATAGAATAAAGAAGCTTAATCGTCTCTAAAATTCAATTTTAGAGGCTATATTGGATTTTTTTATAAGCCTACATGGTTATTGTAATACCTGATAACCATTATAAAGGCAAATTACTATAATATATTGATACAAAATCATGATTGTAGATTTGAAGATATTTGAGAGGAAAGGAAAATCTGGAGTAACGTGATATGCATTTCGTTGCAGTTATTAC
>WOR8_10009186_pt1 | contig 15825 bp, 15 predicted proteins | sample DeeMarSeWOR38_10_FD_19890 | JGI IMG/M metagenome (IMG submission 19890) | reverse complement strand
AAACGCTGGCTGTCCGTGACGTGCCATTCGGCGGGTGCCTCGTCACGCAATACAGCGCGTCCGTTTGCCCAGTTGTCGTTGATCGCGTCGCGGACAGCAAGCGCCCGCTCGCGGTCGGGCTGCTGCTGGTAGATCCAGGCATAGGCGCCGCCCGCAATGATCTCGAGCCCCGTCGGATCGACATGATCTCGCAGAACGAAGGTGCTTTCGGGATTCACGTAGTTCGCCTGGCCGTGGTCCGATACGACCAGCACGTAAATCTCGTCCGCGAAGCTCATTTCGGCGATGGCGTCGAGCAGCCGGCCGATATTCGCGTCGACCTCCGCGACTGCGCCCGCCAGCTCGGGTGAGCCCGAAATCGTGGCCGGCCGTGTCCACGTGCTCGAAATACAGCGTGACCAGGTGCGGCCGCCGATCCTCCGGCCACTGCAGCCATTCGATGACCTGGGCCACGCGATCGCCGCCCGGCACCGACGCGTCGAAACTGTGCCAGTGGCTCGGCGAGACGCCCTGGATCGCCGCCTCGGTGCCGACGAAGTAGTAGGCCGCGCTCACGAGGCCGTTTTTCTCCGCCGCCACCCAGATCGGCTCGCCCCCGTACCAGTTCCCGTCCTCAACGCTTTCGCGGTCCCACAGGTGGTACCAGTCCTCGCGTGTCTCGTCTGGGAAATGGTTGTGGACGATGCCGTGTTCGGAGGGATGAAGGCCCGTTGCAATCGAATAGTGGTTCGGAAAAGTCAGGCTGGGGAAGACCGGCCGCATCGACTCGGCCCGGATGCCGGCCCGGGCAATCCGGTCGAGTGCCGGCGTCGGGTACAACGACATGTAGTCCCAGCCGAATCCATCGATCGAAATCAGGACCAGGTACGGGCTATCCGCCTTGCCGGGGGCGTTCCGTCCCTCGGTTACGGGCGCCTCGCCGGCATGTACCAGCGAGGCCAGGACGAGCATAATTAGCGCCAAAATGGAAGTCGCAAAATCCGCGGTACCCTTCGCCGCCGTGGAATGTAGTCTCATGGCGAGATATTGTAGGCGCTTTGCGATTAACGCGCTCCGAGCAGCGCCTCAATAAGGAAATAGTAGTGTCATCAGACTCAACTACGGTTACAGGCCCGTCGACGCAGGAGTTTGCAGGCGATTCGCCTGCACAGGTATCCAAACGCCTGTTCAACGCCATGCGGCCGAAGTTCTTCCCGGCCTCCGTCCTGCCTGTCCTGGCCGGTTCGGCATGGGGGTTCATGGTTGCCGGCCAGTTCGACTTTGTAGTCTTCATCCTGGCGCTGCTCGCCACGGTCTGCGTGCATGCCGGTGCCAACGTACTTAACGACGTCGGCGACGACTCCGGTGGCACCGACCGGCAGAACGAGGACCGTATCTACCCCTATACCGGCGGCTCGAGATTCATCCAGGCCGGGATCATGACGTCGAGCAGCATGGCTCGCCTGGGCACAAGCCTGCTGGGCGTCGCCGCGGTCGCCGGCGTGATCCTGCTTCTCAGCAAGGGGCCGATGGTCCTGTGGTTCGGCATCGCGGGCGTCTTGCTGGCCGTGCTCTATTCGCTGGGCCCGGTGCGCCTTGCTTCCATCGGCTTCGGCGAGCTCGCGGTCGGCATCGCCTTTGGTGTGCTGCCGGTTACCGGCGCCGCCTGGCTGCAAAGCGGATCGCTGGGCCTCAACGTGCTGCTTTTTTCCATTCCGGTAAGCGTCTGGGTGACCGCGATTTTGCTGATCAACGAGGTGCCGGATATTGCCGCTGACGGCGCGACCGGCAAGGGGACGTTGCCGGTGCGTTTCGGTCTCCGCAAAACCTCGATCATTTACTTCCTGCTCCACCTTACGGGAGTCGGCGCGCTGGCCTGGCTCGTAGTGCGCGGCGGCATGCCGGCGTGGACATTGATCGTGCCCGCGCTGCTGCTGGTACTGGCCCTGCAGGCGGCCCGTGCGATACGGGTTGGTATCGCCGATCGTCCGGCCATGACCCGTGCGATCGAGATGACGCTCGGCATTCACACCATCGGATCGATCTGGCTCACCGGCTGCGCACTTTTTATAGCGTTCTTTTCCGCGTGAGCGGCGTACAAACCTAAAGGCGTCAACAGCTACATGCGCATAAAAATCAAGAAAGGCCTGGATATCCCGATCAAGGGCGAACCCGAAAAGGTGATCAGCGACAGCGCGGAGGTGAAAACGGTCGCTGCCGTTGCCACGGACGTATCGGGAATTCGCCCGCGAATGGCGGTACAGGTCGGTGACAGGGTCCGGCTCGGACAGGTTCTCTACCACGACAAGCGGAATCCCGACGTGCCGTTTACGGCGCCGGGCGCCGGTGAAGTCATCGCGGTCAACCGCGGTGCGCGGCGGGCACTGCAGTCGGTCGTCATTCGCCTGGAAGGCGACGAAGCGGAAACGTTCGGTTCCTGGCCGACGTCGGAATTTGCCACGCTCGACAGGCAGGAAGTGCGCGACAATCTCATTGCCTCCGGACTGTGGACGATGCTCCGTACGCGGCCGTTCAGCCACATCCCGGCACCGGACGAGACACCAGCCGCCATTTTTGTCACGGCGATCGACACGAATCCGCTGGCCATCGACCCGGCATTCTTCATCGAGCAGGATCCGGAGGCCTTCGAGAACGGCCTCAAGGTGCTGTCGCGCATCGCTGACTGCCCGGTCTACATCTGCACCGCGCCGGATTCCGGCATCCGCTGCCCCGAAGGGGAGCAGTTCCGGCACGCAGAATTCGAAGGTCCGCACCCGGCCGGCCTGGTCGGCACGCACATTCATTTCCTCGAGCCGGTCGGCAAGACGAAGACCGTCTGGCACATCGGCTACCACCACGTCATGGCGTTTGCGCGGCTCTTCACTACCGGGCACCTGCCCACGGAGCGGCTGATCACGCTGTGCGGGCCAATGGTGCTGCAACCACGGGTCCTGCGTACACGCATCGGCGCGAGCACCGTCGAATTACTGAAGGGCGAGACCGCGGCGGGGAACCTCCGCGTCATCAGCGGTTCGGTGCTGGGCGGACATCGGGCGGCGGGCCCCCTCGCCTACCTGAGCCGTTACCAGACCCAGCTCACGGTGCTCGAGGAGGACCGGAGCCGCGATTTCCTGGCCTGGATGCTGCCGGGCGGTGACCGATATTCCCAGACGCGCGCCTTCGCCGGCCACCTGTTGCATCGCGACAAGTTCAGCCTGACGAGCACGCAGAACGGCAGCCCGCGCGCGATGGTCTCGACGGGCGCGTTCGAGAGCCTGATGCCGCTGGATATCCTGGCAACGCCGCTCCTGAAAGCGCTGCTGGTGGAAGACACCGATCGCGCGCAGGAACTCGGCTGCCTCGAACTGGCCGAGGAAGACCTCGCACTGTGCTCATTCGTGTGCAACGGCAAGCACGACTACGGTGCCTACCTCCGCATGAACCTCACTGAAATCGAGGTGAACGGCTGATGAAACCACTGCGCAAGTTCCTCGACAGCCTCGAGCCGCTCTTCTCGCGCGGAGGACGCTTCGAGAAATTCGAGGCCATCTACGAGATGGTCGACACACTGTTCTATTCACCGGCCGATGTAACCCGGAGTTCGCCGCACGTCCGCGATGCGATCGACCTCAAGCGCGTCATGATCACGGTGGTGTTCGCAGCGACACCCTGCGCGCTGATCGGCATGTGGAACGTCGGCTTCCAGGCACACACGGCGATGGCGTCGCTCGGCATCGAGTGGGTCGACGGCTGGCGCGGCTCGATGATGGCCCTGCTGGGCGCCGGTTACGACCCGGCGAGCGTCTACGACAACTTCATCCATGGCCTGCTGTACTTCCTGCCGATCTATATCGTGACGATGGCGGCCGGCGGCTTCTGGGAAGTGCTGTTCGCGAGCGTTCGCAACCACGAAGTCAACGAAGGTTTCTTCGTGACGTCGTTCCTGTACACGTTGATACTGCCGGCCACCACGCCGCTGTGGCAGGTCGCGCTGGGCATCAGCTTCGGCGTAGTCATCGGCAAGGAAGTCTTCGGCGGCACCGGCAAGAACTTCCTCAACCCCGCGCTGGTGGGCCGGGCATTCCTGTACTTCGCCTACCCGGTGCAGCTGTCGGGCGACGCGGTCTGGGTGCCTGTCGACGGCTACACGGGCGCGACGGCGCTCGCGGTCGCCGCACAGGAAGGTATGTCCGGACTGCTCGCCAGCGGCCTGACATACTCACAGGCCTTCATAGGACAGATAGAGGGATCGCTCGGCGAGACCTCGCTCGCCGCCTGCCTGTTCGGGGCCGCGATGCTGATCTACACGCGCATCGCGTCGTGGCGCATCATAGTGAGCGTCTTTGCCGGCATGATCGTCCCGGCACTCCTCTTCAGCGGCGGTGTCGACGCCGCCAACCCGATCGCCGAGATGCCCTGGCACTGGCATATCGCGGTGGGCGGCTTCGCCTTCGGCGCGGTGTTCATGGCGACAGACCCGGTCAGTGCGCCGGATACCATGCTCGGTCATATCATCTTCGGCTTCCTCATCGGCGTGCTCACCTGGGTGATCCGCGTCATCAACCCGGCGTTCCCGGAGGGGATCATGCTCGCGATCCTGCTGGGCAACATTTTCGCGCCGCTTATCGATTATTTCGTCATTCGTGCCAATGTCAGACGCAGGGTGAAGCGAAATGCCTGACGACAAGAAACCCAAATTTAACCGCGACAGTATCGGCAATACTCTGCTGGTTGCCATCGGCGTCAGCCTGGTGTGTTCCGTGCTCGTGTCCGCGGCCGCCATAATCCTGCGCCCGCTGCAGGAAGCCAACCAGGCCGAGTTCCGGCAGCGCATCGTGCTGGAGGTGGCAGGGCTCTATGACCCCGGCGTGCCGGTCGCCGAACAGTTCGGCAACATCGAGACGCGTCTCGTCGACCTCGAGACGGGCGAGTACGTCGGCGACATGGACGCGGAGACCTTCGATGCCGAAGCGGCGGCGAACGATCCCAAGCTCAGCGTCAACGTCCCCAAAGACGAAGACATCGCCAAGATCGGTCGCCGCGCGCTGTACGCGCCGGTCTACGTCGTCCTGGACGGCGGCGAACCACAGCAGTACATCCTGCCGGTGCGCGGCAAGGGGCTGTGGTCGACGCTCTACGGCTACCTGTCGGTCGAGCCGGACGGCGAGACCGTGGCCGGCCTGAGATTCTACGAGCATGCGGAAACGCCAGGGCTCGGCGACCAGATCGAGAAGGAGCCCTGGCTGTCGCAGTGGCCGGGCAAGAAGCTCTATGACCAGCAGGGCGACCCACAGATCACAGTGGTGCGCGGGTCGGTACAGCCCGGGCCCGCGGAAATTCACCAGGTGGACGGTCTGTCCGGCGCCACCCTCACCGCCAACGGCGTGACCTACCTGGTCCAGTACTGGATCGGCTCTCACGGCTTCGGTCCATACCTGGCGAGACTTTCGAACGAGGCGAACGACAATGGCTGAGACGAAAAAGATCATCCTGGACCCGGTCGTCGACAACAACCCGGTAATGCTGCAGGTGCTGGGCATCTGTTCGGCACTTGCGGTCACGACTTCCCTGTTGCCGGCATTGCTGATGTGTATCGCGATGACCAGCGTGGCTGCCCTGTCCGGCGCCGCGATCAGCACGATTCGCAACCGCATACCGAACAACATCCGCATCATCGTGCAGATCACGATCATCGCCTCGTTCGTTATCGTGGTTGACCAGTTGCTGAAGGCCTACGCATTCGAGACGTCGAAACAGCTTTCGGTTTTCGTCGGCCTGATCATCACCAACTGCATCATTCTCGGCCGTGCCGAGGCGTTTGCAAGCAGCAACGGCCCGGGGCTGAGTTTCCTGGACGGCATCGGCAACGGCCTCGGCTACAGCGCCGTCCTGCTCGTAGTCGCTTTCCTCAGGGAACTGTTCGGCGCCGGCAGCCTGTTCGGCGCGCAGATCCTGCCGCAACGGCGGCTGGTACGAGGCCAACGGCCTGATGCTGCTGCCGCCGAGCGCGTTCTTCATCATCGGGCTGCTCATCTGGGCCGTGCGCACCGCGCGGCCGAAGCAGGTCGAGAAACCCGAATACCAGATCCACGAAGTCCACCGTACCGAGGTGCTGTGATGGAGCAATATTTCAACCTGTTCATCCGCGCCGCATTCGTCGAGAACCTCGCGCTGACGTTCTTCCTCGGCATGTGCACCTTCCTCGCGATTTCGAAACGCGTGGATACGGCGCTCGGCCTCGGCCTCGCCGTGATGGTGATCCAGACGATCACGGTGCCCGTCAATTACCTGATCTACACCTTCTTCCTCAAGGGCGGCGCGCTCGCCTGGGCGGGGCTGCCCGATGTCGACCTGAGCTTCCTGGGTCTCGTTTCTTACATCGGCGTCATCGCGGCACTCGTGCAGATCCTCGAGATGCTGCTCGACCGTTTCGTGCCGGCACTCTACAACGCGCTCGGTATCTTCCTGCCGCTTATTACCGTGAACTGCGCAATTCTCGGCGGCACCCTGTTCATGGTCGAGCGGCAGTACAACTTCGGCGAGAGCATAACCTTCGGCATTGGCAGCGGCTTCGGCTGGGCGGTCGCCCTGGTCGCGCTCGCCGGGATTCGCGAAAAACTCCGTTACAGTGACGTGCCGGATGGCCTCCAGGGGCTCGGCATCACGTTCATCATAACCGGCCTGATGTCGCTCGGCTTCATGGGCCTGTCGGGGATCCAGCTTTGAACGCAGGCATCGCAACCCAGGTCATCCTCGGGATGTCGCTGTTTACAGCGATCATCCTGGTACTGGTATTCATCATCCTCGCGGCACGCTCGCGCCTCGTGGCGAGCGGCAGCGTCAAGGTCATCGTCAACGACGAGCGCGAACTTTCCATACCGGTAGGCGGCAAGCTGATGCAGGGCCTTGCCGAAGAAGGCATTCTCATCGCATCGGCCTGCGGCGGCGGCGGCACCTGCGGACAATGCAAGGTCCAGGTGCTGTCCGGCGGCGGGGCGATCCTGCCGACCGAGACCTCGATGATCAACAAGCGCGAGGCGGCCGAACACTACAGGCTCTCCTGCCAGGTCGCCGTCAAGCAGGATATGAAGGTCCAGGTGCCGGACGAGGTCTTCGGGGTCAAGAAATACGAGTGCGAGGTCGTTTCGAACAGCAACGTCGCCACCTTCATCAAGGAATTCGTGGTCCGGCTGCCCGAAGGTGAGGAAATGGATTTTCGCGCCGGCGGCTATATCCAGATCGAGTGTCCGCCGCACGATCTTAGCTACAAGGATTTCGACATCGACGAGGAGTTCCGCGAGGAGTGGGACCATTACAACCTCTGGCGTTACGAGTCCCACGTCAAGGAACCAACGATGCGCGCCTACTCCATGGCGAACTTCCCCCTGGAGAAGGGCCTCATCAAGCTCAACATTCGCATCGCCACACCGCCGCCGGGCGACGACAAGATTCCTCCGGGCATCATGTCGTCCTACATATTCAGCCTGAAGCCTGGCGACAAGGTGATCGTCTCCGGTCCCTACGGCGAGTTCTTTGCCAAGGATACCGACAACGAGATGGTGTTCATCGGCGGCGGCGCCGGCATGGCGCCGATGCGGTCCCATATTTTCGACCAGCTGAAGCGCATACATTCGAAGCGCAAGATGAGCTTCTGGTACGGCGCCCGCAGCCTGCGGGAGTCGTTCTACAACGAGGAGTTCGACGAGCTGGCCGAGAACAACGACAACTTCACATGGCACCTCGCGCTGTCCGAACCGCTGCCCGAGGACAACTGGGACGGCTACGTCGGCTTTATCCACAAGGTCCGCCCATGATGAACTCGGCCGTTATCGGCATGCTCGAAGACCTCGGAGTCACCCGCGACCACATCATGCTGGATGATTTCGGCGGGTAATTCTCGTGAGGCCCCTGACCCGATGGTTCGTCCTCGTTGCGTTACTGACTGCGCTCGGCGCATGCAGCGACTCACCGCGCGAACGGCCCGTACAGGAACTCGTCGGCTCGACGATGGGCACGACGTTCAGCATCAAGATCGTCGCCCCGCCGGAGAATATCGACCTGCCTGAGCTGCAACGGGACATCGAGACGGCGCTCGACGGCATTAATCGTACGATGTCCACGTACATCAGCGATTCGGAGCTGTCCCGCTTCAATGCGAGCGAGGAAACGGACTGGATCGATGTGTCGGCGGAACTTTGTTACGCGATCGAAGCCGCCCGGGTCGTCAGCGAATTCACCGACGGGGCGTTCGACGTCACGGTCGGCCCACTGGTCAACCTGTGGGGCTTCGGCCCCGACGAATCTGCGTTCGAGCCTCCCGGCAACGACACGATCACGATGGCCATGCAGAACATCGGCTACGAAAGGCTCCACGTCGACTGCACGATACCGGCACTGCGGAAGGAATCTCCGGGCGTCTATGTGGACTTGTCGGCATTCGCCAAGGGCCACGCAGTCGACAAGGTTGCGGAGTTGCTCGACGCGCGGGCCTTGCCGGACTATCTCGTGGAGATTGGTGGCGAGATGCGCATGCGTGGCACGAATGCCCGCAGCGAACTCTGGGCGATCGCCGTCGAGACCCCGGACCGGGCGGCACGGTCGGTGCAGACGGTCGTGCGGCTGACGGACTCGGCGATGGCAACGTCGGGCGACTACCGCAATTTCTTCGAGCACGACGGGCGCTTCTATTCGCATACTATCGACCCACGCACCGGTTACCCGGTGTCGCACAACGGCGCATCCGTTACGGTTGTTGCCGATACCGCAGCGTTCGCGGATGCCGCGGCAACCGCGCTGCTGGTGCTCGGCCCGGACGCCGGCATGAAACTGGCGGAACAACAGAGCATTGCAGCCTACTTCCTGCTACGGTTAGGCAGTGAATTCGAGGAACGCATGTCCTCCCTGTTCGCAACGAAGGTCCAGACAGAATGAGTGTATTTGCAACCCTGTTTCTCAGCTTTGTCGTCGTCGCGCTGGCCGTGACGGCGATGGCCATCGGCGTCATGGCCGGACGAAGCCCGATCAAGGGCAGCTGCGGCGGCCTAAATGGAGGCGGCTGCGAACTGTGTAGCGGTACAGGGGAATGCCGCAGGAAGGCGAGGAACCAGAGGTAACCAACATGCCGGTCAAGTCGATTAAAGTTAAAGATTACATGTCGGGAAAGCTCGTCACCTTCAAGCCCGACACCGATATTCTCGATGCGATACACGAACTCGTGAACCGCCAGATCGCCGGAGCACCGGTGGTCGACGACCACGGCACCCTGGTCGGCATGCTGTCGGAATTCGACTGCCTCGACGTCGTACTTGCCGCGGCTTACCACGGCCACCCCGGCGGGCCGGTATCCCAGCTTATGACGCCGGACGTCGAAACCGTCGATGCCGACATGAGCATTATCGACCTCGCAGAGCTCTTCAAGGCCTCCGGGTTCCGTCGCTACCCGGTCATGAAGGACAACAGGCTGGTCGGCCAGATCAGCCGCAAGGACGTGCTCAGGGCGCTGGGGAAGCTGTCGGTCGCATCCTAGGACTATCGCACCGGTTATTCATTTTGTGACGCCTCGACCGGCTTCTCGCGCTTGATGACCTTCGCTACCAGCAGCACGGCGCTGCCGACGAAAGCGAGCGACACGAACAGCGTCGCGGCGTTGCCGTGCGGGAAGTCCTCGGAAAACAGCTTGATGGCGACCAGGATGAGCAGCGGGTAGGCCAGCCAGCGTGCCTCGGGCCAGCGCCAGTGCCGGCTCGACAGCGCCAGGGTTACCGAAGCCACCGACAGCACCGCCGTGCGTAAGGACGCCAGCACTGCCAGGTTCGGCTCGTCACCCGCCGCTCCTGCGAACAGCGGAGCCAGGACCACGACGATCAGACCGCCGACCTCCCACACCGACAATGCGAGGACCGTGAGCTGCGGAATCCTGGCCAGCTTGCCCCAGCGGTCCGACTGCTGCGCCACCGGTATGAAGAGACAGGCCACGGTCGCGATCGCGACGACGGCGTGGCTGACTTTCAGGCCGGGCCAACCGGGGCCTGCGTCGCCCGCGAGCGCCTGCAGTCCTGTCGCCAGGATCCCGGAAAAGATGCCCGCGGCGAGAAGCAGGAGCGTGCACTGCAGGCTGAGGGCGACGCGGCCGGTACGGCCGCTCAAGACTGCCATCGTAATCGCGAGCAGCGACCAGAGTATGGCAGCGGCAACGTGCGGCAGTATCAGGCCGCTGCCTGCAAGAACGAACAGTAGGCCAAGCGTCGAATAGAAGAAGAAATTGCGGCCGCGAACCCGGCGCGTTTCGGGCGAGAACGCAAGCGCGTAGGCGCTGCCACCGACGACGATGCTCAGGATTCCCATCAGCCCCAGCCCGAACTGGCCGGCCTGTGCCGCAATGACAGTTGCCGTGAACGCAATCGCCGATGCCGCCAGCGCCTGTAACGGTTCGAACAGTGCAACGCTGTGCCCCAATACGTGAGAGCGATACACGAAGCTAACGAGGTAGCTAAGCAACAGGAACATCGCGAAGATTGCTGCCGTCTCCGGCTGGATCGGCCACTGATCCGTGCTGGCGAGACCCACGAGCCCCAGCACGACGCCGTTAGCGCCCGCCGCGCCGAGCCATTGCAAGCCGATCCAGTCTTTTACGTATGCGATCCACAGGGTCGCCAGACCAAGCAGGATCAGAAATGTCGCCACCACATACGCGCTATGCGACACGATCATCACCGCAAGTCCCGTGACTATGCCTCCGGCTGTCGTGAGCCAGGCAAGAGATCGCAGGTTACGCTTCACGGCGACACCGAGAGCAAGGGCGCAATAAATGGCCAGTGCTACCGCGCTTTGCGGCCCGGTCAGTAGCTTGAAATGCTGGGTTGCTTCCACGAGCAGCGGCATGATCAGCACGATCGACAGGGCGCCGAGAATAGCGGCGGTGGTGCGCGTCGCATCGACGGCACTCTTTCGGTATGCCATGAACAGCCAGAACACCGCGTAGGTGGCGCCCATGAAAATTCCGATGCCGGTGGGAACGAACTGGAAGTCGGTAATCGCCCTGAGCAGGTAGGCGCCGCCGAAGATCAGCAGCGTATGGCCGATGTGCGTCGGAGCGCCCGCGACCATCTCGTGGGCCGCCGACGACTCCGGTATGGGCTCGTCTGCGGCGGCATCCGCCGCTGCCTCCCCTTCCAGGACGCTAAGCCGGTGTTCGACTCTTGCAAGCCGGGCTTCGAGTTTAGCGATCCTGTCTTTCATGACGACGCCTTCAGCACATGTTCACTGCACGTCCGGACGCCGTCAGTACTTCGCTTCCTCGCCCCTCTCCAGCGACGGCACGAACTTGTTGATAATCCAGAACAGGATGAACGGTGTAGCCGCCACGGTCAGGGCGCCGAACAGCCCTTCCTTGAAGGTCTCGAGACTGTGCGGAATGATCGGCATGTGGTAGTGCATGTACCCCGAGAAGGACAGCGAGAATGCCTGGCCGCCGATCACGACGTTCCAGCGCATCATGAACACGCCGAACAGAACCAGGAGCAACGCAAGCACGGTACGCTTGAGGGTCCGTCCCGGCAGCAACAGAAGTGCGAATGGCACCAGGTTACCCAGGGTGTACTGCAGCACGAAGATATTGATGAAGTCCTTGCCGTACATGACTGAACGCAGGATGTCCCAGGATTTCATCGCCGTGTAGCCGCGGAAGATGAGATCGAGGATCTCGAGGCTGATCGCCGCAATTAGGAAACCCAGCAGGTACGTCGTGGCTTTGGAAATGATGTCTATCTCCGCGCCCTTGATTTCGACAGCCGCGGTTGCTCCTTCCGTGCGGCGCTTCCGAAAGGCCTTCCACTCCATGATGACGATGTACGTCAGCATACAAAGCGCGATGCCGGATACCACGGCGGACATGATGAAGATGACCGGCATCAGCGGCGACATCCACAGCGCATTGGCTTTGACCGAGCCGAAAATGAAACCGGCATAACCGTGCAGGAAACAGGCGACCGGAATGCCGACACCCGCCAGGATCTTCGCTGCCTTGTGATCCACCGCCTGGGCTTCCTCGCTGATATCGAAGGATCCCATGGTCAGTACGCGGTAGACATTCAGCCGCAGCATGTTACCGAAGCCTTCCTTGCCCTTGAGCTCGTGGACCTGCTCTACGAAGAACTTGCGGTATACAAACCAGATTTCGCTCACGACGATGAGACCGTAGGTCGTGAAGACGATGCCGAACGCGGAGATCGCCGACGTGAAATGCGGCGTCAGTAACGGTTCCATCGCCCTTGTTGGCTGCTGCAGGTGCAGCAGCAAAGGCAGTCCGGCCGCGGGCAACAAGGCCAGCGAGAAGACCAGCGAGAACTGCGCAATCTCCTTGAGATCCTTCTGGCCGAAGACGTGATAGAGGGACGACAGCACGAACGCACCGGCGACCAGGCCGGTCATGTACGGGTACATGACGATCTGGATACTCCAGTAGATGAATTCGTTCGGATAGACGAACAGTTCTTTTACGGTCCACTCGACGCCGTGAACAACAGCTTCGCTCGTCATGACATCACCTCACGTTTTCATCGAGACCGATATAGAACACGTGCGGCTTGGTGCCGTACTCGTCCTTGAGCACCGCCACGCGCTCGGTCGTTATGATCTTGGTCACGGGATCGTCGGGATCCCTCAGGTTCGCAATCCGGCGGGCATCGAACGCGCAGGAATCGACGCAGGCCGGGTTCATGCCCTTCGTGATCCGGTGGTAGCAGAAGTTGCACTTGTCCGCGACCTTGTGAACCGGGTGGAAGAAGCGCACGCCGTAGGGGCAGGCCATGATGCAGTAGCCGCAGCCGATGCACCATTCCCGGTCCACCAGGACGACCCCGTCGCCCGTCTGATAGGTCGCGCCGACCGGGCACACCTGCACGCAGGGCGGATTGTCGCACTGGTTGCACAGCTTGGGCACGAAGAACGCCTTGGCGATGTTGTCGGGGTCGATCTCTTCGCCGTTGATGACGTTTTCGATAAAGCCGTCACGACCGCCGTTCGGCGAGTCGATATGGGCCTGGCCGTCTTTCGTAATGACATATCGCTCGACCCAGGTTCTCGTGACCGGCGCGTCATACGGTATCTCGTTCTCCTTCTTGCACGCATTGACGCACAAGCCGCAGCCCACGCACTTGCGGGTATCGACCAGGAATCCCCAGCGCACGTTTGCATTCTCGACCGCCGCCCTGGCCTCCTCGTTCGTCAGGAATGTGAAAGCACTGACGGGCAACACGCTCGCCAGCGTTCCGCCGCAGGCCTGCTTCAGGAAGTCTCGTCGTGAACAGCTCATTCTCGTTTCTCCCTGGCTGGTTTCTCCCTGGGATCGTGCGGTACGTGGCAGGCTACGCATTCACGACGCCGCTTGTGCGTACTACCCCGGACGTTCGGCAGTTCGGAGCGCGCGTGATTCGGGTAATCGAGAGACTCGTGGCAACGCAGGCAGTGCTCTCTCTCCCGCACGATGGGCAGGAACTCCACGTCGTCGGGATGCCCGACGGCCGGGCCGTGGCAATTCTCACATTCGATGGGAGCATGCGGCGATGCGTTCAGCATCTCGACTTTTTCCTCGTGACACTCGACGCAGCTCTCGCGCCCCAGGTGCTTGACTGGAAAGTCCTTCCATTCCTGCACGTTGCCGAGCCGGTGGAAGTTGTAGGTGAAACTCTCGCCGTGGACCCCGAAATCTTCCGGGACGAGGAATTGCCGGGCTATGAGGATTACCACCACCAATCCGATGGCCAGCCATAGCGGGCGTAGGACGTGCCACTTCATCTTCGCTTCTCCCCCCCGAACAGACAGGGCTGCGAAATAACTGTTTATGTCTTGTTTTTCTTATTCCCCCTATCTATGGATACGTACCGGCAGACGGCTCCACAATACGTAGAATCCGTATCGGTCCTTATGCTGCACTGCTACAAAAAGGGCGAACTGGCCCCAGGCCATGGGCCAGTCGTTACGCGGTGGTGAGACGAGGACTCGGGGTGTGAATCAGTCCCGACTACTCATTGCCGTACTCAACGCCTTGCGGCGCAGGTAACCGTATACCTCGAGCAGCGGCAGTTCCTTCGGGCAGATATCGTGACAGGCCATCAGGCCGATGCAGCCGAATACGCCATCCTGGTTCGAAACGACTTCGAACCAGTCGGCATCGCTGCGCTCGTCACGCGGATCCATCGCGAATCGTGCAACGCGATTCAGTCCGGCGGGGCCGAGGAAGTCTTCGTTGACATTCGCGGCGCCGCAGGAAGCCACGCAACAACCGCATTCGATGCAGCGGTCGTTCTCGTAGATTGCCGCCGCCGTGTCGTCGTCCATGCGCGCTTCCTGCGCGTCCCGGTCGAACGCCTCCTGAGCATGTATCCAGCCCTCGGTCTTCTCGACCATTTCCCGGAACCAGGTGCCGGTATCGACCGACAGGTCACCGACGAGCTTGAAGACCGGCAGCGGATGCAGCTTGATAACTTCCGGGAGATCGGAAGTCAGGGTACGGCAGCCGAGCGCCGGACGGCCGTTCACCATCATGCCGCAGGACCCGCAAATCGCCGCGCGGCAGGCAAAATCGAACTGCAGGCTCGGGTCCTGCTTTTCGCGAATCTCGTTGAGCGCGATGAAGATCGACATGTACGGCGTTTCGTCGAGCTCGAAAGTCTGCATGTACGGCCTGGAATCCGGGTCTTCCGGGTTGTAGCGGAAGATTTCGAAACGGAGCCTCCGCCCGGCTTGTGTCGTCTTGTCCGTCATACCGCCTGCTCCCACGCACCCCACTGTATGCGGGTGCCAATTGGGTCGATCGTGTCGAGCTTGCCGTGCTCACGCTGTTTCTCATCGACGTCCGAGTTGTACTCGTCGACGGACACGGTCAGCTCGATGCGCTCGTCGCTGCCATAGCCGCGATGCCCCGGCGGCAGATCGATAAGCCCGACGGGCTCGTAGCTGATTCCGCATCGTTGCGCAGCGGGTAGTCGGTACGGTAATGCGCACCGCGACTCTCGGTTCTCGCCAGCGCGCCTTCCGTCGTAACGAGCGCCAGCTTCATCATGTTCTTCAGCCGCAACGCAAAGGTAAGCTCCGGATTCATGCCGGGCGCTTTCGATCGCAGCACGGCACGGTCACATTCGCCGAGCAGTGTGCGCAACTGGTCCACACCCTCCCGCAGTTCGTCGCCGGTCCTGAAAATCCCGACCTTGTCCATCATCGTCGTCGCCATCGCGTCGCGCAGCTCGTAGACGCCCGGGCCGTCGCCACTGCGACCGAGCCAGTCTTCGGCCCGGGCTTCCGCGTGGCGGCAAGCCTCGAACGCGAGGCCGGTCTTCGCGTCCAGCGAAAAGCCCTCTGCATGCGTCGCGACCGTGCGACCCACGATGCGTCCGGCAACGATGGTCTCGGCGAGGCTGTTGCCGCCGAGGCGATTGAAACCGTGCATGTCCCAACATGCTGCTTCACCGGCCGCGTACAGGCCCGCCAGGTTGTAAGCCTCGCCGTCCTTGTTCACCCGCACGCCACCCATCGAGTAGTGCTGAGTCGGCCGAACGGGGATCAGGTCGTGAGCGGGGTGAAGCCCGACGAAGTCGCGCGTGATGTCGAAGACTTCGCGCAGCTTGGTCGTTACGTGTTCCTCACCGAGGTGACGGATGTCGAGCCACAGGTGCGGCCCGTAGGGTGTCTCCACGCCCTTGCCGTCGCGCATCTGCTGCGCCATGTGGCGGGAGACGACATCGCGGCTGGCGAGTTCCTGCTTGTGTGGCTCCAGTTCCACCATGAACCGGTGCATGTCCTTGTTCAGCAGGTAGCCGCCGTCGCCGCGGCAACCCTCGGTCAGCAGGA
>WOR8_10006869_pt1 | contig 15830 bp, 11 predicted proteins | sample DeeMarSeWOR38_10_FD_19890 | JGI IMG/M metagenome (IMG submission 19890) | reverse complement strand
GAAAAAGTGCACGGCAAAACCGGCATCGACGGGATAGAGATCGTCGATCCGCAGACCCCGCTGCAGGAGCAGCACGCCGTGGACTTCATCGTCGAGACCTTGCGTGCGGCCGAAGACGAATCGGTCACGCTGGTGCCCACAGGGCCTTTGACGAACATCGGCACCGTTATCGATCGTGCGCCGGACGTGCTGTCGAAGATCCGTCAGCTCGTCATCATGGGCGGGGCGATGCGCGAGGGCGGCAATTACTCGCCGTCGGCCGAGTTCAACATCCTGGTGGACCCGCACGCGGCGGATATCGTGTTCAGCTGCGGCCGGCCGATCACCTCGATGGGGCTCGACGTCACCCACCAGGTGCTGTCCACGCGCGCCCGCGTCGAGCGCATCAGGCAGCTCGGTAATCCAGTGGCCGAAGCGACCGCCGGCATGCTCGGTTTCTTCGAGCGTCACGACTCGAAGAAGTACGGCGTAGAGGGTGCACCGTTGCACGACCCCTGCACGATCGCGTGGCTGCTCGATCCCGAGTTGTTCGAGGGCAAGTTCTGCAACCTGTCGGTCGAAACGCGTTCCGAACTGACGATGGGCCATACGGCGATCGACTTCTGGCACGTCACCGACCGGCCGCACAACGTGAACTGGATCTACTCGGTCGATGCCGACGGGTTCTACGATCTGTTGACCGGGCGGCTGGGGCGGTTCGGGGGCTGACATGACGGATATCGTTGTCGTCGGCTCGGTGAATCTCGATCTTTCCGCCACGGTCGCGCGGCTGCCACAGCCCGGCGAGACCGTTACCGGTGCAACGCTGAGCCGCTTCCCTGGCGGTAAGGGCGCCAACCAGGCGCTCGCGGCGCGGCGACTGGGCGCGAATGTGCGGCTGGTCGCCTGCGTTGGGGACGATGCCACGGCGGGCGAGGCGCTGGCGCTGCTGCGTGAGGCGGGTGTGGACCTCGCGGGATTGCAGGTGCTGCCCGACAGACCGACGGGCATTGCGCTCATCTGCGTGGCGCCGTCCGGTGAAAACCAGATCGTCGTCGCGCCGGGCGCGAATACCGCGATGAATACCTCGGCGCTGGACCTGGGTTCGGCCGATGCACTGATCTGCCAGCTCGAGGTCCCGGCCGAGGCGATAGCGGGCGCGGCGAGCTCATTCGACGGCTTTTTCTGCGCCAATCTTGCGCCGGCAAGAGAGATCGACGTCGTCGTGCTGCAGCGCGCCGACCTGGTGATCGTCAACGAGACAGAGGCTGCCTGGTACGGCGATACCCTGGCGGCCTGCAACGGCATGGTCGCGACGACCTACGGCGCGAAGGGCGCATCGCTGCAGAAGGGCGGCACGGTAATCGCGGAGGCGGAGCCGCCGGTGGTGGAGGCTGTCGATACCGTAGGCGCCGGCGATGCGTTCACGGCGGCACTGACCGTCGCGCTGGTGGAAGGGCACGGCAACACGCCCGGGAGCGCAGCCGTCGCTGCCGACGCGTGCGGAAGTGGAGTTACTGCTGTCCCGCTAAACGCGTCGACCGTGAGGTCAGGTGTTAATCGAGAGCGCCTGCTTTTTTCGAAACCAGGCCGTCGAGCGTCTCCTTCTGTGAAACCTTGGCGATCTGTTTCTCTGGTGCCACTTCGAGTGGATGTTCGAAATCGGGTGGGGCGCCGAGGCCACCCAAGCCGCCGCGAAGCGGCAACCACGTCATGGTGATCAAGTCGGGGGAGACGGGGATTACGTTTTCACTGGGCAAAAAGGCCGCGAAGCTGAGCGCCGCGCCCGACGTCGCGTGAAAAAATACGCTGACCAGGATGCTTCCCTTCGATTTGTTATACGCCCAGGTGAACAGAATGATCCAGGGCAGCAAAAAGAAGATTGCCCAAATCGCCGGCACATTGTGCATGCCCTGACCCAACCAGTAGGTGGGTGCGTGCCATAGCAGGTGAAAGAACGCTATTACCAGCGTAGCTTTGAAAGGCGTCATCAGGTGTTGCAGGCGTTGAAGTGCGAATCCGCGCCAGCCGAACTCCTCACCTGTTGCGACAATCAGCAGTTGCGTAACCAGAACTTGCGCGGCCCATGCCCAGCCCCAGAATTTGGGATCGAATTCGATGCCTGCAGCGGCAGAGCCGATAAATCTCCCTGCGAGTCCAGTCACAAGAAAAAAGCCGAGTAGCGGCAAGAACCATTTCAAGCCTTCCCTGGCATTGATCCGGCGAAAGAACCGTTTCAGGCCATCGGTTCCGTAAAAGGCAGCCGTAACGATGACGGCTGATAGTGAAGGTCCCCAGATACCCAGGATTACAACCGGGGACTGGGCAAGATCAAAGGCCAGGGCGCTTCCGAAGATGCCCCATGAAATCGCGAATGTTGTCAGAAAATACGCGGTCAGTTGACGACGTAATTGCCCCCGTGCATCCTGCGATAACGTCCCTTCCATAATGCCCTCGCGTCTGTGGATCGATTGCTATTTTCCTTACCAGATGCCTGGGGGAAGAGATCGGATTCAAATAGAGGCTCGGAGCCCTGGAATGTTGGGCTGTTATCATCGCTACTCGAGATTGTCAGAAGCGGAACGGGGGACGGATGAAAACTCTGAAATGCGACCTGTGCGACGTAACGGCGGACGGCGAGACGTTCGAGGAGTGGATGGCTGCACTGCGGCCACACTACATGGAAGCGCACGCTGACGTCATGAACGATCCCAGCCATACCGAGGAAGACGGAAAGCGCTGGATGGCGGAGAACAAGGCCCGGTTCGACGCCGCGTAATCGCCGGTCGGGAACCGCTCCTACAGGTGGAACGAGCGCGGCAGCAGGGCGTCGATCGGGAACGAACGCGTATGGCCGCCGGGGCGTAACAGCACGACCCGCGTCTCCGGCGTTGCGAACTCGTTGATCTTCTGTCGGCAGCCGCCGCAGGGCGTGCAATCCTCGATGTCGTCGTGGCCGCCGGCGATGACGATCGTTTGAATCGTCTTGCCGCCGTCGGCGATCATCGCGGCAATCGCATTGGCTTCCGCGCAGGTTCCCTCGGGGTAGGCGGCGTTCTCGACGTTGCAGCCTGCAAACATCTTGCCTCGTTCATCGAGCAGCGCTGCGCCGACGCGATAGTTCGAATAGCGTGCGTAGGCGTTTCTGCGCACGGCGAGCGCCGCATCGATCAGGTCCTGTTCGTCCATGCCCGGTCCTCTTGCTACGACGATTTACGCATCGGGTTGTTAGGATGCATCGTCCAGTCCGCCTTCTCGCCCGAGATGGGCTGGCCGGTACGCGGATCGAAGCCGTCAGTGAGCCGGCGCATCGTGATGCAGCTTTCGACGGGGCATACGCTGACGCACAGGTTGCAGCCGACGCATTCCTCGTCGATCACCTCGAACCGCCGCTTGCCATCGACCGTGTGCGTGATGGCCTGGTGCGAGGTGTCCTCGCAAACGACGTGGCAGCGGCCGCACTTGATGCAAAGCTCCTGGTTGATGACTGCCTTCTCGACGTAATTCAGGTTCAGGTACTGCCAGTCGGTCACGCTGGGCACTGCGCGGCCCACGAGTTCGGAGACCGACTTCATGCCCTTGTCGTCGAGGAAGTTACTGAGTCCGTCGGTGAGGTCGTCGATAATCTTGAAGCCGTAGACCATGGCCGCCGTGCACACCTGCACGTTGCTTGCGCCAAGCGCGAGGAAGTCCACTGCATCGCGCCAGTCTGTCACACCACCGATGCCCGAGATCGGAAAGCCCGCGGTTTCCGGCGTGCGCGCGATCTCGGCCACCATGTTGAGGGCGATCGGCTTGACCGCTTCGCCGCAGTAACCGCCGTGCGTGCCCATGCCGTCAGTGGCCGGGTACATCGTCAGCGTGTCGTAGTTGACGCGCATGATCGAATTGATCGTGTTGATGAGCGACACGGCATCCGCGCCGCCGTCCTTCGCCGCCTTGGCTGGCGGCAGGATACTGGCGACATTCGGCGTGAGTTTCACGATGACGGGCACCGTCGCTGCTGCCTTCGCCCACTCCGTCGCCATCTTTATGTATTCCGGCACCTGGCCGACGGCAGAGCCCATGCCGCGCTCCGACATGCCGTGCGGGCAGCCGAAATTGAGTTCGATCCCGTCGGCGCCGGTGTCCTCGATCATTGGCACGTACTTCTGCCAGACGGCCTCGTTCATCGGGAACATGACCGAAACCACCAGTGCACGGTCGGGCCAGTCGCGCTTGACCTGTCGGATCTCGTCGAGGTTGGTCTGCAGCGGCCGGTCGGTGATGAGTTCGATGTTGTTGAAGCCGATCACGCGCCGGTCGTTGCTGTGAATCGCGGCGTAGCGCGGGCCGCTCACATTGACGATGTGCGGGTCCTCGCCGAGTGTCTTCCACACCGCGCCACCCCAGCCCGCCTCGAAGGCGCGGTTGACGTTGTAGGCCTTGTCCGTCGGCGGCGCCGACGCGAGCCAGAACGGATTCGGCGAGCGAATACCGAGGAACTCCGATGCCAGGTCAGCCATAGGCCTTCTCCCTCGTGCGCAGGAAACGGTCGATCGCAATCGCCGCCACCTTGCCGTGCTGCACGGCGCTTACCGTCAGGTCGTCGCCGCCCACCACGCAGTCGCCGCCGGCCCAGACGCCCGCGAGCGACGTCGCCCGATTCTCGTCGACGATGATCTTGCCGGCCTGCATCCTGATGGAGCCGTCTTCGAGCACGCCGTCGCGCAGCCGCTGGCCGATCGCTTTGAAGACCACGTCCGCGTCAAGTGTGTAGGTCTCGCCCGTGTCCGCGAGCGAGCCGTAGTCGTCGCGGGCGGTTCTTTCGAACAACACGCCACTCACGTGTCCGCGCCCGAGTATCTTCAGCGGCCGCGCAAACGTGCGGATCGTGACGCCGTTCGTCTGTGCCAGGTTCTTCTCGTAGTCGCTGGCCCCCATTGCCTTGATGCTGCCGCGGTACACGATGTCCACGTGCTCGGCCCCGAGGCGCTTCGACTGCACCGCGACGTCGATCGCCGTCATGCCGCCGCCGATGACGACGACACGCCGGCCCACCGGCAGCTTGCCCTTGTCGATCGCCTGCCGCAGCTCGGCAATGTATTCGACCGCGTTCTCCACGCCCGGAAGCTCTTCGCCCTCGATACCGAGCTGGTTGACCCCCGTGAGACCGACGCCCAGGAACACCGCATCGTACTCGTCCCTGAGGCGCGTGATCGTCGTATCCTGGCCCAGCGCAACACCGGAATGCACCTCGATGCCGCCGATCGACAGGATGTACCGGATCTCACGCTGCGCGAAATCGTTGACCGTCTTGTAAGCGGCTATGCCGTATTCGTTCAGTCCGCCGAGCTTCTCCTCGCGGTCGAACAGCGCGACCTGGTGGCCGAGCATCGCGAGGCGGTGCGCGCAAGACAGCCCTGCGGGGCCGCCACCGACGACCGCGACGCAATGCCCGCTGGTTTCCGCCCGCGAAAACAGCTGCACCTCGTCATCGAGCACCGGGTCGGTTGCGTAGCGCTGCAGCAGGCCGATCTCCACCGGTTTGTCCTCGTGCGTGTTGCGCACGCAGGCCTCCTCGCAGAGCACCTCGGTCGGGCAGACGCGCGCGCACATGCCGCCCATGATGTTCTCGGCGAGGATCGTGTGCGCCGAGCCGCGCAGGTTGCCGCTGCGGATCTTCTGGATGAACAGCGGTATGTCGATGTCGGTCGGGCAGGCGGTGGTGCATGGCGCATCGAAACAGAAATAGCAGCGGTCCGCCTCGATCAGCGCTTCCGAACGGGACAGTGGCGGGTGGAGTTCGCTGAAGTTCCTCGCGATCTCATCGCGACTCAGGCGGTTGGGGCGAATATCGGGCATCGTCGTCTCAGCGCCTGACGGGCTTCGGCGCATTGCGCCGCGCCCGGATCTTGAGTGCTTCGTAATAGGATGCGAACGGCGGGCGGTTCACGTAGCGCCCGGCGCCGCGCTCGACGTCCAGCTTGCCGTCGGCGTAGACGAGCTTGCCCTGGCTGAGCGTATGCGACGCGCAGCCTTTCACCGTCATGCCTTCGAAGATGTTGTAGTCCACTTTCTGGAAGTGCGTCTTCGCCGAGATGGTCTTGCTCGCCTCCGGGTCCCACACCACGATGTCGGCGTCCGCACCGACCGATATGCTTCCCTTGCGCGGGTAGACGTTGAAGATCTGCGCCGCGTTCGTGGAGGTGACGGCGACGAATTCGTTCATCGTGAGGCGGCCTGTGCTCACGCCGTGGTGCCACAGCACCTCCATGCGGTTCTCGACGCCGCCGGTGCCGTTCGGGATCTTGCGGAAATCGTCCTTGCCCGCGGCCTTCTGGTCGGCGCAGAAGCAGCAGTGGTCCGTCGCGGTGGTCTGCAGGTTGCCGGACTGCAGGCCGCGCCACAGCGCCTCCTGGTGTTCCGGCGAACGGAACGGCGGGCTCATGACGTGCGCGGCCGCAACCTCGAAATCCTCATGGCGGTAGACCGAGTCGTCGATAAGCAGGTGCCCCGCAAGGACTTCGCCGAACACACGCTGCCCCTCGTTGCGGGCTCGCGTAATCGCTTCCAGCGCCTGGCGGCAGGAGTTGTGCACGATGTAAAGCGGCACGTTCAGTACTTCGGCAATGCGAATCGCGCGGTTGGCGGCTTCGCCCTCGCACTGCGGCGGCCGCGACAGGGGGTGGCCCTCGGGGCCCTTGATGCCCTTGTCGAACAGTTCCTGCTGCAGCCGGAATACAAGCTCGCCGTTCTCGGCGTGCACCGTGACGATCGCGCCCAGCTCGATCGCCCGCGAGAAGCTGTTCACCAGGATCTCGTCGTCGGCCATGATGGCGCCCTTGTACGCCATGAAGTGCTTGAAGCTGTTGACGCCGTGTTCGTTGACGAGCGTGCCCATGGCCCTGTGCACGGAATCGTCCCACCAGGTGATCGCGACGTGGAACGTGTAGTCGGCCACGGACTTCTCGGCCCACTCGCGCCACTGGTGGTAGGCCTCCATGACGTCCTGCTGCGGACCGGGGATGACGAAGTCGATGATCATCGTCGTGCCGCCGGCGAGCCCCGCTGCCGTGCCGGTCTCGAAGTCCTCGCTCGCGACCGTGCCCATGAACGGCAGCTGCATGTGGGTGTGCGGGTCGATGCCGCCCGGCATGACGTACTGGCCGCCGGCGTCGATGACGGTGGCGCCCTTCGGCGCATCGAGTCCTTCGCCCATGGCGGCGACCAGGCCGTCGTGGCACAGCACGTCCGCCCGCAGCGTCCGGTCCGCGTTGACGACCGTGCCGCCCTTGATGAGTACAGTCATGAGGAACTCCTCGCGCCGCCACGTGCGGCGAAGTAATAAATGAGCCCGCCGAGTATCGAGCCCGTGAACCAGCCGTAAGTGTAGAACCAGCCCAGCGTCCCGGTGGTGATCGCGATCAGCGTGAGGCCCACCGGGACCAGGAACGCGATGAAGCCCGCCGTGTTCCAGGCCGGGTAGCCGGCGTTGTCCTTGTAAAGGGCCAGCACGTCGTACGACTGATTCTTCACGAGGAAATAATCGACGACCATGATGCCGGCGATCGGACCGAGCAGGCTGGAGTAACCGATCAGCCAGTTCGAGTAGAGGCTCTCGACACTCACGTCGGTCTCGAGCCAGCCGAGTTTCTTCAGCAGCTCCCAGCTCATCAGCAGGATGCCGATGATGCCGGTGATGATCACGCCCTTGTTCTCGTTGATGTACTTTGGCGCCACGTTCTGGAACACGTTGGTGGGCGAAACGATGTTCGCGGCCGTGTTCGTGGAGATCGTGGCGAGGATGATCATAAGCATCGACAGCACCACCCAAAACGGGCTGTCGATCTTGCCGATGAGGTTGATCGGGTCGGAGATGGTTTCGCCGACGAGTTCCGCCGACGCGGCCGTGAGCACGACGCCGAGGCCCGCGAACAGCAGCATGGTCAGCGGCAGGCCAATGATCTGGCCGATCACCTGCGAGCGCTGCGAGCGCGCGAAACGGCTGAAGTCCGGAATGTTGAGCGACAGCGTGGCCCAGAATCCCACCATCGCGGTGAGCGCCGCCATGAAGTAAGGCAGGAACGGCGCATCCTCGGGCCGGCTGGCGGGCACCGCCAGGACGTCGTCCATCGAGACCTTGGGCATCGCCCAGAACATGAGGCCGAGGGCGACCGCCAGCAGCATCGGCGCGGCCAGCGATTCGAGATGCTTGATGGCTTCGGAGCCGCGGATGACGACGAGGATGTTCGCGACCCAGAAGATGAAAAAGCCGATGACTTCGCCGGTGCCGCCCAGTGCCGCCCACGAATCGGATACAGCGGAGAGCAGCAGGTGGATGGCGATGCCGCCGAACAGTGTCTGGATGCCGAACCAGCCGCACGCGACGATGGCACGGATTAGCGAAGGCACGTTCGAGCCGATGATGCCGAAGGAGGCGCGCAGCACGACCGGGCAGGGGATGCCGTAACGCGTGCCCGGGAACGCGTTCAGCGTCAGCGGTACGAGCACGACGATGTTGGCGATCAGGATCGTCCAGAGCGCTTCGCTCACGGACAACCCGAAGTACGCGGTGAGCACGCCGCCGAGGGTGTAGGTGGGCACGCAGATCGCCATGCCGACCCACAGCGCCGCGACGTTCCAGCGTGACCAGGTGCGCTGCGACGCACGTGTAGGCGCGATGTCGTCGTTGTAACGCGGGCTGTCGGCGAGGTCCTGGCCGAGTTCCAGCTCGACATGGGCACCGACGGTGCGGAGCTTACTGACCGGTGGGAGTTCGGACATGTCTGCCTCCGGGCCGCAGGTTCATCGTGTAGACAAGCCCTAGTCTTCCGTGAGCGGCCAGTACGTTTCCGGGCGGCGGTCACGGAAGAACTGCCACTGGTCGCGTACTTCCCGCACCATGTCGAGATCGATTTCGTGCACGAGCAGCTCATCCTTGTCGTAGCTCGCCTGCGCCTCGATGGCGCCGCGCGGATTGACGATATAACTCGACCCGTAGAACTCGCCCATGTTCATGGTCGTGGCCCAGGGCTCTTCCGAGCCGACCCGGTTGATGGCGCCGATGAAGACGCCGTTGGCGGCGGCGGAAGCCGGCTGCTCGAGTTCCCACAGGTACTTGCTGAGACCCGCAACGGTTGCCGACGGGTTCACGATGTACTCGGCGCCGTTCAGTGCGAGTGCCCGCCAGCCTTCCGGGAAGTGGCGGTCGTAGCAGATGTAGACGCCGAGCTTGAGGTAAGCCGTGTCGAACACCGGGTAGCCGGTGTCGCCGGGCTTGAAGAAGAACTTCTCGTAGAACCCGGGATCGACCTGCGGTATGTGCGTCTTGCGGTAGCGGCCGAGGAAGGTGCCGTCGGCATCGATGACAGCGGCTGTGTTGTAATAAACGCCGGTCATGTGCTCTTCGTAGACCGGGACGACGATCACCATGCCGTGCTTCTTCGCATACTCCTGCATGAGCTGCGTCGTATGCCCGTCGGGGACTTTCTCGGCGGCCGCGTACCACTTCCGGTCCTGGCTCGGGCAGAAGTAGGGCTGGGTGAAGACTTCCTGGAAGCACAGCACCTGCACGCCCTGGTTCGCGGCATCTTCGATGAACGGAATATGCGCCTCGATCATCTTGTCGCGAATCGCGAGGGGCTCCATCGAGCCGTCCCCCTTGAGACCCATCTGGATCAGACCACACTTCACTCTGGCCATGAAAAACCTCGCTAGCTGGTGGCGGCCCGGCCCGGCTAATAGCCGTTAGTTCTTATTCTTTTCAAGGTGTTACCGGGCTTTATGGTGTTACAGCATACGCCTTTTGGGGCGCAAAAAACACCGTCAGCGCGGCACAGCCGATGTCCACGAGCCGTGCATCGGGTTCGGCAGGATGTACCAGCCGTTGCCCCAGAGATGCTGCGTGTTCTCGACCATCTGCATGCGGTCGGCACCCGTCGCGCTCTTCGTGCAGGGGGCGTACGGTTTCCTGCGCACGCAGGGCAGGAAATCGCCGAGATCGTCGCCAATCAACATGACGATGCGGTGCGTTTGCGCGAGGTAATTGCGACGCGTCGACTTCTCACGATTCCATCCGCGTTCCTCGGAAAGGAATACGTGGTTTTCATCCGTATCAATGCCGACCTCCGCGATGTCATCGATCGTCGACTGCTTCTGCGGGCAGGGATCATCCACGTCCGCGAGAGGCTCGCAAGGGCGGTTGGTGACGAAGAACACCGTCACGCCTGCGGCGCGCGCCGCTTCGACGAACGCCTTCACGCCATGCACAGGCGTCGCAACGGTATTGCTGGTCCACTCGTCGAGTTTCCAGTTCTCGAACGGCGGTTCGAACGTCATCTGGAAATCGATGTTGCTCACCACGGTTTCGTCGACATCGAGGATTACCGCAATCGGCAGGTGCGCTGCGTCGTCCTGCCCGGGAATCACGCTCCACGACGTGTCTTCGATGAAGCCCGTCAGGTCCCGCGTCGCGTCCGCATAGACCTGTTCGGTGATGGCCCGGTATTCGGCAGAGTACTTCACCCACAACAGCCCACCATCGCGGGTCGTCTCGGGTTCGGTCGGCGCGCTGGCGCACGCGTGCAGGAACAGGAAACTGCAAATCACGAGGTATCGAATATTCATGGGCGGATTGTAGCAGCCGTAGAATCCGCAATCGCATTGAAGGCGGCCATTAGGCAGAATCTCCGAAACTCGAAGAACAGGGTATGCCCATGAATCGAAAAGCGTCGCTCGCCGCTGTTTGTCTGTTGTTCATCGTTGCCTGCAGCGCCACCCCGCAAGAACGACCGCAAATCCCGGGCATAACGTTCGTTCATTTGAACGACACCTACCGGGTCGGCGCCGTCGAGGACGGCACCGCCGGCGGGTTCGGCCGCGTTGTGACGCTGGTGCGCAAGTTGCAGGCGGAGGGCCGGGACGTGCGCATACTGCACGGCGGCGATTTCCTGTACCCGTCGCTCGAGAGCCAGCTCTGGCAAGGCATGCAGATCGTCGACGCCTTCAACTTCATGGACGCGGTGGCGCCGATGTATGTCGTCGCCGGCAATCACGAGTTCGACCCCAGGACGCCGGACCACCTGGTCGAAGCCGTGAAGGCGTCGGATTTCGACTGGGTCGGCGGCAATTACCGGTTTGCGACCGGCGACGCGGACGTGGACCGGGCGCTGCACGAGCAATTCATGTTCGAGGCCGGCGGCCGCAAGATAGGCATCTTCGGGCTGCTGCTGCATGCCAACGAGGGCGGCAACGAGCGGGATTACGTGCCGACCGACCCCGACTATATTGCGCATGCGCGGCTTGCCGTCGCGGCACTGGATGCGGCGGGTGCGGACCTGATTATCGGACTGACCCACGTTCACATGTGGACGGATGTGGAGATAGCGTCGCTGCGCGCCGAGTACCCGCAATTCATGTTCATTGTCGGTGGTCACGAGCACGAGCCCGAGTACAGCGAGCTGCGAAACGACCGCGCGGCCGTGATGAAGGGCGCATCGAATGCCCGCAAGGTCTGGCGCATCGACGTGAGCTTCGACGCGGATGGCTTGCCGGCGATCGATGCGCAGCTGGTCGATCTCGACGCGAGCGTCCACCCGGATGGGGAATACGCCCGCATAGATGAGAAGTGGCGGACCCGTCTCCTGGAGCGCTTCCCGTTCCTGGTGGCGCGGGTGGGAGAAGCGGCCGTGCCGCTCGACGCGCGCGAGGTCACCATCCGCAACGAGGAGAGCAACTGGGGAAACTTCGTCGTCGACCAGATGCGCGGCGCGTTCGGCAAACCCCATGCGGAGCTCGCGTTCATCAACAGCGGCACCTTGCGTATCGACGACTACATCATCGGCGACATCGCGTTCGAGGACATCGGCCGGACCTTCGGCTTTTCATCCTACCTGCGGCACATGACGATGACGGGCGAGCAGTTTCGCACCGTGCTGGAGGCGGGTTACCGCGGCACGGGGCCTAGCAAGGGCTACTTCCCGCAGGTCTCCGGCTTCCGGGTTTGTGTCGACCGTTCGCGGCCTGAAGGCGATCGCATCGTGAGCATGCAGCTGCCCGGAGAAGCAGGCTGGGCCGAGATAGATGCCGACCGCAGCTACGGCGTGGTGGCGCCCGATTTCCTGTTTCGGGGCGGGGACGGCTACGACTTCCCGACCGAAGTTGAGGCATCACGTCCAGGTTCCGAACTCGTTTACCTCGTGCTCGACGCCATCATCAGCGCGCAGGCTGAAGGCCGCGCGATCGGCGAGCCCGTCGACCCCGACAACCCGCGCATCGTGATCCTCGAAGAGCCCGGCGCTCCCTGCTGGCCTGAATAACCGGGCTTAAGTTGGGGAAATTGGGGAAATTGGGGTCGGACCAACATAAGTGTCTAATTCTAATAAGAATTGTATGATCTTCTTGAGCCAAATAGGCGTTAATATTTTTGCCATCAAAACGCCCGTTTAAGCGAGTTTTTCAGCTTAAGCATGATTGGTTTTCTCTATCGGACAATGATTTGTGCTGGTCCGACCCCAAAGGTGCCCAACTGGTCCGACCCCAAAGGTTTCCGACCCCAAAGGTGCAAAGAAAAGGCGGCCCGGAGGCCGCCTTTCTCGTCTTGCGTGAAACGCGGTCTTACCGACCGAACTTGATGTCGAAGCCGAGACGGGCTTCCCACAAGCTGCGGTTGACGTAAGTGCGCTCGATCGAACGATCGGAGAAGCTCTCGAACACGAAGCGGCCCTGGGCGTCGACGCTTGCGCCGACGATTTCAGGCGTGAAGAACTGCGCGTCCACGATCTCGCCCCAGTCATTATTCAGCATGTTGCCGAGGTTGTAGACCTTGAAGTACAGACGTCCGACAAGGTCGGCAGGCAGCGGAATTTCCTGGCTGATGCGCAGGTCGAAGCGGCTGCTCCAGCCCGTGTTGTAGCCGTTGCGCTCTGTAAAGCCGGGGCCAAGCCCGTTGGCAGCGGCCCACTCGAAGAACGCCTGCTGGTCGAAGCCGGGGTCGAAGACCACGTTCGGATCGGTCGGGCCGTCCGGGATGTACAGCAGATGGCGGCCGAAGAAGCCGTCGCCCTCGAGATCGCCACCGTTCATCGCGTAGCTCTGCGGCTGGCCCTCGTTGAAGTAACCGAACAGCGTAATCTGCGTCAGGTTGTCGCCGAATATCGGGTATTCGTAGTCGAGACGCAGGGTCCAGCGTTGCGGCACGACGTAGTTCGATTTTGCCGCCGGCGGGTTGTTGATATCCAGCAATGCCGTGTTTTCGAAGTTCGACAATGCAACCGCCGACGTCATCGGGCTGACGTCCTCCGCTTCGGTCCAGGCATAGCCCAATAGCACGTCGAGGCCGAAGTCGAATTCCTTGCGCAGCACGAAGGAGAGAACATTGCTGACCGGGGTTTCGCCCGAGTTCGTCAGCATCAGGTTGTCGCTACCGTTTGTGAAATCGTAGATCGGCGTGCCGAGACTCGTCGTGCCGATAATCGACTGCGAGAGGTCGACGTAGTACGCCGGGTCGTTACCGCGCGAATGCAGGTAGTCGAAGTCCAGCTGCATGCCGCCGAGCCAGGGCATATCCCAGGTGCCGCCCAGCGCGAATTTCCATTCACTAGGCTGCTCGTAGTCAGGATCGATAAGCACTAAACGCGACGTGTTCGCGTCGGCCGGCGTTGTGGCAAGGACCGCATCGACCATCTCCTGTGGCACGTCGTAGCCAGGGCGCTGCTCGCGCGACAGCTGCAGCGAATCCGCAAAGTCGGGCAGTACCGTTGCCGAGTCGAAGTAATTAAACTGGAACTGCGCGTTCGTCAGTCCGTCGTTACTCCATGCATTGGAGATCCACACGTTCGGATTACCGCCCGAGTACAGGCCGACGCCGCCGCGCAGCGTGAGGTCGTCGCGGATGCCCCAGGTAACGCCGATACGCGGCATCAGCAGGTCGAGGCCGTCGATGTTCGCGTCATTGCGCAGGCCATTGTTGGCGTCTGCGAATGCCTGGTTGAAGACCGGCCGATCACTGCTCGTGAACCACTCGTAGCGCAGGCCGGCGACCAGCGTCAGGTCGATGCTGTCGAAGAAGATCTCGTCCTGGATGTACAGAGCGTTCAAGGCGTTCGAGAACAGTGCCGCGGCCGTATTCGGGTCATTCGTTCCACCGCCGCTGCCGTAGTAGATGCGGCTCGGTCGGCCCAGTTCGAAGCGGTCGATGCCCGATGGCTCGCATCCGTTGACGTTGTCGAGGCGTTGCTGCGGAGTCAGGGCCGCACAGGACGGATCATTACCGGTGGAATCGTCGAAGAAGTCGTATTCTCCGCCGTTCGAATGCTGGACGAAGATATTGAAGATCTCCAGGTCCTCGCGGTCAAAGCCGGCGGTGATGATGTGATTGCCGATGAAGTAGTTGGCCGAGAGCTTCAGGTAGTCGGACTCCGTGCCGAGATTGTTCGCCTGGCGTGAGTCGTCGGCGCCCAGGTACACCGTACCCGTGCGGCCGCCGACGCTGATCTGCATGTCGGCGAAGTCTTTCGGGCCCACCGTGACCTGCGAGTCGTTCATCTCGCTCGTGCTGTAGAAGACCTCGGTCGACAGCGCGTCGCTCCACTGCGACGTCAACTTCAGCGTAAATGTCTCGGATTCGGCGCCTTTCACATAGAAGTGGTTGGCGAATTCGAACTCGTTGTCATCGCCGTCCGAGTCACGATCCTGGAAGCCGTCGAAATAGTTGTAGATAAGCGACGCGCGATGCTGGTCGTTGACGTCCCAGTCAACGCGCAGCATGTACTTCTCGGATTCCTGTGTGCCGTCGCCCGGCTGGCCGCCCGGGTCGTAGCCGTAGACGTTGTTGGCAATGTCGACAATACGCTGGTAATCGGCCTGGCTGAGCCAGTCGCGTTCCTCGCCGTTGCCGGAACCGGCGAAGCCGCGTTTCAGGAACCGCGGTTCGTCGGATTCTTCGTAGGCCGCAAAGAAGAACAGCTTGTCCTTGATGATCGGACCGCCGACATTGAAGCCGTAATAGGTCTTGTCGTATGACTCGCGCGAGAAATCCTGGTCGGAATTGGCAATGCGGTCTCCGCGCAGGTCGTTATTCGAATACTCGTAGAAGAACTTGCCTTCCCACTCGTTCGTGCCCGACTTGGTCACCGCATTGATATTGCAGGCCGAGAATCCACCGTAAGTGACGTCGAAAGGCGCCAGCTCGACCGCGAGTTGCTCGATCGCATCGTACGGGAACGGCATGCCGACGGCCGTCGAATAACCGTTCTCGTTCAGGCCGAAACGGTCGGTCTGGCTGACCCCGTCAAGCGTGATGTTGTTGAAACGCGGATGCTTGCCGGCGCAGTTGACGCCGAAGCCGTCCTCGTCGTTGTCGATCATCATGCGCGGATCGATGCCGTAGACATCGGAGATGTCGCGGCTGAACGCTACCGCGTTCTGGAGATCACCCAGCGAGAACGTAGCCGCAGGTCCTGCTGCGACTTCCACGATGTCGGCCGTCTGGCCGATCGTCACGATTTCCTCGATCTCGGCTTCGGTCTGCAGGTTGACCGTCAGGTTGTAGGTATCGCCGACACTGATCAGCGGCACTTCGATCGTCTTGACGCTGTTGACCGTCACCTTGTACGGGCCACCCGGCAACAGGCGCGTCGCGAAAAAGGTTCCGTCTCCGCCCGAGGTTACGGTGCGCTCGGCGCCGCTGCGTAAATCCTCTACCACGATCGTCGCATTGGCGACCGGATTGCCGCTGGGGTCGAGGACCTTGCCGCGAATATTGGAGGTCGTTTCCTGTGCGAATCCCGCAACAGGCAGGGTAATTAGAAGAGAGGCTATAGCCGCAAATCGCGTCAACTTCCGACGCCAGCTGAGCGGCACGCCGAGGA
>WOR8_10007570_pt1 | contig 15835 bp, 8 predicted proteins | sample DeeMarSeWOR38_10_FD_19890 | JGI IMG/M metagenome (IMG submission 19890) | reverse complement strand
ATGTGGGGCACCCAAACAATTAAGGGAATGATAGAAACAGGAGACCTGGGCGAAGTCTTCAGTTTCGAATCCAGATACTGGCAGTCTTCCAGCGCTCATAAAGCTCTCAAGGGTACGCCTGAAACTTCCTGGAAGAATGCCCCCAACCTTAGCGGGACCCATGACACTCTCACCGATCTCGGAAGCCACGTTGTGGATGTCTGCCTCTATCTTATGGATGACAAACCCATAAACAGCCAATGCCGGCTTTTTTACAGGAACTCAGCGGCAGCACATCGGGATACCCATGTCCACCTTCACCTTGATTTCCCGGGGGACAGGCATGCGCAGGCATCCATATCAAAAACCATGCACGGGGCGACAAACGATTTTGAATACACAGTCATCGGAACTAAAGGATCTGCAACCTGGAGATTCATGCGCCCCGACGAAGTGGAGTTTGGCTCCGGCAATCGAAGAATCACCATTCCCAGAGAAATGAGGAATACGTCCAGCGGCATGATGCCGTTCCACGGACTCGGATGGCTTGAAGGGTATGTAGAAATTACGCATCAAACACTTCGACGCGCCTCAGGACTGGATGCCTCTCCCGTACCGACTCTTCCCGAAGCTTTAGGTGCGATGGATGTGCTGTTGAACGCGGAGATCATGAAATAAGAGGAAGCCCTGCAGGAGGCAACAAGGGCTATGTTCGCTCTTGTACGCTCAAAATGCCTATTTTCGCGGAACATTCCCTTTCCAGACTCCGGTTTTCAGATACTCTACCGGGATGTTTTCATCACGATAGGCGCGGTAGCGGTTCCTGCAGGTCTCCTGAATTTCAGGAGAAGATCGATACACAAATTCATGGATCATGTTGAAGCCGAAGGCGAATTCCAGGCTGCAGTGACCGTCTGCGATCAGGATTGCAGCCTGAAGCGGATTCCATTCCGTTGTAACAATAGCCACCGGAACGTTAATGTCCCTATCATGCTCCTGAACAATTTTATGCGGTATAAATGAATCCTGCCGGATAATCCAGAGTGCCCTGTCGATTTCTGCAGCTCGCTTGTCCGATTCCGCGAAAATCAGTACTTTCTCCCGGCTATTGTAAGCGTCTTCAACGATTTCAAATACACGGCGATCGTGGAGTGAGGCTGAGGTGTCGTGAAAGAGGCAGGCTTTCATCCTTTATCCATCAGAAGATAATTTTTAGTGCGAACTGGATTCGCCTCGGATCCCGAGCCGAATGAATGCTTCCGAAGGTGGAGGAACCGACAAAGCTGTCCGGCAAATCAAAATTGGCACTATTAAATGCATTTAAGAATTCCGTCCTGAACTGGAGTCGGATCTCTTCCCGAACGGTCGTATTTTTTATCAACGAAATGCTGACGTCCCTGAAACCGGGGCCATCAAGAATATTCCGGCCAGAATTTCCGAAACTCCCATACTCTGCAAGTGTGAAGGCGGAGATATCAAACCACTGTTCAGGTCCTCGATTATCCAGACTGCCGGAACCGATTCTATCAGGGCGATTGTTGGCGCCTCCAAATCCCAGGCTCTGGAAGCCTGTGTTGCTGTTATCTGTTTCGGGAAGAAGGGAAACCGTGAACGGTCTTCCGCTCTGAAGCGTGATTATTCCATAGGTAGACCATCCTGAAAGTAGAGCCGAAAGGATTCCTTTGCCGGCGACTAAAAAACGTCCCCGGCCAACAGGCAGGTCATACGAGTACCCGAGTGAAAATCTGTGACGCACATCGAAATTTGACCGGCCTCTCTCGGCTCTCAAATCGGAACTGTTTTGTGGAAAATTGGAATCCCCGGCGCTGGAAAAAAATGTAGAGGAAGAATCCAGAGATTTCCCGAAGGTATAGGAAGCCAGAGCGGAGAATCCGGAACGCAGCCGCTGCTGGAAACGGGCCTGAAGGCTGTGATAGGAAGAATTTCCGCGTGATTCCAGAAAAACAATATCGGCAAATTGAGGAAGGGGGCGCAGATTTGGACTGATCTGGCTGGGCGCCGGTTGATTGATATCCCGCGCCGAAAGTATTTTCGTTCCTTTAGAGCCCACATAGGCAAGCTCTACAAGACTATCCCTCCCGAATTGTCTTTCGAACGTAAGGTTCCACTGCTGGAAGTAGGGCGTGCGCAATTCTGAATCGAATCCCAGTGCCGTTGAGGGGCTTTCGAACGGGTAATCGGCGGGAAACGGATCATGGATAAACAAATACGGATAGCTCTCAGATGGGAAATACAATCTGAAATCATAATAGGGCAGGTTGAAATACAGCCCTTCACCCGGCGCCAGGGATGACTGGTCGTAATAGATCCCGTAGCCGGCATGCAACAATGCCGTATCGTCCTCATCCAGAGCCCATGCCACACCAACCCGGGGAGCCCAGTTGTTTCTATCCGGATTGTAGACACTTCTTGGAATGTCTCCCTGGCCGACGGGTACCAGTGCCTGAGAAACCGGATCGTACGTATTCGCTCGGTTGTATCGATCCACCGGCGGGGCGTTGTATTCATAGCGCAATCCCAGCTGCAGAGTAATATTTCGTCGTAGCCGGTAACTGTCATGCAGGAAGAAGCTCCAGCTTCTGGTCCGAAGATACTGTGGGTTGTCGAGCCGAGCGCCTCCCGTTACTGTGGGCAATCCCATTAACAGATCGGCTATACTGTTGCCCGTGATCAATCCGGTAAAGTTTAGAAAACCCCTTGCCTGGACATCCCTGAAGGCATTCTGCTGCAGGGCGCGGAAATCGAAGCCGAATTTGAACAGGTGTTTACGAACAGCGTAGTGAAACGTATCTGTGAACTGAAAAACATTTGTGACACTGTGCTGCGGATTGTTGTATTCATCCCCGATGGGTGAATATCCGGAAACCCGAATAAAGCTCAATCCGTAATCCCTTGGATTGTCTGAAAGTTCGGGTATTCCGACACTCTGGTTCGAACCGGCAGCCCGCTGTTCCTGTATGGCTCCAAAGGCGATCCTGTTCAGGGCAAAACGCACCTGATTTATGAGTGAAGGAGAAAATATGTGGTCTTCCCCGATCATAAAATTTTGCGCTCTCCGGTCGATATTTACGCCGTAACCGGGAATGCTGGAAAAAGCGGGGCCGGAAAAGGGTTCGTAGAGGTCCATGTCGGAGAAACTGAACCGTGAAATCAGCCTGGCTTTCTCGCCAAAGGAATGGTCTATACGGAAATCAAAACGGTCCTCCCGGCGCCTGAGGATGGGGGAGGATACGTAATTGCCCCCGGGCCCTGCATAGTTCGGCAGCGGGAATAAATGCGCGACAGCACTCCCAACCTCGTTTATGTAATAGGAAGGGATCCTGTTGTCTTCAATATATTGTGGGTGCGGCACAGAAACACTTTGTGAAAAATCGCCCTCCCTCTCAAGAGCTGTAGGAACGCTTGTTAACCGGGTGATTCCCTTTCTTTTCCTCATTCCTTCATAATCGCCGAAGAAAAAAGTCTGATTCCTGCTCAGGGGCCCTCCAAGAGAAAAACCGAACTGATTCGCCTGAAAACGTGGTTTGCCGTCTTCAGTACGGGCAAAGTAATTTCGAGCGTTCAGGGATGCATTCTGGAAAAATTCGTACGCAGTACCATGGAAACGATTCGTTCCGGACTTCAGGGCGATATTCACCTGAGCCCCTCCGCTGCGACCGAAGCCGGCATCATAGGTACTCGTTAGAATTTCGAACTCATGGATCGCATCCACCGGAGGATTTATGGCGAAAGTGTTCAGCTTCGGATCATTGTTGAATACACCGTCCAGGATAAAGTTATTGGAATCTTCCCGTGCTCCGTTGACGTTCACGCCGAACTCATCCCGAACTGATCCGGGGGATCCCTGGGCCGAGGGCGCGGTTCCGGGCAGCAGAAGGCTCAATTGAAGGAAGTTCCTCTTGTCCAGCGGTAAATGGACAATCTGCCTGTTCTCAATAACCGCTCCTGCATTTGTCGCATCCGGCTCCACCAGCCCCTGATTGGCATAAACAAAAATAACTGCATCGTCCGGCCTTCCGGTTTCAAGCAGAATATTCAAGCGGATATTTTTCCCCACGTTCAGACGCATTCCCTCTTGTACGTATTTCCTAAACCCTTCCTTCTCCGCTTCAAACCGATAGACACCTGGAGGAAGCATTGAGAAGGTATACTCTCCGTCGTCACCGCTCAATACCTGATAACTCTCAAGGGTTTCCTCGTGGGTTGCTTTCAATAAGGCGCCCCGAAGAATATTGCCTGCCGGATCGGTTACTTCTCCCCGTACTGTCCCATGCAGTGTTTGTGAATGTGCCGTAACCGGACACAGGTAAATAAGTCCGGTTAATAAGAAACAAAAGATTCGAAATTTCATATTTTTACACCAGCAAGATTTTACATCAGGCCAAAAGCAGCGTTTGAAGGGGGGATACGGCGAAAGCGGGTAAATTCTGCGTACACTGCATTAGAGGCATAAAAAATGTCCCTGGCAGACAGGCCGGCGAATGTATGATCCGCATTCCGGCCAGTCTCTGTCATAGGACGGTTTAATGAACGAATCCCACATTGAATTCATACAAAGATTCGAAAACTTCTCCGTTTTTTGTAGCCGGCAGAAAAATCCAGCTGTTGGCAACACCGTCCAAAGCGATCTGGTCCAGCTTGCGGTCGATACCTTTTACAACTTTTAGGTCTAGAATTCCCCCATTTTTTGTAACTCTGCATGAAACCCTGACTATCTTGTCCCTCTTGGATTCCTCGGTATCTTCCGGCAACGGGATGGGTGGATTTTTAATTGCCCTGGGTGGATTTATTCCGTCTGTAACCAAACCCTCCCAATCACGATCCCATTCGACACTTCCATCGGTACTTTTAACGGTTCCCATCTCCTTGATGAACAGTTCCTGAAACATTTGAGGAATATTGTCGCTGTTCAGATCCAATTCTTCAATTTTCCGCAGCACGTCCTCAAACTGGTTTTCCCCCAACGGCTGAAGGTAAAACCTCTTGCCGCCTATACGGATGCTCAATTCCTCGATCCGGTCCTGTTCCCGAAAGAGGCCGGCGATATTGAGCCCCTTGAAAGAATGATCCTGTAACAGGATGGAAGCCGAATACTTCTGCATTGCGCCCCTGGAATCCATATGCTCAAGTTCATACACCTGCCCTATATAGAGGTTTCCGGATGCGCTTTTGTATATAAAATCTCCAGGCTCGACAACCAGGACAAAATCGGACAGGTTTACAAAATTGACAATAAATGAATTTTCATTATTCATTTCCGCCGTAATAACGTAACTTTGATTTACAAAAGCGAATGCTTTTGGATTCTCAAATGCCCACACCTGGCAAAAATACAGTACATAGGACAGGAATGCACATGCCAAAACAAACCTGAAATTTTTCCGGAACATAATGTGCTGCAATGCCCCCGTTGTTCTATGCAACAAATCTGATAAATGCGGTGTTTATCGCTTAATACGCTGGACCTGTTCTTCTACGTGTGCCCGGATAGACTCCAGGTTTTCCTGCGTATCCGATTCAAAGCGCATCACCAGTACATCCTGGGTGTTGGAAGCCCTGACCAAACCCCACCCATTGGGGAATAAAACGCGCGCTCCATCGACATCAATCACTTCATAATGCTTTTTGAAATACCCTTTTACTTCTTCCACAACCTTGAACTTTTTATCGTCATCGCATTGTATTCTGATTTCGGGCGTTACAACGGTTGGAGGAAAATCAGAGATAATTTCCGACAAAGGAACCCGTGAACCAGAAAGAAGTTCCAACAGCCGACAGGCGGCATAAACGGCATCGTCATAACCGAAGTACCGATCCGCGAAAAACATATGACCGCTCATTTCCCCGGCCAACAATGCTTTTTCTTCCTTCATCTTCGCTTTGATCAATGAGTGCCCGGTTTTCCACATAATGGCCCGGCCGCCATGCTTTTCGATATCCCGATATAGATTCATTGAACATTTTACTTCGGAAATAAATGTGGCGCCGGGCTCCCTTTTCAGTATTTCCCTGGCAAATATGGCCAACAGTATATCTCCCCAGATTATTTTTCCGTTGTCCGCGATAACTCCGATTCGATCGGCATCTCCGTCAAACGCAACACCCACCTCCAGGCTGTCCTGTTTCACGCGGGATTGTAAATCGGATAAATTTTCTTCCAATGTAGGATCCGGATGATGATTGGGGAACGAACCGTCCATCTCACAATAAAGCTGTGTTACCTGCGCACCCAGCCCTTCCATAATATCCGGCGCAACCAGACATCCTGTCCCGTTCCCGCAATCAACGGCAACCCGTACAGGCCGGCTCAGGCGGATATTGTCGAGTATATGTTTCGAGTAGGGTGAAATGACATCAATATCTGATACCGACCCTTTTCCGGTGGCGAAATCACCCGATTCAATAATTCTATAGATGTCCTGAATCTGTTCTCCATAGACCGAATCGGTGCCGATGCAGGTTTTGAATCCATTGTACTCCGACGGATTGTGACTTCCCGTAATCATAACACCGCCGTCGCTGCTGCAGTGAATGATCGAAAAATACAGAAGCGGAGTCGGCACGACGCCTGTATCGATGATGGAAATTCCCGTCGAGGTCAGACCCACCGCCAACGCATCCCGAAAGGGATCGGAACTTGGACGACAGTCGCGTCCCAGTGTGATCCGCGATTTATCCTGACGTCGCAGAAAGGTTCCTATTCCCCGCCCAAGCAGCTCGACGGTCTCTTCCGTTAAGTCTTTGCCTGCGATGCCTCGAATGTCGTATTCACGAAATATTTCCCGTCTCAAAATATCCTCCGATTCATCTTGTCGAAAATCAGCCTTTATCAGATTTCGGCTGAGCGGCGCCGAGTTTGCTTTTTATAAAATCGATAACACGGACCGGTGTGGGGTCGACGTTGTTGAGAAATGAGAGATACAAACTTACGAAATCCCCTAAATAAATCAAGGACATCACGCGTGCCAGCAAAGACTCCCCTTCACTCCATATTTCATGCAACGCTCCCGCTTTTCCGTGAATTATCTCCCTGGTAAGTTCGAACCTTCTTTGCACCTGGGGATGATCCCCCCTGTCGCGCAGCAACAGAACTCCTACCTGCCGGAGCGCCTTCTCCGGGTACATCCAGCCGACAAGTTCGTTATGGTTCATCTCCGGCAATATGTGGTGAAAAGCAAGGTTCTTCGCATTTTCTTCAATCTGGCAACGCCAACGGAATGCCGTAGCGTCAAGAATCGCCCCCGATCCGTATATGGCAACAATCTTGCCATGCAACGACCGCGCTATCCGTTTAGCGAGATTTTCAGTTTGCGGATTTTTTAGGCCGTATCTCTCCCGCAACTCAACAAGGAGTCCGATCGCTTCTTCGGTCGAATCCGTTATATCCGGAATCAACTGCAACGCCTGCATCGCACCAAGCAGCATAAAAAGCGAATGTCCCAATGCAGCTCTGGGAGGAAATCCCCCCGGAAGCTGCAAGACGGGGTAGCCGTCCGCCTTAGCCCGAACTTCCAGTTCTCCGCCGGAAGTGATACACACAACAGTGGCTCCCGCCTCCTTTGCCTGATCGTATGCGCTTAGTGTTTCTTCGGTATTGCCGGAATAGCTGCAGGCGAAAACAACGGTTGATGCATCTACAAACGGGGGAAGATCGTAATCGCGATTGACGATATATGGTTTTCGGATATGCCTGCCTGCAATCGAACGGACCAAATCTCCTCCAATCGCCGATCCGCCCAACCCGGTTACAACAATCGAACATATATCATTGGAAGGCGACAGGCATAGACTGCGGGAGGCATGGGCTGCCTCTTGCACCTGATCCGGAAACCTTTCCAAAATCGTTCTCATCGACCCGGAATCAACAGCCTTCCATTGATCCGGCTGTTCAAGAACAGACATAGATTCTCCCATCACTGTCGCAGCAGCTTAAAACAGCTTTTACGAAATTCGACGATATCAAGCGGCTTAGTAAAAAACAGATCAGCTCCCGTTTCCATAATTCGCTCTTCAACAGCCTTACTATGGTCTCCTGATATCGCCACAATCCGAATATTCCGTGTGCCGGGATTGGATTTCAATTTATGGCACACTTCATACCCATTCATACCCGGCATCTTCAGGTCCAGAATCAGGAGATCGGGCTTGCGTTCACCAATCATCAACAACGCTTCGACTCCGCTTTGTGCTTTGGCCACTTCAACATCCCTATCATCAGATTGCATCAGATCCCCGATCATATCCAGGATATCCGTCTCGTCATCCACAATCAGGATTAAGGGCGCTTTTTGATCCAGTTCAGGCGGAATCGGCATCCCGAATTTCTTCAGAAACGCAATCAGGTCCTCGCTCTGTACCCGCCTGTGTCCTCCCGGTGTCTGGAAGGCTCTCAGCTTATTTTCCTTGATCCAGTTCTGAACCGTTGTGGGATTCACCCCGCAGATCTGACTGATTTTAAAGGTTGTATAGTAGGGCTTTCCGGCCATAAAGCTTTCTTTTCTTCCGTTATTCCCGGATACAACGGGGTAACTTGAGAGGCGGACATTCACCAAACAGTCCAGCCGCCTGTCTCAACCTTCATGTTTCCATGGGATCAATATTCCCGATGCGATCCGGTTCACGGTCTAATTATTGTTAAATTTCACGACCCGTCAAGCATTGGAATTCATATACTCAACCCACCCCCGTATACTTTTATACTCCAAATTTTTTAGAAAGCGCAGAAAGGATGCAGAATTCAGGAATGCGGGCTAGGCGTTTTCAACAATCCCCTGTGGGATTTTCGCCACAATGAGCGTCATATCGTCTCCTCTTTCCTCCGCAGAAGTCCAGGAAAGAACTTCATCCACAATACGAGTCTTCATTTTCTCAGCGTCCAGTGCGCTATGCTGTAGTACCAGGCGTATTAAACGATCTTCACCAAATTCCTCGCCATGCCCGTTGACGCTTTCAACTATGCCGTCCGTATATGCGATAAGAATTCCTCCTGCATTCAATTGAACTGTTTCCTGGTCGTAACCGGAGTCGGCAAAAATTCCAATCACCGTTCCCCCGGCATGAAGCCGCCGGACAGCATCCCCTTCGAAGTACAATGGGGGATTATGACCGGCATTGCTGTAAGTCAACGTTCGGTCATCGTCGTTATAGACACCGTAAAAAAGAGTGGCAAACTTGTTGTCTGCGGTATAGCCGCACATCTGGCGATTCATGCGGCGCAGGATTTCGGCAACGGTAATTTCATAATGATTTCCACCGTTCTGTTGGTAACTTATGGCATTGCTTCTTAATGTGGCCTGAAGATTGGCCATAAGCAGGGCGGCGGAAATTCCTTTGCCGCAAATGTCACCAACCGCCAATCCCAGCTGATTCCCTTCCAATAAAATGTAATCGAAGTAATCGCCACTAACAACCCGTGCCGGCAGGCAGACTCCGGAAACATCCAGATGTTTCAGCTGAGGAGCACGCTCGGGAAACAGCTGTTCCTGGACTTCCCTCGCTATTTCAAGCTCCCGCTCCATTCTCTCCCTTAAAACACGCTCCCGAACCAGTTGTTGCACGTATTCGGTCATCTGATTGAAGGAAGCAGCGAGAGCACCGAGTTGATCTTCCGATTGAACATCAACCCTATGCCCGAAGTCCCCCCGTTTTACGAATTCAGTTCCCTTGTCCAGGCTGTGAACGGCTCGGGTAATGGCCCTTGTCAGCAGGATTCCAATCATCACCGAAAGAATTTCAACAAGAAGAAAAATTCCTATAATAATCAGCAGCGTAACCAGGATTTTCCGGCCGATGACACTCTCAGATTGAAATATATTTGCGAGCAATTTTGCTGCAGAAGGCTCTACAAGCAGAACTCCCAGATCGAATGTACTGTTTTCCACCCCTTCACTCCACGAAACGGGGAAAAGTGGAAACAGCCAACCGGATTTTTCCGACAATGAATCCCTGTCATCTCCGAAGGTGGAATCAACGATGTTTCTTTCAGGCACATCAACATTTTGGAGCATGATATTAGGTCTTGGAACTTCCACTTTGTGGGCCAGCAAAACATCCTGTCCGACAGCGGCCTTCAGCCTTTGGAGAAAGTAATCATCGAAGGGTACGGATACTTCAAGGCTGAATTCGAGATCGGACTGCATATCCGTAGACACAAGACTCCTGAGAAATAACCTTTTGTCCTCATAATTCTCCGGTTGCAGATCCTCTACCACCAAGTCAAGGAACCTGCTCCCCTCTACCCATGATGGAATCCGATAGGAATCTATCGTACCGGTATTTTCCCCATGGTTCACATACGTAATCATGCGACCTGTGGCGGGTTCCTTAAAACGTAGGAACTGAGCAGAAAACCGGCATCGGAATCCAGCGTTTCTTTCAGTACTGTGGCCGGAGAAGAAACTCCTTCCGCAGCCTCTTCCAGCCTGTACATGAGCGAAAGATTAAACGCTTGGATTTGTGCATTGTGGATTCCAATCTGATTTGTGATCAGGTAATAACTGAATTGATAATAGAACAACAGGCCTGCAAACCAGAAAATCGCTATGACCATTAAAACTGGGATAGCCCCGATAAAGATATTGGCCAGAACCAGACGACGTTTAATCTTCCAGAGCAGCCGGCTTCTCAATGATTTGAAGGTTTTCCATATATAATAAGCTGCCGGGATAATTAATAAAAACAGGCACAGTTCGGATAATAATCCCAGATAAGGCGACCGATACTGAAGTTGCGGCGTTAAAAACAGACGTTCCAGAGCCCATAATAGAATAAGTATGAGCGCAAAAATTCCCATAGGTGATCTCGGGATAAATCGACGCACCGGCGCCTCCGAAGTAGAAACCGGGACTCCTATCCGGTCTTATCCATATGGCCATGAACAAACGTGCACAGCGTTGTTGCCCAGTCCGTACGTTGGGAGTGCACGTATCCATTCCTTTTCAATGTTCCCCGATAAATCCTGATCGGGGAACGTTGGCGTAAGACGAATGCACCGAATACCTGCGGGCTGCCAGGTTCACGGGAAAAAGCCAGAATGCCCCAGCCTTTGGCTGGGGAGGGGCAAAGCCCCATGGCTTTTTCCGAGGGAAGAATCTCCGACCTACGGTCGGAGTTCTTCACTCGGCCTTTGAGGCGTTACGATTCAAAGGCTTACTATATATACGCAAACTCACCTCCCTGTCAGTCTTGAAAATACGTTCCGCCGAACTTTCAAGGTCGCCTGCAGGAACGGACTTCAGCTTCGTCTGAAATGACCGATATCCCTCTATCCCATCTCCTGCCAGAATGCTCTGAGTCACATCCATTATCTGTAGAAGCGGAATCTGCTGTCTGAGCTGGAAAGCTCCCACAGCCGTATTCACAGCCGAGCGATAATCCCGATAGGTGTAAGAACCGGCTGCGGCACGCTGAAATTCTTTTTCGAGTGCACCAAGCACGGCTTCTTCATTCCCGGGATTCACGACGGCATAGGCAATAAAGCTGCCTGCGCGCAACCTGGGCTCATAGTAAAGCGAGAGTTTATGGGCTATTCCAAGACGTTCCTTAATTTCATGATACATTTTCCCCGAATTTCCAAGATAGCTTTGAAGCACTTCGGCTGCATATATATCGGGATCCCCCGTCGGTGGAGCCTGAAATCCGATGGAAACCAGGCTCAGATTTCTATCCCAGGCCGTCTCAATCGACTCCTTTTTTTCAAGCGGCTCTGCATACTTTTCAGCAAGTTCGGTTTCCTGAAAACGGGACCCGCTGAAATGACGCCCGGAATAGTTAGCCAGGCTCGTTCCCTCACAGTCTCCTACAATAACAATCACTGGTTTCCGATTCTTAATATACTGTTCGAACCATGCCTCCAGAGATTCCGTAGTGAAAGCTTGAAGAAATTTGTCCGACCCGGAGTAGGCTCCGGCATAGGGAGAATCATTGAAAAGTTTCGGGAGGATTGCATCTTCGGCGCTATCCTTCCAGCTTCTGTATTGCACATGCTGAGCCGACAACAACACTTTCTGCCGATCCAGGGCATCTGTGTCAAAAACCGGCGATTTCACGACATCCATCAGAAGGTTAAAGCCCGCATAGAAATTTTTTGAAAGAATAGAAAAATAAAATCCGAAATAATCATCTTCAACAACCGGCAACAGTTGTCCGCCGTATATTTCCAGCTGCCGATGAAACCGATAATCCATCTTTTTTTCCGCTCCCTGAACCATCATCCGAACCATTAGACTGGTAATGCCTGAATTCTGTTCGGTTTCATCAAACCTGCCGCCCGGGAAAAACATTCCCACATGAACCAACGGAGATGCATGGTCCTCACGAATAAAAATTTCAGGTCCGCGCAGAATAGATGCCGTCAGGAATGGATATCGAACCCCGCTGAACTTGTAGTCGTCTGCCTTGCCTGGCATTTCGAACGGAAAAACGGTTTCCCTTTCTCTAAGGTTCTGTTCCTGGTTCGCTGCCGGAGTCAATAAGCTCTGCAGTGTGGTTCGGATAGAATCAACCGTCCGGTTTTGGATGTCGACCGTCTCAGGCACATATTCGAACAGGGAACAGTTCTCCATTCGGAGATACTTTACTGCGACTCTTTTTACATCGGAGGCTTGAACCTTTCTGAGATCGGCTATATGCCGGTCAATCCGTTCCCAATCTCCCCAGGATTCGAATCGCGCCAGGAGACTGGTTCTTCCCGATACAGTTTCGATTTGATTTCTATATTTACGTTCCAGTTGAGCCCAGGCCCGTTCCATGTCCGCGGCAACAGGCTCTTTGCGTTTGAGCAGTTCCAGTTCCGTAAGTACGGCTATCTCGCTTCGATCGATATCCTCCGGGGCGGCTTTGACTTGTATGGTCAAATAACCGAATTCAGGATGTGTGAATAGCTCGGTTACACCGTCAAAGATCACCTTCTTCTGATCCCGCAATCGGGTTGCCAGAATAGATCCATTTCCCAAGCCGAGGACCGCACTCAATACTTCCAGGGCCGGATAATCACGGGAATCGGCTGCGGGAGCATGAAAACCGAACAACAGGTGGGAAACAGGTATCTTGCCGCGTATCCCACGATATCTGAAACTTTTTTGAGACAGGGTCACGGGGATTGAACGACCTCTTTTCCCGAAAGTGGGTAAAACTCCATAGAGTCGCGCCGCTTCATTAAGAACTTCGATCGCATTTACATCCCCCGAAATAACGACCGTCATCCTTTCAGGCACATACATAGCCCTATGAAATGCAATCATTTTTTCATGCGAAACAACGTCGAGATCGCTATTTAAAACAGACTTCCATATGCCCATCCGGGATGAACTGAAACCCAGGTTCAGGAAAGATTCCTCTGCCAGCAAGGCGGGATTATCCAGACGTCCCTGTGCTTCCTCCCGGAGCAGACGGGCTTCCCTTTTCACGACGTCCGAATCGAGTGTGAAGTTCAACAGTGTCTGGGACTGCACCTGTAGCGCTTTTTCCCATTGAGTGGCGGGAGCCAGGATTTCGAATCGCGCATGTTCGTATCCGGTTGAACTATCAAGGAAACCTCCGAGCATTCGAGCATTCTGCACGGACGATCCGGCACTTTTATCCGGCGTCGTGCGGTATATCATGGCTGTGATGAGACTCGCCAGGCCGGGAGTATCAGGCGGTTCGTCAAAAACCCCTGCTTCAACAAAAACCTGGATGGACACAACAGGGTGTGTCCTGTTTTCATTGATCAGAATCTTCAGTCCGTTCCTTAAGACTGCTTTTGTCACAAAGGGTGTTTCTTTAAGAGTCTCCACATACTCCCGGATAGGATCGCCTTCATCCACATTCGCCTGTGGTCCGGGGATGATTTGCGAAAAACAGAGCGAACACCAGAGAACAACCATGCATGGCAATGTGATCCGGATTCCTTTTTCAGCTTTCATGGATCCCCTAAGGTTCAAGGATATAGCTTAACCCGTATCCCTATCATACCAAATTGTCTTCTTTTAGAGAAAATGAGCGGTGATGACTAGGGGAAAAAGCCAGAATGCCCCTGTCTATGCCTGGGCCAACCTTTGGCTGGGGGGATAGAAGCCCCCATGGCTTTATCCTAAGGAAGAAGCTCCGACCTTTGGTCGGAGCCCTTCACTGCAGACTCAGTAGATAAACACCATCGGACTGCGTGCCCATGAATATCCGAAAAGGCTGTTCGGGATCTTTAGAGAGGCAGTTGACGGGTGAGCCATGTTCGGGAGAGTATATTTTGCTCCAGCTTCGTCCGCCGTCCATCGAATAGAACACTCCTCCCGAGGATCTGTCGGCAGCCAGGATAGTGCTCCCGGCCTCATCCATAAACAGAACGGAAGCAATGTCAACACCCATTCCGCCACCTCCCGCCTGCTTCCAGTAGATTCCCCCGTTATCGGATTCGTACAGTCCGACCGACGTTGCAGCCAATATACGTTCATCATCTGAAGGAGAAACAGCAAGCGAACGGATAACGACGCGTTCGGGCAGTCCGGATGCAGACAGTATATGCCAGGTAGTACCCCTATCCCATGAACGGAGAAGCCCGAGTGAGGTCCCTGCATACACAAGGTCCGGGGATGTCGCAGGAGATAGAAGGGACCAGACCTTGGGACTTAGTCTGGTATTCGCGGGCAGCTGGAAATTAAATTTCTCCACGGAAGTTCGATAAATACCTCGATCCGTTCCTGCATAGACAACACGCGCTAAAGAGTCCAGCTCGAGCGAATAGATTGTACGTCTGGAGATAAGGCCATCCAGCTTCTTCCATTTACCCGAGTGGTCCTGCTGCCAGTAAATACCCTCTGACGTACCGGCCAACCGACCAAGATCTTCAGGCAGGACCAGAAAAGAAAGAATACGCGCTCCCTCCTTCACACTCGACAGTTCCCAGGAGAGACCTTCAGCGCTGAAACGGTACAGTCCGCCTTCCCCGGAATGGAGCCCTCCAATGAATTTTCCCGCTGCCTCTGGATCCGGTACTAACCAGGAGATCTTTTGATGAATGAATCCTGTATTGGACTCCTTCCAGGAGCGTCCTTCATCTTCGCTTTTTAAAACCCCCCTGTACTCCGTGCCGATCAGAATGCGCCTGTTATCGGAAGGATCTACCTGTACGGCATTTACGGATATTTCCGACCCGGTAAGACGCTTCCAGTTTGCTCCACCGTTGTTGCTGACAAAAAGACCCTCCGTTGTACCTGCATAGACGCGACTCTCGACAGCAGGATCCTCCAGAATTATGTGGGCACGAATGGTGAACTTGTTTCCGCGAACCTTCAGGCGTTTCCATGTATCGGCTCGATTATCGGAGCGGTAGACGCCGGTACAGGCGCCTGCATACACAACTTCTGGATTCCTGGAACTGACAGAAACCGAAAAAAGATCTGAATCAAGAGGCATCCCTTGATTTATGAGCCTCCACGTCCGGCCGAAATCCTCTGATTTATAGCCGAGCCTCCAGGTCCCTACATAAAGGATCCTGAAATCATCCGGATCGATTGCAACCGATTCAACCTTCTGCAGCAGGCTGTCACCGACCTTCACCCAGTTCATCCCTCCGTTCGCACTGACAAACACACCCGCAAGAGTACCCGTAATCATCCTGGCCGGATTGTTTTTGCATATCGCAAATCCTCTGACAGCGGAGGATGTCTGTGGCAGAGGAATAGGGGTCCAGGAAAGACCGGCATCTCTGGACTCAAACAGTCCGCCTCCATCGGAATGGAGGTCCCATGCCCCTGCGTAAATGTGATCCGGATCGATCGGATGCTGTATGAGAGTATCAATGACATAGCCGTTGTGTCCTATCACAGGCCGCAGGGGAATCCAGGAATGGCCTGAATCG
>WOR8_10006954_pt1 | contig 15839 bp, 16 predicted proteins | sample DeeMarSeWOR38_10_FD_19890 | JGI IMG/M metagenome (IMG submission 19890) | reverse complement strand
GATTAGGATTAGGCGCTGCCTGTCTTGGTGTATCAAAAGAACTACTCGAATTATCTACAAGTTATTCAAAAGAAAGAAAGCAATTCGATCACCCTATAAGCTTTTTCCAGGCTGTGCAATTTATGCTTGCAGAAATGGCAACAATGATTTATAACATGGAATCAATAGTTTACCGTACTGCAGTTGAATATGACGCTGGTAAGGATATCTCGACAAAGTCTGCAATGGTAAAACTTTACTGTTCAGATGCCTTGGATGAGATTGTTGATCGTGCAGTACAAATTCACGGTGGAATGGGCTACTCGCAGGAACTTCCGATTGAAAGAATTTACAGGGATTCGCGCATAAACAGAATTTTCGAGGGAACGAATGAAATTCAAAAAGGAATAATAGCAAGGGATCTCCTGAAAAAAGGAGGAAAACTTTTATAAATTTGTAATGGAGATTTGCAATGACTGTTGCAGATAATGTAGTTGCAGAGGTTTTAAATAAAACCGCCGAAAGAAATAATATGAGTGATAAAAAATTATACTACTACCGGATTTTTGATGATAAAGAAAAATTGAACTATTTAAAAAGTTCACTTCCGCATGATCAGGTTGAACACTGGTTAAAAGAATATGAAAGGACTCATCAGAAATATTTTAATCCGGAGTTTATAAATTTCTTGCACGAGCACGATTCTGAAGCAGAAATTATTGAAGTAAGCGACATATCATATTAGTCCACCCAAATATTTATGTCGCTTCTTGATTCCCGGCATCCTGTACGGTTAAATGCTGTCTTCCGCCGGGAATCATCCTTTTAAACTGAGAAGTTGTTAATTTAGAAGGCTCAATTTTCAAAAATAATTTCTCTAATAGATGCCTTTTGAAAAAACTAATTCCAACCATTCAAACAATATTCAGGAGATTTTACCATGGGCGATAAAAAAGCTGATCTGGCCGGTCCCGGTATAGGGACTTATGAAGAAGTTGAAAAATCACTTCCCAGAAATTATAAACCCTTACTTAATCCGAAGGAAACGCAAATTGCACTTTTCGAAGTAAAAAAATACATCGAAGAAAATCTTGGAAAAGAACTAAACCTTATCCGTGTAGAAAGTCCATTGATTGTAGATAAAGATAGCGGTATGAATGATTACCTCGATCGTGATGGTTCTCGTACACCGATAGACTTCACCTGTGGGCTAGGCTTGGATAAGCGGATCGATGCGCAGGTTGTGCAGGCTGCAACGAAGTGGAAAAGATGGGCGCTGAAACAGTTCGGTATAGAAATGGGAGAGGGTTTGTTCACCGATATGCGCGCTGTTCGTAAAGATTATTTCTTAGATCATGATCATAGCTCTTATGTAGATCAATGGGATTGGGAACGAGTAATTTCTGATAAGGATCGTAATTTGGATTTCTTAAAAGATGTTGTTACAAAAATATGGAAAGTAATACTCGGTGCAGGAAAGCATGCCGAAGAAATGTTCCCGCAATTAAAAGGCGTTTATCCTGATTTCCCGGAAGAGTTAACCTTCCTCCATGCAGAAGAAATACTTGAAATGTATCCCGACCTTCCGCGTAAACAGAGGGAAACTGAAGTGATTAAAAAGTATCCGGCAATTTTTATTATAGGAATAGGGTGGACACTTGAAGATGGCTATCCTCATGAAATGAGAGCTGCAGATTATGATGATTGGGTAACACCGACAATTGAGAAAAATGGAAAACTTATGCACGGATTGAATGGTGATATTTTGGTCTGGAATCCGGTTACAAGCCGCCGACACGAATTAACTTCAATGGGAATACGTGTTACAAAGGAGACATTAGTCCAGCAATTAAAACTTACCGGACAGGAAGATTTCCTTAAAATGCCTTACCACAAAATGATAATGAATGACGAAATTCCTTTAAGTATTGGTGGTGGTATTGGGCAATCGCGTACTTATGGCTACTTGCTAAGAAAAGCTGCTTTAGGCGAATGCAGTGTTACTGTATGGCCAAAGAAATTAAGAGATATTTGTGCTGAAAAGCAAATTCATTTACTTCAGTAATCTAATTGATCTGCCAGCCACCTTAATGGCTGGCAGATATCCACTTATTTTTTCTCTGGTTTATAAACCACTAACTTTTTAATTCACAAAAATTACTGTAATTTTTAATATTAGATTGAATAAATTCTAAATGATTTTGGCGGAACTTTTCTGTCGTTTGATGGTTTTTCAATCTCCTTCATTTACCAAAAACTCTCTTCATTCGTTGGAGTTAATTAATGCCAAAAAATAACATTCATTCACTTTCTATCAACACGATCCGTTGTTTGGCAATTGATGCAATTCAAAAAGCAAATTCAGGACACCCGGGAATGCCGATGGGATGTGCACCAATTGTATATGCTCTTTACACAAAGTATATGAAACATAATCCCCTAAATCCTGGTTGGATAAACAGAGACCGCTTTATACTTTCTGCCGGCCATGGAAGCATGCTTTTATATTCTATTCTGCACCTGTGTGGCTACGAAATCACTCTGGATGATATCAAAAATTTTAGACAGTGGAAAAGCAAAACAGCAGGCCATCCTGAATATGGACTGGCTCCCACTGGTCCTTTGGGCCAGGGCTTTGCAAATGCAGTTGGAATGGCAATAGCACAGGAGTATCTCGGTGCTATGTTTAACAAAGATGATATAAAAATATTGAACCACTACCTGTACGGAATTTGTAGCGACGGAGATATAATGGAAGGTATTTCTCACGAAGCAGCATCAATTGCAGGACATTACAAATTGGGGAGGATAATATTTTTTTATGATGATAACGGGATAACAATTGACGGAAAGACGTCGCTGACATTTTCTGAAAACGTTGAAAAAAGATTTCAAGCATATGGCTGGCAGGTTTTGCATATAGATGATGTCGAGAATCCCGATAAAATAGAAATAGCAGTTAAGACTGCCCAATCGGAACTGAAAAAACCATCTTTAATAATTACAAAAACCCATATCGGCTACGGCAGTCCTAATAAACAGGACTCAGAAACATCACATGGTTCACCACTTGGGGAGGAAGAAGTTAAACTAACAAAGCAGAATTTAGGTTGGGAGGAAGAACAATCCTTTTACGTCCCTGGCAACGTTTCAAATCATTTTAATAAAATAAAGGATGAGTTTATAGCTTATGAAAGAGATTGGAATAAATTGTTTTCTGGTTACAAAAAGAAATATCCTGCTGATGCAAAAATGTTTTCCAGTTTAATGAGTGGAAATATTAGTGACCAATGGATAACCGAGCTCCCCCAGTTTACGGACTATAATGAAAAGATTGCTACAAGAAAGGCATCCGGTAAAATTTTAAATTCAATTGCACATAAATTGCCTACCCTAATTGGTGGTTCTGCTGATCTTTCCGGTTCAAACAATACAATGTTAAAAAACTATGATATTTTTTCTTCGGGAAATTATTCAGGAAGAAACTTTCATTTTGGAATCAGAGAACATGCAATGGCCGGGATTTTAAATGGAATGGCTCTTTATGGGGGTGTTGTTCCATATTGCGGTACATTTCTTATTTTCTCCGATTATATGCGCCCATCCATTCGACTTGCTGCGCTTATGAAACTTAATCCAATTTATATTTTTACTCACGATAGCATTGGTCTGGGCGAAGATGGTCCAACTCACCAGCCTATTGAACAGCTTGCTTCGCTGAGGACTGTTCCCGGGTTGATAGTCATTCGACCTGCAGATGCAAACGAAACTATTTATGCATGGAAAACAGCCCTTCAACGGGGCAATAATCCTGTTGCATTAATTTTAACGCGACAAAATATTCCAGTTTTAAACAGAACAAAATTAGCATCAGCAGAGGGTGTGGAAAAAGGTGCGTATGTAATCTTAGATTGTCCCGTTGATCCCGATATAATTATTATGGCTTCAGGTTCGGAAGTTTTTCATGCTGTTGAAACATTCTTCGTTCTCCAATCGGAGGGCATAAATGCCAGGATAGTCAGTTTTCCAAGCTGGGAGCTTTTTGAAATGCAGCCGGCAGAATATAAGGAATCTGTGTTGCCTTCGTCAGTTAAATCAAGAGTTTCTATTGAGGCAGGTGTTAAACAGGGCTGGGAAAAATATATTGGAGAATATGGTGAGGCAATATCAATCGAAAAATTCGGAGCATCCGCACCTTATAGCATATTATTCAAAGAATATGGCTTTTCTGTAGAGAATATCGTCAAGCACGTGCATAATGTTTTAAACAAGTTTGCAAAGGTATAAGTTGCTTTTAATTGATTAGTAGCATAGTATTTACGAAGTGTTAATAGATTTTTAGTTGTTGAAATAGTTAATATTATTCTGGCAATTTAAAATATTTGTCGAGTTAATTTTGGTGAAAGAAAAATGAAAAAAGTTGCTGTTTTGGGTGCTGGAATGATAGGCAGTGTAATAGCCGGGGATCTTTCAAATGAATACAATGTCACCGTCGTAGACAAAGACTCACACAAACTTAATCTTTTGAGAGAAAATTCTTCTATAAGAACAATCATTTCCGATCTGAGTTCAGAAATAAAAGTTCAGGAAATAATAATTGATTATGATCTTGTTATATGTGCATTACCGGGATTTATGGGTTTTAAAGCTGTAAAATCAATTGTTTCTGAAGGAAAAAATGTAGTGGATATTTCTTTCTCCTCCGAAGATCCGTTTCAACTTGATTCTGTGGCTATCGAAAAAAAAGTAACTGCTGTTGTTGATTGTGGTATATCACCGGGCTTGAGCAATCTTGTTTTAGGATATCATAATGAAAGAATGAAAATAAGTAATTATAAATGCATGGTTGGCGGACTTCCGGTTAAAAAAGAATTGCCTTTTCAGTATAAAGCCTTTTTTTCACCTATTGATGTGATTGAAGAATATACCAGACCGGCTCGAATTGTTAAGGATGGAAAACTTTTTATGATAGATGCAATGACTGACTCGGAAATTATTGAATTTGAAAATGTTGGAAAGCTGGAAGCAGTAAATACTGATGGTTTGAGAACATTGCTAAAAACCATGAAAATTCCCAACATGGTGGAAAAAACTCTTCGATATCCGGGACACATAGATTTAATGAAGATTTTTAAGGAGATTGGATTATTTAAAAGTGAACAGATTGACATAGGTGGTAAGAGTGTTAAACCAATCGACCTAACTTCTAAATTAATTTTTCCTTTTTGGACTCCAGATGAAAATGAAGAAGACTTCACAGTACTGCAGTTTTCAATTTCTGGTAAATCTGACGGAAAAAATGTAGAGCACATTTATAAAGTGTTCGATAAATGTAGTCCAGAAAATAAAACCAGTTCAATGGCAAGAACCACAGGGTATACATGCTGTGCTGTTGCCAGATTTATACTGGAGGAAAAATATAGTAGAAAAGGAATTTGTCCCCCCGAATACCTTGGCTCTGATGAAAATTGCTATGAAAATGTTCTTGCATATTTGAAGAAGAAGGGAATAGAAATTACCCATGTTGAAAACATAACTTGAGATCAAATAATATTCTCAGGAGGAGTTGTGGGAAAAAAGAAAAAGAATAAATCAAAACCGAAGCAAGAGAAAATAATCTATTCGGACATAAAACCTGGAAAGAAGAAAAAACTAACCAAGCCGGATTACGAAGACAATCTAAGAAAACTCCAGATTGAATTAGTAAAGCTCCAAAAATGGATAAGGAGTAAGAAGCTTAAAGTTGTGGTTATCTTTGAAGGTAGGGATGCTGCGGGAAAAGGTGGGGTTATAAAAAGAATTACTCAGAGATTAAATCCGCGTATTTGCAGAGTTGTTGCACTTGCAACCCCAACAGAAAGAGAAAAAACACAATGGTATTTTCAACGCTACGCCGCTCATTTGCCTGCAGCCGGCGAAATAGTATTATTCGATAGAAGTTGGTACAACCGTGCCGGAGTGGAATACGTGATGGGTTTTTGTACAGAAGAAGAACATAAAGAATTTTTGAGATCTTGTCCTGAATTTGAACGCATGCTTGTACGTTCAGGTATTATGCTTGTCAAGTACTGGTTTTCCATTAGCGATGAAGAGCAGGAGGCCAGATTTCAGGACAGAATTCAAGACAGAACTAAGCGGTGGAAACTAAGTGAAATGGATATGGCTTCCCGCGCTAATTGGGTAGATTATTCAAAAGCTAAAGATATTATGTTTGCTCATACTGATATTAAACAAGCCCCTTGGTATGTTGTAAATGCCGACGATAAAAGGCGTGCAAGATTAAATTGTATAAATCATCTGCTAAGTTTAATCCCTTATGAAGATATTCCACCTGAACCAATAGGATTACCGCCCAGGCAGAAGGAGGTTGGTTATGTCCGGCCCCCAATTGAGGATCAGAATTTTGTGCCGGAAGTATTTTAAAGCAGTTTCATGGTTATTCTAATACTTTTCCTGAAACTTATGTCTTCTAAATGATGTCGAACAGTATATTAATTCCTATCTGCTTTCTTAAAAGATTTTGTTAAGATCTTTTACTATCTTGAAAAAACAATTAATGAAACTGGCGAACAGAAATAAAAATATTATCATAACAATTATTTTTTGCTTTCTTGACATGAATTGTATAGTTAGAGCACAGGAGCGAGAAATTAAGATCGAAGATAAAAAATATTCCGTCAGCAGATTTCAGGGAATAGTTCCGCCGGTAGAATTTCAGTATGATCTAAGCCAATTCTTCGGACAGCCACTTATTAAACAAATCCCCACCGATATTATATTTACTAAAGATCGTTCAACCATCTGGCTTAGAACAGAATTGCTAATCTCCAATCACTCTTATCTACCTAACGAAGTTGAGTTTGATGCTCATTTCACATCACCTTTACATCAGCAGTTTCTGCAGGATTCAGAATTTGATATGGTCCGTTATGTGTTGGGTATGGCGCAGCTAAGTGCGGTAGCTTATATGGCTTACCGACACATTAAGAAATACGGATTCCTGAAATAGTTATCCTTTAATTCGCTTTTTAGTCCGTATATCCTTCCGTAAGATTATTCAAACCAAATACTACAAACAATAGAAACACTTTTCGTCCTAACGCGTCTGAATTTAAGGTAATAATAAAAAGGAATTATCATGGGAAATTTTAAACTTATATCATTCACCCTGCTTATTCATTTCGCTTTGCTATTTAGTTCCAGTTCCTCTGCAGATACACCCGTTGACTCACTGAATAAGGATTCACAAAAATACCTTTCATTTTATGAAACTATTGATGGTGAGCGCATTCATTGGGAGGCAAACTTTGATGGCAATGAAATAATATCAATTTATAGAAACGGGGAAAGAATTCCGGATGATCTTGTTGCTGACTATCAGGGCAAAATCTACAAAGAATTGGATGAAATGAGACCAAGAGGCAAATTTTACAGTTTTAGAATGCCTGACCTTTCGGGAAAAGATTTTAATATTGACATGGATGAACTGCACAAAAATCTGGAGGAGTTTAGAGAAAAGTTTAAAGATCACAAATGGAATCTTGAAGAATTTAAGTATGACGATGAAAAGCTGAAGCAGGAGATGGAAGAACTTAAGGAAGAATTAGAAAAATATAAGTTTGAAAAGTTTCAGTGGAAATTTGATAATAAAGAATTTAAAGAACGAATGGAAAAACTGGAAAAATACTTAAAAGAACATTTAAAAGATTTTAAATTCAGGTTCGATTTCAAAGAAGAACAAAATGATGATGAGGCTTAATAAATTTTAAATTATAAATCACTTTTTCTAATTCACCATCATTAAAAAAATTTATTTAATAAATAATTCCGCTTCTAAAATTCAAACCGCTCTTGAGCGGTTTTTTTATGTGATTTTGCTCATTAACTAGCGATTATTTATTTAATAAGTTCGTAAGGTAAAAACTAAGCAAATATGAAAAAAGTAATTATAATAGGTGCCGGGTTTGGCGGACTGTCTGCGGCTAAAAAGCTGGCTGGAAGCGATTTTCAATTAACCATAATTGATAAAACAAATCACCATTTGTTCCAGCCCCTCTTATATCAGGTTGCAACTGCAGCTTTATCACCCGGCGATATCGCCAATCCAATCAGATCGGTTTTTAGTGAGCAGAAAAACGTTCAAGTGCTTCTTGGCGAAGTAACATCAATTAATAAAGAACAAAATATAGTTCATTTTAACGGCAGTAGCATTGAGTTTGATTATCTTATAATTGCCATGGGCTCTAGCCACTCTTATTTTGGAAAGAATGAATGGGAAAAGTATGCGCCCGGATTAAAAACAATTAATGATGCTTTGAAAATCAGAGAAAGAATTTTGCTGTCTCTCGAAGCTGCAGAAAAAGAAACAGATCCCGCAAAACGGCAAAAGTATTTAAACTATGTAGTTGTTGGAGGAGGACCTACGGGCGTTGAGCTTGCTGGTGCCATATCTGAAATAGTCAATAAAAATCTTATTTCGGATTTTAGAAATATTAATGCTTCGATGACTAAAGTATATTTGGTAGAAGCACTCCCGAAAATATTATCATCTTATCCCGATGAACTCTCCCGGCGTGCATTAGATGATCTTAAAAAACTTGAAGTTGAAGTGCTGCTTAATCAAAAAGTTGTTGATATAAATGAAAGTGGTGTAAAGGTCGGAGACAGATTTATTCAAACAAAAAATGTGCTGTGGGCGGCGGGTAACCAGGTTTCACCCTTAATAAAAAATCTTGGAGTTGAAACTGATAAATCCGGAAGAGCAATTGTCAATGATGATTTAACTATTAACAATTATGAGAATATTTTTGTTATTGGAGACGCAGCAGCCGTTAAGAACGAAAAAGAAGAATACCTTCCAGGGATTGCTCCTGTTGCAATGCAGCAGGGTAAATATGTGGCGAAGATCATAAATAAAAATTTACGAGGCAACTCACGCAGAAGGTTTAAATATAAGGACAGGGGGATAATGGCAACAATTGGAAAAGCAAAAGCTGTTGCTTTAATAAAAGGCTTTAAATTTTCCGGGGTATTTGCCTGGCTGCTTTGGTCCATTGTTCATGTATTGTTTCTTATAAGTTTTCGCAACAGGCTTAAAGTAATGGCAGAATGGATCTGGTACTACATTACAAACCGACCGGGAATAAGATTAATCGTAAAAGCAGAGAATAATAAACTTATTAATTAATAATTGAATTGAAAACAATCTCTGCACTAAAGAATACACTTAAATTAAATTTTGCTCCAAGTGGGTGATACTGCAGCTCATTATTTAAAATGTTTTTGAATTGAAGATTAAACCGCAAACGATTGTCCCAGAACCATTTCCTGACAGAAAAATCCAAAATAAATCTTTCGTTCAAATTATTCTTATAAAAACCCCCACTAAGTTCCTCCAATTCGGGAAAATAGCTCCAGCTTACAGGCGAAAGAAATGTCAGGTTCGCCCACAAGCTGAAACTTTCAAAAGGATTGAAGGTTACAGCATAACTTAATTTGTGTGCCGGAATGGTCTCAAGCTGATTTTTAAATGAAGAATCGCCGCCGGCAGAGGTTAAAAATCGATAATCGATTGATTGCGCAAGTGATGAAAATATTTTATTGTTAATTTTTATTGAAAATCCGGCAATGCTGCCTAATGAATTTGTATTTGTAATTACAATTGAATTAAAAACGGAGCTGTCTGGATTATAAATGCCAATTACTTCTTCGATAAAATAATTACTAAAGTTTCTGTAAAGTAAACCCACATTTAAATTAAACGACGGATTTAATTTGTAACCAGCATTTAAATCAGCAGTGAATTTTAATTCCCTTTTTCGTCCGCCTTCAAATGAATAATCAACACCTAATCTTTCCAGCACATCGTAACCATTTTCAATCCACTGCCAAAGATCACTTTTTTCTTCAGGCACTGTTTGAATCACAGCAAGATTTAAATCAAACCAAAGCTTACTTGTGTACTGCCAGCAACTCTTTAAGTATCCCTTAAATGCAGTTTTATTTTTTGTAAATAGAATTTCAGTCCCGGTCTGTGAGATTACATTTTCAAACAGGTTAAATTCAATCCCTCCGTAAGTTTTAAAGAAACCAATTCCCTTTTCCTCTGATAAGTAACTGGCAGATAATTCTGTATAATCAAAGCCGGTACCGAAAAAGAATTTTACTTGTCCGCTGTTTCTGTATTCCAAATTAGAATAATAGTTTGATTTTAAGTGAGCAAAATTATCTGATTCAGATCTTGTGCCGTATAATTTATTTGATGAAGCTTTGAGAGAATAATTCAAGCACGAATTTGAGCTAAAATCAAAACTACCGTTAATCCCGGCATGCTTAAAAATCATTTGAACAGGATAATCCTTTACTGCAGGATTGATAAAAATCAAATCGTTACTTGTATAAGTACGCGGATGAAATGGTTGAATTTCAGAAGTTGAATAACCGAGGAACAGATTGTGTGTGCCGTTCAATGCATTAAATACTGCCTGTAGCGATGGAGAAAATCTTCTTCCTTTAAAATCGCCCCAGCTAAGCTGTGGATTTCTTTTCCTCATCGCAGTATCGGTTGCGGAAAAAGATTCAGTATAAAAAAACAACCTGCCCCATATATCATCGGAACCATATTCGATCGATGCAGATAAGTTCGGACCATTTTCTTCAACATTGCTAGAATAATGTTCCGTATAAAAATATGGTCCCGGATCGCCGGTTTCGTTCCCCGCTGAATATCTGCCGGTTACCGAAAGACCATTTTTTTGTTTTAAAGTCCTAACATTAATTAAACCATCTCCAGCAAATTTGCCGGAAAATATTTTTGGATGGTTTATAATCTGAACTGAATCGACGTGATTAATAGTCAAAGGTAAGACGTTTATATTTTTTAAATTGAAAAATCCAATATCTATTATTTGTCCATCAAGCATTAAAATCCAGTTCTGGTTTTGCAAAGATGAGAGACCATTTGCAGATGCATACCATCTGTAACCATCGAAGGTATACGTGTCCCAATCATTCATTAAGGTGTAAACATCGCTTAAACGGTTTATGCCGGAACTAATTAATTGCCGGTTTGAAATCGAGCTGCCCGTTTGCGCAAATCCACTTAACGAGACGCAGAACAATAATAAGACAATTTTAAACCTGATCATCAATTAAAAAAATCCTTTAACCATTGCGGTGATCGAAACGTTTTGCTTATTCCCAATCCGAGATTTATAAGTTGAATCTTCTTATATGTGAATACATTTAAATAACTTAATTGCAAGTTCAGATACCAATCATTGTAAATAGAATAACTCAGCAGTGCATTTAATCCAATTGTTAACTCTCTTTCGGAAAGGAGGCCGGGATCAACATATAAATCACTATCATCAAAGTTCATTTGAAACAAACCTGTAGAAGCATTTAAAGCAAGTGAAGAATTTAACGGCAGGCCGAATTTATATCCCCATTGAAGATATAATAATAAGGAATTAAAATCGGGCTGATCGTCAGATTTAGCAGAAAATGACATATATGTTATTCCAAACTGTGTTTTACCAAAGTAAAAAGGGGTGGAAAAATACCCTTCAATTCCGCCATCAGATAACCAATATTTGTGAAAATCGTTTCGGTTAATATTTGATTGATAGTTTACACCAAGAGAAAAAGTTTCAAATGCTGAATTGCGGTTTTGTGCTGTAAGTATAGCGGGAAAAATCAACAACAGCACACAAAGGTGAAATTTCAATTTGAATAATCTAAATGAGGATTCTGATTTAGTTTGCAGTTGAATGAATTCCTTTTTCAATTTAAAAGAATGAATAAATTTACTAATCTAATTTAAACTAATGGTGATATCTTAATAAAATCAAATAATGCAACTAAGATAATACTATGGTTCAAAAATTAAGATCCAACTGTGATTAAAAGGTGACATTTAAAAATATTTTCTTAAGTTTCATATCAAATAAAATTTTCAACGGAGGACATATAATGATTAAAACTATCATGCCTTTAATTCTACTTTCAGCATTTGCAGCCTGTTCAGTATTAACATTACAGCCTGCAAATTTTGCCTGGCCAATCGAGTCGGTTTTAACCGTTAACGATGAAGGAGTGGTAACGGAAGAAAGGTATTCAATTGAGTTTAATACTATGAGTTTATTTTATGAAGAATTCCAGGATTCTTCGGCTTACGACGGAAACAGCATAAGAATGATCCGCGATAACGGAGGTTATTACTTTATAACAGCTGCAAAGTTTAAAAATGTTTACGTCTTTCGTGATAAAGAAGGTGCCTTGGTTCTTCATAAAAAAATATTTATTTCGGAACCTGGGGTTGAAGATCCGGCTTTCAATCAGCGGGCACCGTATATTGAGCTTATTGACAAAGATAAAAAACTCAATTTAACCAATGAGGGAGTTGAAGGAGGGATTAAATGAAAACGCAGGGCTTGATTGCAACACTTTGTTTTTTACTATTCATATCATTCTTCCCCAACTCATCTGCACAATCCGATTATGAAATCGTGCAGGGATTCAAGGATGAACACAAAGAAATTGAACAGCAGATTAAAGATGCTACATCACTCGAAGAGTTAAATGTTGTAATAACCAGAATTAAAGAGTTCGAAGGGAAATATGCAGAGCATAAAGAATTATTAAACAAAAGTCTTTACCCCGATAAGTTCGACAAATCAATTCAAAAACTAAATGCGGCTTTTGTTTTACGACAAAATGATTTTGCTATGATTGATGTGCTGCAAACAGAAGTTATAGAACTAAAAAGCCAAATAGATTTTTTAAATGAAAGAAACAACGAACTCATTGCTCAAATTGAGGATCTAAAGTGGCAGAGCAAAAAGGATAAAAAGAAGCTGGCTGAATACGAAAATCTTATTGCCGATCTAAGGGCTTCGATTAAAAAGCGCGATCGTTTGGTAATAAGCATGGTTGACAGTTTAATGCCGCCGATAATGAGAGAAAAAGCCGTGTTAACTACAGAAGATAAAAAACAAATTTACTCGGATGCTGAAAGAGAACACGTTATTGATAATGTGAAGGTTACACTCAGGGATAATATAAAATTTTTGGAAGTTACCTCGCTCGAACCGGCTGATATAAAAGAAATTAAAAAACAGCAGGATGAATTTGCGAGTACCTGGAAAGCAATAGGTCCGAAACTTGTTGAAGTTTATGCTGATAAAGAAAAGAAAACAGAAGAGCTTTTAATAATTGATTCATTATTTACTTACTGGCAGCAAAATGCCCTTGAAGAAAATGTCTGGAAATCTATAAGAGAAGAATTCGAGAAAAATGATATCCTGCTATGGTGATGAATTTACTTCCGCAGTTGTTCTTTACATTAATGATGAAATTAAAAGTATCGGTGTTAAAAGTAAAGAAAGCTCAGAAAAAGCTTATACAGATTTTGTGGATAGTACATGGTACTTAGAGGTACAGCCGGTTTGGATGAATCATCTTCTTGAAAACGGAATGCTTTCAATTGAAGATAAAAACAATATTGAAGGTGACATTGCAAAATGGAAAGATGCACTTTATCCATCTAACTGGTGGATTTATTTGTTAGCTGTGCTTGTATTAATATTAGCTGCTGTGGTAATTATTATGATTAAAAAAAGAAAACCGAAGCTTTAAGGAATTGGGTTTGTATTTAACACAATTTATTTTAAATATTGTAAAAAGTACATTACAGCTACTTACCTTTCAACCTCCACATCATCACTGTAGAGATTAAACCAAATGCCAGGCATCCCATCCAAAGATTAAAAGATCCAAAATGTTCCAGCACTTCTGCGCCAAGCCAGGGACCAACCATAAATGCAAAGCTGAATGACATCTGAAAATAACCCATATATTCACCGCGCTGTTTTTCGGGTGATATTTTTGCCACAAAATCCCCGGATGCGGGGAATAGTATCATTTCGCCGAAAGTCCAGATCACAATAGTTAGTATTATTGGCGTAAGTGTTTGGGTAAATGCCATTATTCCGAATCCAACCCCGGCGAGCAGGGCACCAAGAGCCAATGATTTCCAATCTTCCCAAAAGCGCATTGAATCGTTAAGCGGGACTTCAATAAAAATTATAAGCACGGTGTTAATTGCAATTAAAATCCCGAATGTCGCATTTGAAAAACCCAGCTCGTTTACAATAAATAACGGCATCGCGCCAATATGCTGGAAGAAAACCATTTCAACGGGAATTAATGCAAGCATAAAGTAGATAAACTTTTTATTCCTGAAAACACTTTCTTTCTTTATGGATTCATCCCGCGCTTCTTCAACCTTTCTTTTATCCTTTTCATGTTCCTGCCACGGAAAAAATAAAATAAAAATCCCCGCAGCAATTGAGGTTATTCCATCAACATAAAACAAAAGCGAGAAATTTATTGAGCTTAGCAATCCCCCGATTACGGGTCCGATGCTCATACCAAGATTTATTGCAAGCCTGTTTAGCGCGAATGCTGTTTTCCTTCTGTCCGGTGATACCTCATTTGAAATAAATGATAAACTTGCAGGTCGGAAAGCTTCGCTGAGCACTGCCCAAAAAAAACTTAGGATTAAAAACAAGATAAAATTTGTAACGAATGAATAAGCAATTAAAAACAATCCGGAAGTGAAAAGTGAAATCTTCATCAATTGTAGACTGCCGAGCTTATCACTTAGTTTTCCCGAAAAAGGGGAAGAGATGAATGCACCAATTCCGTAGAATGCTAAAACCAAACCTGCATCTCCTGTGCTGACTTTAATTTCCTGTCTTGCATAAAGTGCAATGAACGGCAAAACCATTGTGCCGGCACGGTTTATTAAAGTTGCCGCCGAAAGCACCCAAATATTTCTTGGTATGTTACGTAAACCGCTGTATGGATTTTTCAAATAAGAGCCTCACCTAAATCCTCCCCTAAGGGGAGGACTTTCGAATAAATTGTTTGTGATTTCATCTCAGTAAGTTTTATTAAAACGTAATTAAAAGATATTAAAAAACCCATTTCATTTTTAACTTAAATTTAACATTAGCTTAATGATTAGTTAACTTACAAAATTTAGATTTTTAATCGATAATAATAATATTAAGGGAAATAAAATGGACGAAACAATAAGATTCTTTATCGGTGTGACTTTATTTTTAGCCGTAATAACCTTTGAGTGGGTAAAAGAAAAATCAAGTAAAAGAGCCTCCTAGGCTTCAGCAATATATTTTTAATCATTTATTTGACTCAACTGCCCTTCTTAATCCTAAATCCTTTCTTATGACATAGGCATTGATTCCTATAATTCCCTATTTTTCATTTAGAAAAATATTCTTCTCTCATATTGATTACTTAGATGAATAACCTTAACAATAAAGCCTGGGTTGTATCCGCTGATATGGGCTATGGTCATCAGCGGGCTGTTTATCCACTGAGGGATATTGCAGAGGAGGATATTATTACAGTCGGTTCTTCCGAAGCAGTATCGAAAGCCGAGCAGAAATTGTGGAAAAGACTTTTAAATGCTTATGAATTCTTTTCACGTGCAAAAGGCATTCCGATCGTTGGTCCGCCATTATTTTCCATGCTCGATGCTTTAATGCACATACCGTCTTTTTACCCGATGCGCAATCTTTCAAACACAACATTCCAGGTGAATCTGCTTGAATCTACAATCGAAAAGGGTTTGTGCAAAGGAATGCTTGAAAAAATTTCAACAAAAGTTTTACCGCTGGTTACATCTTTTTATGCATCTGCTATTGCAGCTGATAAAAATGGTTTTACTAAAATATATTGCATAATCTGCGATGCGGATATAAACCGTGTTTGGGTTGCAAAACAACCGTGGGAAAGCAGGATAGAGTACTTTGCGTCCTGCGGTAAAGCTG
>WOR8_10003267_pt1 | contig 15843 bp, 17 predicted proteins | sample DeeMarSeWOR38_10_FD_19890 | JGI IMG/M metagenome (IMG submission 19890) | reverse complement strand
TGTCACTTTAATCGTTTCAGGTACTTTAAGATATGTTTCTCCAATTGCCCAGACTGAGGCTGTTTCTGTTCTGCCAATTGGAATCCCTGCGGCACCAAAAGCTCCATGAGTAGTTGTATGAGAATCCGATCCCAATATAATAACATTAGGAGGGACTAATCCTTTCTCAGGAAGAACTTGATGACATATCCCAGTTCCTGCATCGTAAAAATGCTTGATTTTCTGGATTTTGACAAATTCTCTAATTATTTTGTGATTTTCAGCCTTTTTTGAGTCAGGTGGTGGAACTGCATGATCTAAGGCAATGAAAATTCTATCTGGATTCCATACTTTACCGTTGGGTCCAACTATTTCGTAAAATGTTTTTGAAATAGCAGCTGAATTATCGTGACTAAGGATCATATGAGGAGAGGCGAAAATGATTTCATTTTCTTCGACTTCCTCTTTTTCTGCAGCTTTAGCAAATATTTTCTGGATTAATGATTGAGGAGGCATCTTCATAACCCTTTATGACACTATTGACGTATGACTTCAAACTGCTTAAGTTCTATTTGAAATTTTTTACAGCGGTTTTAGTCGATTTTAGCTAGAAGTAATATGTTTTTCAGGCGAAACTTTTTTCATCGGGAGAGAAATTTGTGTTTATGGGATATTATCTATCCTAAAGTAACCATTTCATTTTTTGAAGAGGATATGAGGCATTATGAGTAAAACTATCATTGAAAAGATTATAACAGATCATACTTCAGATAATGTGGCACCAGGGAAGATTATTTGGTTAGATATAGATGTACGGTCAGCACGGGATTTTGGAGGAGCGAATGTGGTTAAGAATCTTGAGGAACATTATCCGAAGGAGTCAAAAATTGCTGATCCTGAAAAAACCTTCTTTACATTTGATTGTGTTGTACCTGCTAACAATCTAGGATACGCAGAAAATCAACAAATTGTCCGGATGTTTGCACGAAAATATCTTCAACGAAAGAATTTATATGATGTAGATGCTGGGATTGGCTCTCATGTGATGATAGAAAAAGGAATAGCAATCCCAAATAGCACTGTTGTTGGAACAGATTCTCATTTAAACATTTTGGGAGCAATCGGAGCCTTTGGACAAGGTATGGGAGACCAAGATATTGCTTTCACCTTTAAAACAGGTAAAACTTGGTTTGAAGTTCCTGAGAGCACGAAAATTACAATTACAGGAAAACCAGCACGAAATTCATATGCCAAGGATATTACTCTAGGAGTTCTAGAGCAAATTGGGTCGAAAGGAGCTCTAGGGAAATCTATAGAATTTTATGGAATAACAGTGGAAAGTCTTAATCTATCTGGAAGGATTACTCTTGCATCCATGGTAACCGAAATGGGGGGAATAATTGGGTTAATTGTCCCGAATGATGAAGTGATAAATTATTGTAGAGAACGTAGTAATAAGGAATTTAAGGTCCATAATGCTGATTCAGATTGTGAATATTCAGAAAAATTTACATTTGATTTTTCAGAGCTTGAACCCCGAATTGCTCTTCATCCTTCCCCCTCTAATGTTAAGCCTGTTTCTGAAGTCGCTGGAGTCAAGATCGATTCCGTTGTTATTGCCTCGTGTACCAACGGACGTTATGAAGATTTTGAGGTTGTTGCAAAAATATTAAAAGGAAAAAAGGTTCATAGAGATGTGATGATGAAAATAGTTCCCGCGACGCAAGAAGTTTATGGCCAATTATTAGAGAATGGATTAATTAAAATATTTTATGAGTCAGGGGCTATAATAAGCAATCCAGGTTGTGGGGGATGCGCATCAGGACAAATCGGTATGACAGGAGAAGGTGAAATTCAAATTTCCACAGGAAATCGTAATTTTGCTGGTAAACAAGGGAAAGGTCATACATATTTAGCAAGTCCTGCTACTGCAGCAGCCTCAGCGATAAAAGGGGAGATTTTTGTCCCTGAAATAGTATGAGAGTGATAAGAATGACGAAACCAACAGTAATTAAAGGAAAAATCATTATTATAAAGGATAATGAAGGCAGCGGAATTGATGATATTGATACAGATATGATTTTTCATAATAAACACCTTCATATCACTAAAATTGAAGAAATGGGGAAATATGCGTTTGGGAATCTTCCTGATTGGGAAAAATTCCCAGAGATAGCTAGTAAGGGAGATATTTTGGTAGTTGGAAAAAATTTTGGTGCAGGTTCGTCTCGTCAGCAAGCTGTTGATTGTTTTACGTCCTTAGGTATTAGCCTTATTATCGGAGAATCATTCGGAGCAATTTATAAACGAAATGCTATCAATTCTGGTATGCTGCTTATGACAGCTCCTAATATTATGAATGAATCAATTAAAACAGGTGATTCTCTTAAAGTAAATTTAAAAACCGGAGAAATTATAAATCTTATAACTAATGAGTTACTAGCTACAGCTGAGCCATTATCCAACGTACAGATTGATATCTATCAAGCTGGAAATCTTTTCGCTTATGGAAGTAGAATTATTAAAAGCTAAAAGCTGATTTCTCCCTGGTATTTGATTCAATCTAGTAATTTAAACCAGTTATGGTATTTTTTTATTTATATTTCATGATTTGAATATCTATTTCATAGTTCATTTTCTCGATTTCATACTCAACGGCTGAAACAGACATTGTAAGCGAAATCGCCATCATTAAGATAGTAATTAAGATTGTTACAAGGGCAAGTATAAAACTGAACATAATAAGATAAGATAAATCTATAGCTAAGACTTCCTGTGAAAGAATACTAATACATGTTACAATAACAAAAACTATTGCTGTAAAAGCAAAGATCATTGCATTCTTGACTAATCTTGTTTCATTCAGATACATTTTCCTGATTTTAATCACTACTTCTAAATCCCCCTCAGGGGCTTCGATACTCCTTAATATATTATAGTAATGATCATAGAGTAAGGTTCGATCTTTTAGACGCGCATATCGATTTTGCATCATAAGGAGGACTAATCCTACTGCACTCATCATGACTATTGGTGATAACGTCGCAGTAATAATCTCTAAGGTAAATTCCATTTAATTCACAATTCCTCTTCTTATTTTTTTTGTTTCTTAATGTGATATTTGAATAAAATATTCCAAACTTTTCTTATGAAGGAATGTAAAGTTAATTGGTCTCATTTCGTTTAATAATCTTAATTTCCAGATGTTTGAACAGCCTTAATGAACTGTTTCATTAACTCTTCAGGATTATTTGATCTTTCGAGGACTGAAGAAACAACAATAATGTCTGAACCTGTTTTAACAAGATCAACCACCTGTTGCTGTGTACGAATTCCTCCTCCTGTGATTAAGATAGACTTGGGATTAATTTGATTCATAAAATGCCTTATTCGTTTTACAAGATCTAATCGATTGGCAATAGAACGCTCAAAATTGCCAGATCCTGCCTCAATATATAATCCCCACCAATATTTCCTCCATTTGCTGACTACTTCATCATAAGCCTCCTCATCGGTCAATGTTCTTGCTTTTAACTTTCTTCCAACTGTTGATTCAGGACTTAAGACTAAATAACCATATTTTCGATCTTTGGGCCAGTGGCGACCAATCAAACGTCGTGCCCATTTTGAAATCCAGTGATATTTTTTACCTAGCTTGAGTAACACTTTAATTGAAAATCTATAAGTATTCAGTAACGTAGGCATTTGAATATAATCTGCAAAAGACGAAATCTGAAGCGGATGACCCGGAAAAATAACTACTGGGGGTAAATTTATATCTAATTGGTGTAAACGTTTTAAATAATTATGAACGCCTCGGTAGATTTCATGAGAATCTCCTACCCAGATTTCTAGTGGTAAAAGAGAAGGATTCTCAGTTTCTGTAAGGATCGCTTTCAAAGCATCAAACATACGTTCTGTTGCTTGTCCTTTATTTGGATCAATAAGGATAGCGAATTTAGAAATTCTGATTCATCTCCTAATAAATCTGAAGACGTTTTAACTGATTCTAACTCGAATTCTCCCCATCAGATGAAATAATAAAAAGATTATCTTCATGCTATCTGATTGATAGATTCGAACAGGAAAAAGGATTTGTTTAGTTTTTGCAACGAAATATAGATTATCATATTCACAGTACCTTTTCAGATGGAGAACTTCATCCTAAGAATATTGTGAAAGTGGCAGAAGCTAAAAACCTAGAAAGTATTTGTATAACAGATCATTTTTCATTGAATAAGCTTGCTTTAATTGAAGAAGAATTAGATAATTATTTTACTGTTCTGAAACAGCAAAAATCTCCAGTTCTATTAATTTTTATTGGATTAGAAGTTGATTTATCTTCTAGAATAGATTTTATTTCTTTGACAAAACATTCTTGGGACTTAATTCTTTTTGAATATGTTTTTTTTTGGAATGATTGGGAAAGAAAACTACAAGAAGTAATTAAGTTTAAGAAAGATTATTCTGAATATAATGTTGGATTGGCACACACCAGATTTTTCCGACTTCCCGAATCAAGGATAGATTTTGTCCTTTCAAGACTCTCTAGAAATGAGATCATTATTGAGCTGAATACAGGGTATAAGAATTATTTGGATCCTTGGTTTAGCTACTTAGATGAAACTTTTCTTTTCTCATTAGGCTCAGATGCACATATAGAATATCAAATTGGAGAAATTTCAGCTGCATGGAATTTCCTTGAGTTTCGGGGAATACCCACATCATGTGTCATTGATTTAAAAAAATAAAATATAAGAACATAGTCTTAATTTATCTCTTAAGCAAACGATACTTAAAAGTATTATATGGCCAGGAAAGATTTTGAAAGAATTTCTCACAATAGAAGATGTTTTAGCAGAAATACCTGAGGATCTGATGCGAGAAAACATCAAATTCATCCATTCATTAGCTTTAATTCCCAAAGAAAAAGTTGCTTTCCATGCAGCAGATGCAGATGGAATTATTTCTGGTGCAATCTTAAAATCTTTACCTAAATACCGTGAAGCCGTTTTTATTCCTTTACATTATTCTCAATTAAAACATCCAGAGTATGGACCTTTTTTAAATAGATTAAATTGGCTTGCTATAGTTGATCTACCACCTTTCAATAAATATAACATGAAGCTTTATTGTGATCACCACGTATCAAATGTATCTGTAGCAAAAAATGCTTCTCTGGTTTTATTTGATCACAAAGCTCCAAGTGCAGCAAGTATTTTGTTATCTTACTTTGAAAAATCTCTAGATATACCAAAAGACCTCAAATTATTATCTGTCTTAACTGAGATTACAGATACATATGGATATTCTAGTTCCCCTCCAATGGATATCCGTCTTCAATTTCCCGAATCCTCTAAGGAGGAACAAGCATGGTTACTAGATGATTTATGCCGCTCTTTAGATTCAACAATAGAAATCTTAGCACTAGTAGAAAGTTTTGTTTCTACTGGAATTCAAACCTTTGAACAAGAAATATATCTAAACAAGATAAAATCTGTACGAAAGAGACGTGAAAAGGCACGAGGAATTAGTAATGAAATACCAGTCAAGGATGCTATAATAATTATTCAAGGTAAGAGAAAAATGGAAACCCCTGCTTTAATTCACTATTTATTTGAAAAAGGGGTCAAATTTACCTGTCTATTGTATCCTGGAAACCGTTTCGTAGGCGTATCATTAAGAATAGGACCATTAATTCCAGATAAAAGCCTAGAAAAATATCGTGTAGATAAGATTGCGGAGATATTTGATGGGGGAGGTCATCCACGGGCTGCAGGGGGACGAGGGAGTAACCTTCAAAAAACTCTTGATATATTAATTCATTACATCAATAAAAATAAATTCTCTTATGATATAGTTGATTTTAGGGAAGAAGTTCAACAATTATGAAAAAAATTCTATCAATTATTTTTCAGGTGAAGGATAAGGGCCTAATTTACCTGAGACAATCTCAACTGGAAACCTATTCTCATTTTTATCTAATTTTCTTTTAATTATCTCTTCTAGATTCATATTAGCTTGTTCTGAAAGGCTTAAACAATAAATTAATATATCAGCAACCTCATCTTCGAGTTTAATCTTCAAATCAGGGTTAGAAGTTACCATTGAAACTGATTCTTCTATTGTATACCATTGAAACAATTCCATCAACTCTGCAGCTTCAATTGCAATCGACATAGCCAAATTCTTAGGAGTATGATATTGAGTCCAATCTCTTCGTTGAATAAAGGTTTTTACCAAAAATTTTAGTTCTCTAAAGCAATCTTTATTTGTCATTGGCTTCACACAAATAAAAAGGCGTTCAAAAAATAAGATAAATTTAAAATACGTATAATTGGGAAAAATTTAAGTATATCTCGATAACAATTTTCAAGACCAATTATATATTTATTTTTTCAGGGTATTTCAAGTGATACTCCAAAACAAGAATTATTCTAAAAACCAAACTCGATTACATCAACAACTGAAGGAAATTTATCGTAACGAGCTGAATGGTCAAGAAGAAGTATCATTAACGGTTAATGATTCTGTATATCGTGTTGATGTTATTAGTCAGGATAATTCTATAGCATGTGAAATCCATCGGTCTAATTTTGACAAACGATTTTCTAAAAAAATTCAAGCTTTACTTTCAATCCCAAAGATGTATTTAATCATCGTGTGTCCACTTGTTTCCGCACAAAAAGTGCTTCGAATGAATAATCAGACCATAATAAACACTAGTTATTATAAAAAACCTTATGCACTATATTCTCTTTTTGATCTGTTGGTGAGGATAAAAACTCCATTAATAGAAAATCGAATGGAATTTCGTGTTCATCTAATATCCGAAAATGTTACAAAACAGTTTCAAGGATTTTTTGGCCGGACAAGCCGAAGAAGATATAAAACCATTGAACGTGAATTAAATTCTATTGAGGACACACGAGTTTTTAAAAACAGAAAAGATTTTATCAAACTACTCCCTGCTAATCTTCCCCCCAATTTTACAAGAAAAGAGTTGGGACAGGCTTTAAGTCTTCCAAAACTTTCAGAGAGATCTGTTCAACGATTAGCAGGAAGAATGACATACTCGCTCTGGAAATTGGGTGTACTTAAACGAATTGGAAAGCGAAGACAGGCATATATCTATGAATATTCTTACAGCAAAAGAGATGATTGAGAATTCCTGATTAAATAACTAATTTAAGAGTTAATTAATAATGAAATTTCCTTTTTTGATTTAAATATATTTTTATTCTGGAATATTAACCTTAAATATCTAGTTTAAGCAGATTACTCCCAGATTAAAGTTGCCAGGTAGAAAAAATGAAAATGGACATGAATTAGATTCAAGAAAAATTAAACTCCTAGGAGGAGTAGGAATAGTTTTTTTTCTTCTCGGGACTTGGTGTTACCTATTTTATCTTTACTTTCCAGCAAATAGGTTATAACGAATATGGATTAAACCAAAATACTATTAATCAACAAATAGAGGAAAAAATCTATGAAAAAGGATTATACCACATTGGTTTATTTCATCGCTTTATTAAATTTCCACAAACTGTCCAAAAGATCGAATTTTTTGATATCTTGGGTAAACCAGGAGATTCATTGGGTCCTTTAAATTCTCGTACCAAAAATGGGTTATTAATTCATATTCAGGTAGCATTTCATTACCGAATTCAAAAGGATAATATCTTAGAGCTTTATAGTACGTTTGCGATGGAATATGAAGATCGATATGTTGGTCAGGCTCGAACAACGCTTCGGGATGTTGCAAGCTTTTATAATGCTATAGAATTTTTCAACAATAGAACAATTATTGGAGATATAATGGAACAGTATCTACAGATTGACCTAGAAGGTATGTTTGCAGACGTGGTATTCTTCCAGATGAGGGAAATAGATCTCCCAGATGAGTTTGAAGAAGCATTAAAACAAGTTCAGATAGCTCAACAACAGTATTAAATTGCCCTTTATGAACAGCAAGCAGCTATTGTAAGAGCAGAGACTTCTATCATCGAAGCTCAAGCCCAAGCAAATATCACAATCATAACAGCTGAGGCAGATGCAGAAGCATATATGATTAATATGGAAGCACAAGCTACAGCTTTGAATATCACTCTCACTGCAGAGCAGCTAGCTTACTATGCAATTGGACAACAACTCAATCTTACTTTTTCTGAGCTTTTAGCATTATTGGGGATTATGGCAGTTCAGGATCATGATTCACCCCTTCTCATCATAGGAACTGACACTCCAGTACTTATTAACACAAATCTGAATAGTACAAAGATGGTTTAGTGAATCATCTTTTTCTCTTTTTATCAAATTTCAGATTGTGTTAAATCTGAGGAAAAACTCAAATTGGTTTCTATATTAGAATTATGCTTGATATAATACATTTTGATGATTTTCAAGAAAAAATAGGGAATTTAGGTTAATTCCCTTGCCAAAAATTGTTGATATCCTAGCAGATCAAGGAGTCCATGACCAGAGAGATTGAAAATTATTGTCTTTTCCTCGTTCTGAAGTTTTCGAGAAATATCAATAACTGCTGCGATTGCATGACTGGATTCAGGAGCTGGGATTATCCCTTCTGCCTTTGTAAAAATTTCAGCAGCTTGAAAAGCAGTGATTTGATCATATTTTACTGGTTTAATATGCCCAGTATTAATAAGAAGAGATAAACTGGGAGCTGCACCATGATATCGGAGTCCACCAGCATGAATTGGAGAAGGAATATATCCAGATCCTAAAGTATACATTTTTAGTAAAGGAGTCATATTTGCAGTATCTCCAAAATCATACTGATATTTGCCATCCGACATTTTTGATGCTGCAGTACTTTCTGCTGCAATAGCCTGCATGTCTACTCCATTCTTTAATGTTTTTTGTAAAAATGGATAAGTAAGACCTGCAAAATTTGACCCTCCTCCAACACAACCAATTACATAGTTTGGGATTTCAGATTCTTCTGCTTGTTTGAATTGTTTAATTGCTTCCATACCAATAATGGTTTGATGTAATAATACATGATTTAAGACCGATCCAAGAGAATATTTAGTGTCTTCATCCTGTAAAGCTATGGAAATTGCTTCACTAATTGCTATTCCCAGACTTCCTGGATTTTTTGGGTCTTCCTTTAACAATTTTTGTCCAAATTCAGTAATCTTAGATGGAGAGGGATGAACTTCAGCTCCAAATAATTCCATTATAGTACGACGGAATGGTTTTTGGTTGTAACTTGCTTTCACCATCATGACTTTGCAACCAATACCAAACATTTGACAAGCGTATGCTAGGGCAGATCCCCATTGTCCTGCACCTGTTTCAGTAGATAGAGTTTTGGTTCCTTCTTTCATGTTATAATATGCTTGAGCAATAGCAGTATTTACCTTATGTGAACCTGTTGGAGATCTTTCTCCTTCATATTTATAATAGATCCTTGTTTTAGTCTTAAGGGCTTTCTCAAATTTCACTGCACGGATTAATGGTGAGGGACGGATTGAAAGATATTTCTCATGGATCTCTTCGGGAATCGCTATTTTCGACTCTGAGGAAATTTCTTGCTTTATCAATTCCCGCGCGAATAAAACTTCTAGATCCTTAGGATTTATAGCTTCATTCGTTGCTGGTGATATTGGAGGAGGCAAAGGTACTGGCAAATCGGGCACTATATTATACCAATACTTTGGTATCTCATTTTCATCTAATTCATATCGTTTATGGATATTCATCGTTTACACACTTTCTTTTATGATGACAGAACGTTGAGAGCTAAAATAGTAGAGATGAACGATAGCCTATCAATCATCGATACATCTGATGATCAAAAGAAGTATACTCTTTCTAAAAAAGGATTAATATCATCAGATATAACCTATTTCTGCCACCAACGCCACCGAAATTGAAAAAAAGATGGGATTGAAAATGCTAAGAAAAGACTAGGTAGATTCTTCAAAAATACAGATTTAGTTATTTGAAAATTTACGTTATACTCCCCACATGTGAGATGTTTGCTAAAAACTGGAAGGAAAATCAGATTAAAAATTACTATATACTGATTTTGCGGCGCTCGAACGCCAATAGCCAGTCCAAAGACATTCCTCATCACTACTAACTTCAGATTCCCAACAATCTGCAAGAATTTCTTTATACCAATCTGCTTATAACTGCATTGAATTCTGAATCTGATGAATACAATGAAAAAGGTTCAGTAATTCAGTCAGAACCACTTTGAATGGTGGGAAGGATGGAGATTGTTCACTAATTCTCAAATTGGCGTGATTAGTCCAAAGAATTGCAACCTAATTTTGAAAATCGGGAAAACTTTCACCAATTGCTTTATAATATTTTTTTGTTTCTATTCTCAAATTCTTCTTATTTTTTCGATCCATTGGATTAAATTGGGAGGTTAATTTTATGTAGATAATTCCTTCTAGTCTTCACTTAGAAAAGATTGATTTCCAAAATTTTGTTGAATGTATAATTCCAGCAGTTTTCAAGGACTGTTTAAAGTTAGATATTCTAGATATAGAATTTATTAACAAAGGAGCAATATAAAAATTGTTGGGAACAAAGAAGGGTAATTAATTCGCTCCTGATCGAAAAACCGTAAAAAAATATGTAATGAAATATGGAAATACTCATAGAATAATTGATATTTGAATTAATGATTCTTACAATGCATTACCAATACGAATATATCCTAAAAGGCCCCTTGAGTACTATCAAGTAGATATAAGCTTCATACATCAGTTAGAAGAGGCAAGACAACTTAGAAGAACATAATCCAATAATTGCTATTGTATTATCAGAAATTTTGGTACATTTGGAAATATTAAATAAACTAGATTGTAGAATTTGGGTTAAATGTCAAGTTTTAATGCAATGCAATATACTTTAATTGCATTCTTTTCAGTACTTCTCACTTTAATCGGGCTAATTTTATCTCTTCGGGTCTATTACAAAAGAAAATCTAAACCCCTATGGTATATCATTATAATTCATCTTTTACTCATTCCATTCTTTCTTTCTCATAGCTTTCTTTATCTGGTCGGTTTGGAACAGAAAATAATTATGACTACAATATTTCAATTAACAATTATACTCTTAAGTCTAATTTTATTCTTTCTGATATTCTTTATAGAATCATTGCGAGTTGAATCACCGTCAAATTACATTATTCTTATTACTGCATTAGGGGTTGGAAATGGGATATTATTGGCGTTGTTTCCTGAGACTTTAGAATGGGATGAACTCATTGGTCCCTACTTATCTGATTTTAGTAGAATAGTTTTTGCTATAGACCTATTATTGGCTGCAATAATTATCAGCTGGCAAATTTATCAATTTATACCATTTATTCGACCTGAATATCGCAAATCGTCAATTTTACTCTTTACAGGTTGTTTATTACCAATCATTGGACCAATGGTAATCATCAGTACAAAACTATCTTTAGTTATTTGGGGTTCTGAGTTAATTCCTATTCCGGTTGGAATTCTTATGATGATAATTTCAGTAGTGATCGACGACTGGGTTCTTCGGATGATCCCCTTTAATGTCTATCGCCTTTCAGTAATGAACATGAATATCGGACTTTCTATTTTCGATATACTTTTTGATGCAAAAAAAAGTGGACCAGATAATAATACTCTTATACCCCATTTAATGACTGCTAATCTTCAATTTGTCCAAAGTGTAATTTCTTCGACTGAAAGAATCCAATTCATCCGTACCAATAATTTTATCTTTATATTTGAGGCGCTTGATGATGTTGTATGCTTTATAATAGCTGATAGGGGGTCAATGTTAATTAAATCAGCATTAAAAGAATTTACTCGTGAATTTGTAAAAGAATTTGGTTTGATTCTTGATTCATGTGACGTAAGTCATTTTGCTGATGCTGAAAGAATTGTAAAGAAATATTTTTCTTTTTTACCTTCACCTCGAGTAGTTTCTTTTTGTCCCTGAGTTGCTTATTTCGTAGAGTAAACTTCTTTCTTTTCTCCTTAGATTAAATAATTCAAATGGCGATACTTATGGAAAAAGTCTTAGTAGCTTATTCTAGTCGTTTTGGAAGTACAGAGGAAATAGCTATCGATATTGTTGAAACACTAGAGGATGAGGGAATTGTAGTTACGTTACTCAATTTAAAGAAGATTACACAAATTCCTGATGTCAATAGTTATGATGGAGTTTTAATCGGGAGTGGAATCATGCAAGGAGAATGGACTGATGAATCATTAGCTTTCTTAAAACAATATCGTGAAACGCTTAATAAGACAGTTTTAGGTTTGTTTGTGAGCTCTGGAGAAGCAGCTAATCCTAAGCTTTATTCTGATGCGCGAAATAAATACTTGAAACGATTGGTTGAAAAGTTTGGGTTCACAAACGATCCTGATACAGAAGCTTTTGGTGGGGTGTTTGATCTTTCTCCTAATTCCATTCATAGCGATCAGGAAAAGAAAATTCTAAAACAAATTATTCTCTCAGATACAACTGGATTTATCGTAAATGACGGAAAGTTGTCAGATTTCCGAAATTGGCAAAAAATTCGTGATTGGACGCGTTCTTTTGCTCGAAGAGTAAAAATAATTAAAAATAGATCATTATGAACTAATTTCTGAGAATTAAATATCACAATTCTGTTTTATTTGTTAATTTTAAAGCATCTGGAAATACTTCTTTAAAAATATTGGTTTCCACAGGAGTTAAAAGAGTCCATTTTCCTTCCCGATCCTTTAAAATCAATCCTCCTTCTTTTAGTAAATTTAAATGATGAGATATCGTTGCCTGTCCGAGGTTAATCAAAAATTCTAGTTCACAGGGGCATTTAACGCCATTATTTATAGCTAACAAAATAAGAACACGTGCAGGATGATTTAGTGCTTTGATAAACTTCTGAAATTGTTTAAACTGAACTTCATTTTGACTTTGTTTTAATTTTAATTTCAAATCATTCAAAAAATCCATTCTATCTTCTATTGACTTCCAATTAACTAAATTCATTTCTAGAAGTTCATTTAACTTTCTTCTTAATTCAGACAATCCCATAAAGTATTACCTTGTTTTTCTGTTAATATTTTCTATTAAATTCTTAATGTATTTAATGATATAAATAGGATATTTTCATATTGATATGTTTCGAATTATCGAATTATTTAAAAACATATCGAAGATTATCGATATGAAGGTATATAAATATGGAGAAAGTCCTCGAATTAATCTTAAGGGCTTTAGAAAGTGCACTTATTACATTATTCGTGTACTAATTGCTGATTTAGTAAGATTTTTCACATTCCTCAAGACCTTATTACTGTACTGTTTGGAGCTATCAAGAAACATGAAAGAAAATCACCTTGGTTTTTTTGAAAAATATCTCGTCCTTTGGGTAGCAATATGTATGGTTCTCGGAGTAATAATATCGCAAATGCTCCCTGGAATCAGCGAGGCCATCGATTCTTGGCAAATATCAGGAATTTCAATTCCAATAGGAATTTGTCTCTTTCTAATGATGTACCCGGCAATGTTGAATCTACAGGCTTCAGAAATAAAACGATTGACAAAGGCACCAAAGCCTATAATTTTGACATTATTTTCAAATTGGATTATAGCTCCAATTGTGGGAGCGTTCTTAGCTTCGATTTTTCTTTCAGGAAACGAACAACTAATTGTTGCAGTAATTTTGCTGAGTTCCAGTCCTTGCACAGCTATGGTTATTGTATGGGGTATGTTGGCTGATGGGAACCAAGAGCAAAATGTAATCACCACGAGTATCAATACTGTTACGATAATGTTTCTTTACGCCCCAATCGTTGGGATACTAGTAGGAATTCAAGATATTTCAATTGATAGAGTTCTTCTATTAATCTCTGCATTAATTTTTATTGGATTACCACTACTCTCAGGCGTCATAAGTAAACGTGTTCTTATAAATAGAAAAGGGAAAGAATGGTTTTATGAAAAATATAGACCAATTGTAGGAAAAATCGCTGTTACAGCTCTTTTAGTTACACTTATCGTGCTTTTCACCTTAAACGGTTATGTGCTCCTTCAAAATCCAGACAAATTAGTTTTAATTTCGATCCCTCTTCTTCTGGGTTTTGGAATTGTTGTCAGTATAAATGTAATAATAACTAGAATCGTCAATTTGGAATATAAAGAGGCTATTATAACGGTAATTATAGGATCCTCTAGTCATTTCGAAATTGCCATAGCTACTGCAATCGCAATTTTTGGTGTGGGTTCCCTAGCAGCTCTCGGTACGACTATGGGTTTATTCTGGGAAGTACCGATTATGCTAGGCTTAGTATACTTTGGTAAATATCTTAATCGGGTAGGTTTTTGGAATTAATAGCAGAGTATGGATGAAAAATTATGTCTAGCTTAATAGAAGTATTTGGCTAAGGGTGTGCGAAATATCAGGCTTTGAAAAAAAGTACTGAAGAAGTTTTTGAAAAATTAGGCTGACAAGACGTGAAAATTCTCTATAACACTGATAAACCTGAAATAATCCAAAGGGGAATTACTGTTACACCAGCATTAGCTATTGATGGGAAAATAGTGCTATCTGGTCGATATCTTCCTACAAATAAACTTGTACAATTAATTCAAGAAAATGAATGAGATAATAAATGACAAGTTGAAAAGTTGATGGATTCTCTCCTGCAGGAGTTTGTGGTTGTTCATTTGCGATTTGGATTGGAAATGTCTGGGATATCCTTATGAAGTACAAAGATCAGCTTGAGATTGTTAGTCTAACCTCGAAATCTCCTCGAGCCCAAGGACTCGGAGTAGGTGACCGAGCAGTCGTAATCAATGGAGAAACCACTCCAGTTTTTTTACTTGGACGAAAAATCCAAGAACTCCTTAGAGAGCACTAATGGAAGATACGGTTATTTAATAGAGACATTTATAATTACTATTAGTCATTAGTTTGGAATAAATCCAATATAGATATAATAATGAAATAATTGTTGTCCAGTCTATTATACTGGATATTTGACAAGGTAAAAAAAATTCAATTTTCTAGGTATAACAGATTTTCTTACTAAACAGGAAAAAATATAATGAAATTAGAAACTGGAAAAACTCATCGAGAATTGTGTATCTTATGTGGGGCTAAATGTTGCAAACCAAACTTAGTAAAAGTTCCATTTAATTTGAATTTGCTTCCAGGAGATTTCACTAAACTCATTAATAAGAACTTTCATTTTATGATTGGAACAGGGATTGATGAGCAAAATAATCTTTCTCTTATCATTAAACCACATATATTTGGTTACTGCATTTTCTTAAACTATTTCACAAATCAATGTCAGATTTATTCAGCTAGACCACAAATTTGTCGACGATTTCCTTTTGATTCAACTATTAATTCCTCAGTGAAAGGGCAATGCTTAATTCTAACCACATTTTCTCTTGAAAAACTAAATCTTATAGAAAATAAGATTTTAATAAAGGACAATTCAAAAGAGAATCTAAATTTAATGAAAATTAAAGATGAAAAAGATTCAATCTTATATCAGAATGAGTATATTCCTCAGGTTGAATCCTATTTCTCCATTAAATCCTATATTCAATCAAAATTCGGATCCTTTTTTATCTCTTATAACGAATCTTTTGAACTTGACCTTTTTGACCAATTATTAGCTCTTTTAGAGACTTATCGAACATTTTTCAATCTTGAAAAAGTTATCGTTTCTATTGGAGTTATTAATAGTTCAAATAATCCCCTTCTATATATAGAAGGTATTTTTGACCCAATTAATCAATATTCGAAGAAGAAAATATTTCAGGAGATTGAAAATAAAGGAAACTATTATCTTTCTCAAATTGATGGGTCCTACCTTGAAGCTTTAATATATTATG
>WOR8_10007058_pt1 | contig 15857 bp, 16 predicted proteins | sample DeeMarSeWOR38_10_FD_19890 | JGI IMG/M metagenome (IMG submission 19890) | reverse complement strand
TCCATCAGGGCAAATCCAATCAGCAGGACGCCGACAAACAGCCACCAGATGATCTTCAGTGTTAGATAGTCGAACAACATTATATTTCTCCTGTTGGTGAAGAACTAAAAATATCGAAATTCGAATGTTCAAAAATTCGAAAATATCAAATCAATAATATTAAAATATCTCTGCGTTATACCGTTTTGAATTTGAAAATTTTGGTCATTCGGCTTTGTTTCGAATTTCGGTTTCCGGATTTCGAATTTAAAATTGGTTTCCCCTATGTATTATTACCTCCTCGATATGTGTTGCTATGTCGCCGCATCCTGCTCAAAATGATACCTTCCGGTATGAAGGCTGCTGGGCCCCTTGCGTACGAATTTTGTCATCAAATACATCTCGACGATCAGAAAAACAGTGTAAAGCCCGATCATAATAGCCATACTGCCGATGACATCGGCGACGCTCAAAGTTGATGTCGAAAGATAGGTAGGCAGCACCCCGCCGATCGTCCAGGGCTGACGCCCGTATTCGGCCACAAACCAGCCGAGTTCTATGGCAATCCAGGGCACCGGCAAACTGAGCACCAACAATTTTAGCAGCCACTTTTTCTGGTCGAAAACCCGCTTGGCGCAGAAATAAAAGGACAGCGCGATTAAAGCCAGCAAGTAAAAACCGATCCCTACCATAATCCGGAAAGACCAGAACATAGCCGCCACATTGGGGATGGTGTCCTTGGCGGCCTGTCTGATCTGGCTGTCGGTGGCATCCGTCACCTGCGGCGCGTAGCGCTTGAGCAACAGTCCGTAGCCCAGATTCTCTTTGTTGAGATTAAAGCGGAATTTGGTTTGGTCGGATCGATCCCCTGCGCGTAATTTTTCCAGGGACTCGTAGGCAATCATGCCGCTGCGGATGCGCTGCTCATTTTCGGCGATCAGGTCCTTTACGCCGATCACCGGTGTGTCAAGGGATCGGGTAACAATAATGCCCCCAACCCAGGGGATGCGGACTTCGGCGTCGGTCTCCTGGGCTTCCTGGTCTGGAAGACCGAACACCGTGAAATGGCCGGGGGGCGGTTCGGTTTCCCATTCGGCTTCCATGGTGGCCAGCTTAACTTTCTGGACCTGGCCGACGACGTATCCGGTTTCATCACCCAGGACAATAACCGACAGGATGGAGGCTAAGCCGAAACCGGCCGCCACGGCAAAAGAACGCCGGGCAAACGCCAGATCCCGGCCCCTGAGAAGGTAATAAGAGCTGACGGCCAGGACGAAAATGGAGGCGGCCACATATCCGGCCCCGACGGTGTGGACGAATTTCACCTGGGCCACCGGATTGAAAAACAGCTCCTTGAAACTGGTCAATTCCATGCGCATGGTTTCAAAGTTAAATTCAGCGCCGATGGGATGCTGCATCCAGGCATTGGCGATCAGGATCCATAACGCGGACAGGTTGGTCCCCAATGCCACCAGAAACGTAACCGCCAGGTGGGCCCGCTTGCTCAAGCGATCCCAGCCGAAGAAGAAAAGTCCGACAAAGGTAGACTCAAGGAAAAAAGCCATCAAGCCCTCGATGGCCAGGGGCGCTCCGAAAATATCTCCGACGTAATGGGAGTAATAGGCCCAGTTGGTGCCGAATTGAAATTCCATGGTGATGCCGGTGGTCACCCCAATGGCAAAGTTGATGGCAAAAAGCTTGCCCCAGAAACGGGTCATGTCCTTGTAGACTTCCCTGCCGGTCATGACGTAGACGGATTCCATGATAAACAGAATCCAGGACAAGCCCAGTGTCAGCGGAACAAAAAGAAAATGATACAGGGCTGTCAGCGCAAACTGCCAGCGGGACAGTTCGACAAAAGTCTCAGTTGGTAGCATATGCGACCCCCTCTTTTAGACTTGAACGGGATACCATTGGTAAGGTAAGAGGTTACAGAGGACAGACGTCAGATGACAGAAGTCGGATGATCCATCCGTACATTCTGAGTTTGCTCCTTGGTCATCTGACACCTGAAACCAAACACCAAAATGTCATAATAGATTTAGAACCAAGAATTACCCCTGATATGCAGGAATAGCTTTTATTTCTTTCGAGAAACGATTGAATTTCTAATATAATCTTTTGTTACTTGTCAATCAGTTTTCATATGAAACCCGCGATGAAATCAGACCACAAAAAAGCCCGGCGCTGGTTGATTAAGCGCGCTTTGGCGGCACGCACCTGGATTCTGCTTTCGGTGGTCCTGGGTCTGAGCGGCGGTCTGCTGCTGATTGTTCAGGCCCGGTTTTTGGCCCGTATCGTCCACGGCGCATTTATCGAAGACCGGGGCACGGATACCCTATGGCCGCTTTTTGCTATCCTGGCGGGTGTCATCAGCCTGCGGTCTGTTCTCGGCTGGGCGAGGGAGACGGCCGGATTCTATGCCGGGGCCGGCCTACGGCAGGAGCTGCGTGAAGCGCTCTTGGAACATATCGTCTCCCTTGGCCCCGGCTATACGAGTCGCCAGAGCAGCGGCGCCCTGACCAGCACGCTGCTGGAGCATGTCGAAGGGCTGCATGATTTCTATGCCTTCTATCTGCCGCAGCTGGCCCTGGCAGTGATGATTCCGGCCGCCATTGTCGCCTTTGTATTTCCCCACAGCTGGGCCGCCGGGGGCTTGCTTCTGGCAACCGCTCCCCTGATCCCTTTGTTCATGGTTCTGGTGGGCATGGGCGCTGAAAGCATCAGCCAGCGCCATTTCCAGTCACTGGCCCGCATGAGTGCCTATTTTCTGGATGTACTCCGAGGGATAGCGACCCTGAAATTATTCAATCGCAGTAAAGGGGCGGAGGAAACCATTGCCAGGGTGTCTAACGATTATCGCCTGCGAACCATGCGGGTTTTGCGGGTGGCCTTTCTGTCATCGGCCGTTTTGGAATTTTTCAGTTCCATTTCCATTGCCCTCGTGGCGGTCTACCTGGCCATGAGCTATCTGGGCTACTTTTCCTTCGGTCTTTATGGGCAATCGCTTAGTTTGGCCGCCGGCTTATTCATCCTTCTGCTGGCTCCGGATTTTTACCTGCCGTTGCGGGAGCTGGGGACCCATTACCATGCCCGGGCCGAGGCCGTGGGTGCGGCTGAAGAAATATTAAAAATTTTAGCCGTTCCCCGGGTTAAAACCCTCAACGGGGTTCATCAGTGGGTCAAGGCCGCTCCGCTTCATATTCAGCTTGAAGACGTCCATCTGGCCTTTGACGGTGGTCAAAGGCCCGCGCTCAGGGGGGTCAGTTTCGAACTCAGGGAAGAAGAACAGGTTGCCCTGGTCGGAGCCAGCGGGGCCGGCAAATCCACAACGCTTAATCTGTTGCTGGGATTTTTGCTGCCCGACAAAGGTGAGATTAAGGTCAACGGCATGCCGCTGGCGGCTATGGCACCCGGCAGCTGGCGCCGGTACATCGCCTGGGTTGGCCAGCACCCGGTCCTGTTTCAGGGAACGATAAAAGACAATATCCGTCTGGGACTGCCGCACGCATCCGACAGCCAAATTGAGCAGGCCGCTGGCGATGCCAGGGTACTGGATTTCGCCAGGCATCTGCCCGAAGGGTTGAACGCGCCGGTAGGCGAACATGGTTTCGGGTTGTCGCGCGGTCAGGCCCAGCGTGTGGCGCTGGCACGCGCCTTTTTAAAAGGCGCGCCCCTGCTGCTGCTGGATGAGCCTGCCGCCGGACTTGATGTCGAGAATGAAGCCCTGGTCCTGAGTGCCCTCAAGACCCTATCCCGGGGTCGCACCGTGCTGATGCTCACCCATCGGCTGACCCACATCACAGAGGTGAGCCGCATTCTGGTCCTGGAAAAGGGTCGCATTGTTGAGCAGGGAACTTACGCTGAGTTGACCGCTGCGGGGGGTAGATTTCATCGGATGGTATTAGGGAACGATTAGATAAAGACGAATGACTATTGACAAATGACTAATGGCGGAAGTCGCCTCGCCCCATCGATTTTTTAATTAATGTAAAATGGATCCGCCGCAGGCGGACGACAATTAGTCATTCGTCATTAGACATTATTCATTTAAGAAGAGGGAGATAACCGTGCTCAAAAGACGGCAAGCGCTATTACCGTTTCTGAAGCTATACCGGACGCATCTGAGGTGGATGATCCTGGGCGTTCTGTGCGCCCTGCTTGCGGTGCTGTCGGCGATCGGGCTTCTGGCCCTGTCGGGCTGGTTTATCTCCGCGGCAGCCTATGCCGGTCTGACATTGGCCACGGCCCAGCTGTTTAATTTTTTCCACCCCAGCATCGGAGTCCGCCTGTTTGCCATCGGCCGCACGTTGGCCCGCTATGCCGAAAGAATTGTATCCCATGATGCCACGTTCCGAATATTGCAAAGTCTGCGAAGCTGGTTTTACATCCACCTGGAACCACTGGCGCCGTCGCGACTGATGATGTTTCGCAGCGGCGACGTGTTAAATCGTATCGTGGCCGACATCGATGCGCTGGACAATCTGTATTTGCGGGTCCTGTCTCCGAGCACCGTCGCGCTTGTAACATCGCTGCTGGTGGTAGGGTTTTTGTGGGTATTTGATCCGGGCATCGCCCTGTGGACCGGGATCTATCTTGCCGTCGCCGGATTGGGGGTTACGGGGGCCGCGATGAAGCTGGGTGAAACCTGCGGACGGGAAATAACCCGCTGCACCTCCGAGCTGCGCGTGCGGGCCATCGATACGCTGCAGGGCCTGGCGGAACTGTTGGTTTTTGAAGCCTGTCACCACCAGCTCGAGGCCGTGAAGCTGTCCAGCCGTGCACTGCTCAAGCGGCAGCTGCGAATGAGTCATATCCGGGGCCTGTCGTTGGCTTTGATCACATTGATCTCCGGGCTGGCGGCACTGACGGCACTTTATCTGGCAGTCGATTTGGTAAGCCATGATTTGCTAAACGGGGCCAACCTGGCGGTGATCATGCTGGCGATTCTGGCCGCCTTCGAGGTAATGTTGCCCCTGCCGGTGGCCTATCAATTTCTCGGTCATACCCGGGAGGCCGGTCGGCGTTTGATGGAAATCGTTGACATGAAGCCGGAGGTGACCTTTCCCGATACCACCGTCGCCCTGCGCGCCCAGCCGGACATCCGGTTTGATAATATCAGCTTTCGTTACCGTGAAAGCGCTCCCTGGGTGCTCAAAGATATCAATCTTCAAATTCCCGCCGGTCATCGCGTTGCCGTCATCGGTCAAACCGGGTCGGGCAAATCGACACTGATTCATCTGCTGGTGCGGTTCTGGAATCCCGTATCCGGGCGCATTCGCCTGGGCGATCAGGATATCCGTACCCTGGGGGAGGGCGATCTTCGCCGGGCAATTTCAGTGGTTTCCCAACAGCCCCATATGTTCAACGCCAGTTTAAGGGAAAACCTTCAAATTGCGCAGCCCGGAGCAAGCGACGATGACCTGTGGGCAGCCCTGGAATCCGCCCGGCTGAAAGAGTTTGTCAAAAAGCTGCCGGACGGGCTGGATACCTGGGTCGGGGAGGATGCCAGGCTTTTATCCGGCGGGCAGGCCCGCCGGGTGGCCGTTGCCCGGGCCATCCTGCACGATGCGCCCGTATGGGTGCTGGACGAACCGACGGAGGGCCTGGATACCCTTACCGAAAGACAATTGATGCAGGTACTGGAGCGTAAAACAAAGGATCGAACGCTGCTGCTGATCACCCATCGGCTGGTTGATCTGCATTGGATGGATCATATTGTTATGATGGAAAAGGGGAAGGTCGTCGACCAGGGAAACCATCAGGAACTGTTGGAAAACAACGCGCACTACGCTGCGTTGCATGTGAGAATAGCTTGATAATATGACGGAAGAATAGGCGTGGATTATAAAATAACAAATCACAAGCACCAAATCCCAAATAAATTCCAAATTCCAATGACCTAAACCCAGAGCGCATCCAGTCTAACAAGATCGCATTCATGTTTTGAATTTGATATTTCGGTCATTGGATATTATTTGTTATTTGGGATTTGATATTTGTATTTTTATTGTCCCACCGATGTTCGAAAGACAATACCTTACCAATTTGACCTTACAACTACCAGCCATCACTTAAACAAATCCGTACTAATATACCGTTCACCGGTGCTGGGAATAATCGTCACGATGGTTTTGCCTTCTGATTCCGGGCGGACGGCAACATCCAGGGCGGCCTTGATGGCGGCACCGGATGAAATACCGCAAAGAATCCCTTCCAGTTTGGCGGCACTGCGTGCCGTTTCAAAGGCATCGTCGTTGCTGACCGTCACCACATCATCGAGCAATGCTTGATCCAGAACCTCGGGTATGAACCCGGCGCCGATGCCCTGAATTTTATGGGGCCCTTTTTCGCCGCCGGATAAAACCGGCGAATCGGCCGGTTCCACGGCGATGGCCTTGAAAGACGGTTTGCGGGGCTTAATCACCTGGGCCACACCCGTGATGGTTCCGCCGGTACCCACACCGGCGATCAGGATATCGACCTGGCCCTCGGTATCGCGCCAGATTTCTTCAGCCGTGGTCTCCCGGTGAGCCCGTGGATTGGCCGGGTTGGCAAATTGGTTGGGCATGAAGGAACCCTTTTCAGATTCAAGGATCTCCTGGGCTTTGCCGATCGCGCCTTTCATGCCTTCGGACCCCGGTGTCAATACCAGTTCGGCCCCCAGGTGTTTGAGCAGCCGGCGACGTTCCTCGCTCATGGTGTCTGGCATGGTCAAACAGAGCCGGTAATTTTTGGCGGCGCAGATAAACGCCAGGGCAATGCCGGTGTTTCCGCTGGTGGGTTCGACAATCAACGTCTCAGGCGTAATCTTGCCTTCGATTTCGGCAGCCTCTATCATGGATGCTGCAATACGGTCTTTGACACTTCCCAGGGGGTTGAAAAATTCAAGTTTGGCATATATCCGGGCATCAATGTCTTTACAGATGCGGTTAAGCCGGACCAACGGCGTCGACCCAATGGTGCTGCTGATAATGGAATGGAATTTCATGACCGGCCTCCTTTACTATGGCAAAAGCGTCATTCGTTATTGGTTGTTCGAGGCGTATCAGCTGCGAGAAGATTCCGTAAGGCCGCCAATCAACACTTAACTAATAACAATTAACGCCTAACTTCCTAGATAACGGCGTCAAACATTTTGAGCGCCGATTGTTTATTTTTTGATTTGTAGGTGAGTCGCGGGGATTCCAGAGAAACCGTCGTGTCCGGCGGAATCGATTGGGTCAGCCAGACGTTGCCGCCGATAACCGATCGGGCCCCGATGGTGGTGTCGCCACCGAGAATGGTTGCCCCCGAATAGATGATAACGTCATCCTCGATGGTGGGATGCCGCTTTTTGCCCCGAAACGTATCTCCTGAATCTCTCGGTATGGATAGGGCGCCAAGGGTGACGCTCTGGTAAATGCGTACATTCTTGCCGATGGAGGTGGTTTCACCGACAACCACCCCGGTGCCATGGTCAATCACAAAACTCTCGCCGATTTGGGCACCGGGATGGATGTCGATCCCGGTGACGCTGTGGGCATACTCGGTCATGATGCGGGGCAGCAACGGCACGCCGCTTTTGAACAGCTGATGGGCCACCCGGTAAACGGCAATGGCAAAAATGCCCGGGTAGCTGAAAATAATCTCATCAAAGCTTTTCGCCGCAGGATCGCCTTCATAGGAGGCCTTAACGTCGGTGGCCAGGACCCTGCGAATGTTGGGGATTTCCTCCAGCAAATTGAGCGCTATCTTGTGGCCGTTTTCTTCACAATCCGTGCAGGGTTGATCGTAGCGAAAGCAGTCATGGCGGATGCTCAGGCTGATCTGCTCCGAGAGCATATCAAAAAGGGTGGTGGCGGATTTACCGAGGCTGTAACGCAAATTCACGGGATCAAGCCGGCCCCTGGTAAAGTACCCCGGAAACAGAATCTCTCGCAACCTGTCGATGATTTCAATAACGACTTCCCTGTGTGGAATCGGTTCGTAATCCACATGGGTGTAGCATTTCTGGTCATTGCAGCTGTCGATGATCTTTTCGGCGATCTGGGGCAGCCGGCTTCTGATCTCAGACAGGGGCCGAACGTCGATTTCACAGGAATCGACCTTTTTTAGAATATCAACCATACCGTTTCGATCTCCTTTATGAAATACATAAATCTAAGGCATGAACGCGGGGTTGTCAAAAATCCGTAAAAAATTTCAAACCTTTAGCGACGCGCAGGTCCCGTTGAAAACAGCAAAGGCAAAGCGGTTGACGCCTTGCCTTTGATTTGTGCGGTGTCTGCCAGCATTTTCGGGGGCAAACAGCCCTGACGGGCAGTTAAAACTGAAAAACGGCCGACATCGCATCTTCATATTTTTTTTTCAGTCCCTCCCCGGTTGCCTCCAGCTGCTTTTTCTGAGGTCCGAAATCAACGGGACATTCGGTTTGAAGCTGCTCGATGAGATGCTCCATTTCGGATATATGGTTGTGAAGTTCCGCCACCCGGGAGGCGACTTTTTCTTTTTCAGAACCTCTCAATTTATCCACCTTGCGCACCATATCATACATTTTTGCCTTCCAGCCGTAAAGTTCAACCTCGACGGATCGGCAGTAATCTTTGGCATCCATAGCGACCCTCCTTTAAGCATTAAGGGTAAGTTGTTATTGGCAAAACTGGCGGGATAGCTGATCGCCGCGCTATATAAAACATAACCCGTCAACGTTACATGTCAATTTTAAAATATCCAACTTTTTGCTTGACAGCCCCTTTAATTGGATATAAACCATACTTAATTGATATAGATTGTTGCAGTCTGATTAAACCCAAAAGCGGGGTTTTATGAAGCTATCAACGCGAAGTCGCTATGGCGCGCGAATCCTGGTGGATTTAGCCCGCCACAATGATCAGGGACCGGTCCAGATCGGTGAAATCTCCAAACGTCAGGACATCTCCGTCAAATACCTCGAGCAGCTTATCCGCCCTTTGAAACAGGCCAGCATGGTGACCAGTGTGCGCGGCCCCAAAGGCGGTCACTTACTGGCGAAAAATCCGGAGGATATCACGCTGGGTCAGATTGTGCGTCTGTTCGAAGGCCAAAGCGAACTGGTTGAATGTATCAGCAATCCCGATCAGTGCCACATGTCCGATGACTGCCAGGTAAGGCTGGCCTGGAAGGAAGCCACCCGGGTGCTTTTCGAAAAACTGGACAGCACGACCATCTCCGATCTGATGAACAAAAAGGATGCCGAATAAGAGTCAGTCAACGTCTCAGATACTCATCCAAAATCGATGAACACGTCCAAGACCTCGGCGACTCACTATCAAAGGTAGGCGGTTGGCCGCAAAGCCGACCAAATGAGCCGTCTCCCTTATATGCATTTAGCAACCATTTAATTTGCAGGAGGATGCCATGAAAAAAATTCTCATTCTAGGTTCAGGAGCCGGCGGAACGATGGTCGCCAACAACTTGCGCAAAAAGCTGAGTCCCAAGCAGTGGGACGTCACCATCATCGACAACGATGAGATCCATCATTATCAACCCGGCTGGTTGTTTATCCCCTTTGATGTCTACACCCCCCAGGATTGCCAGAAGCCCAAACGGGAATTTATCCCCCCCGGCGTCAACTTTGTCCTCGATGAAGTGGTCGGCATTGACAAAGAAAGCCATACGGTCGAAGGCAAAAAAAATAAGTACAGCTATGACTGGCTGATCATTGCCAGCGGCTGCTCCATTGTGCCCGAAGAAGTCGAAGGCATGATGGATGGATGGCGTAAAGACATCCACGACTTTTATACCCTGGATGGCGCCGTCGCTCTGCGGGAGAAAATGAAATACTTTGACAAGGGTCGCGTAGTGCTCAACATTGCGGAATTACCTTACAAGTGCCCGGTTGCGCCACTGGAATACATTTTCATGGCGGACTGGTTTTTTGACGTCAAAGGGGTACGGGATGATGTCGAAATTGAATTGGTCACCCCCATGGCCGGCGCTTTTTCCAAACCGATCGCCTCCAGCATCCTGGGTGATATTGCCATCCAGAAAAACATCAAAGTCACCCCCAACTTTGATATTGCCCAGGTCAATGCCGAGGAAAAAACCATCGAGTCCCACAAGGGCGAAAAAGTCGATTACGATCTGCTGATAGCCATACCGCCCAATTTCGGCGCCGCCTTCCTCGAAGGCTCCGGGTTGGAAGATCCCCTGCGCTTCGTTGATACCGATCACTTCACCTTGAAGGCGAAGAATGCCGATAATATCTATGTGGTGGGCGATGCCACCAATGTCCCTGCTTCCAAGGCGGGAGCCGTGGCCCACTACGAGTCGGAAACCCTGGTTGACAATATCATTCGCGAAATCGACGGCCAGGAACCCAAACCCACTTTTGACGGACATGCCACCTGCTTTATCTGTTCGGGTCACGAAAAAGCATTTCTGATCGATTTTAACTACGAGTACGAACCGCTGCCCGGAAAATTTCCCTTTCCCGGGTTGGGTCCCTTCAGCCTGCTGGGCGACAGCTATTTGAACTACTGGGGTAAAATGATGTTCAAATGGGTCTACTGGAATATGATGCTCAAAGGTGTTGAATTGCCGCTGGAGGATCAATTGACGATGGCCGGCAAAATGAGATTCTGGAGCGACTCGATCGCATAGAGGCTCAGCTGGCCCCGATATCCTCAACGGCCGGCAGTATTTCAGAATTGCGCGAAGACTTGATACCGTTAAGCGGTCAAGCCTTCCGCCTGTTGATTCGGGAACTGGAGGATGTGGAATCAGGGTTTCAGCTGGAGGATCTGATGGCCCTGTTGAAACGATTTTTAAGGAGCATCAATCACATCATTTTTACTCTGGAGCAGCTGGAAAATATCGTGGACTTTGTCACCACTATCGAGCCCCTGCTGAAATCCGCCGTTCCCCAGGTCATCAATTATCTCGATGACCTCGAGCAGCGCGGGGTTTTGCGCATCATCACATCCATGCTCGATGTCCGTGCTAAAATTGCTGCAGCCTACAGCCCCGAAGATGTTGATCAAATCGGTGACGGGGCGGTGGTGGCCCTCGGTCTGGCCAAAAGACTCGCCGATCCCAAAGCCGCTGAATTTATGGAAAAATTGGCAGCACTTCCATCAAAAGTCGATCTGGCCAATGCCAAGCCCGTGGGTCCCTTCGGCATGCTGGGTGCCCTGGGCAGCAAACAGGCCAGAGAGGGGCTGGGCGTTTTAATGGAATTGACCAAAGCCATGGGCGAATTGAAAAATGGCGGCAGTTCAGCAGCAGCACGAGAATCAGAGCCCATAGCCTGACCGTATCGGTAGGAGAATTGTTATGGAAAAACAAATGGTCCAATGTGAGGATGGAAGACGCCGACAGGCCCGCATCCATGGCGAACCCAAGCAGGAGGGCGATTTCAGAATCTGGAAAGCCGGCGTCCGGTTGAAAGGCAAACATGTCTCCGGGGAGGCCTGGTACAGTTACAAAACCAAAACCTGGTATTTTTTGACGGATCCCGGCGGCAGGCATGCCCATCTGATGGAACGGTTAAACACCCAGCTTAGAGCTGAAACCATCAGAAAGTTTAAAGCGGAATTGAAAGTGCTTGAATCCAGGCGCGTGATCGAACAAAAAAAGATGGCCGAACATCGCGCTGCCAAAGAAGCCATTGAAGCCGAAATAGACGCTGCCAGGGATAAGATTGCCAAACTGGAATCCGGGGTCCCGCTGGAATCGGATAAACCGCTGGAATATTCACGGCATGTAAAAAGGCAGTAAGTTATGCTGAAAGCCGGGGGTCTGATCAGCCTGCCGCGGTTCTGCGGGGGTATGAATCCTGTTGTGCATCCATCATTCAGGCCGGCGAAACATGCCACCCTGTTTCGCCGGCCATTAACTGTAAGACATGAGCGCCGGGCTAACCGTCTTGCTTGATTGATCCTGCTATGGTCACACGGGATTTGTGTAGAAATTCCGATGGGTTATAAGACAGCTTGGATTTGCGAAGCCCCTCGTCGTTTAAATCCTGTTCCCGGTTGACCGTCACAAACGCCTGCGCGGAATGGGCTAGAAACATCTGATTGATAGCCTGGTAGATCCCTTTGAAGCGAGTGTCGCCTTTTTCAAAATGGATCACCACGCTTTGGGGGGTCAGCGCATCTGCAACCGTGTATGCCGCCATTTCACCGTCCACCATGATAGCGCCCCCCCTGATACCCTCGAACTGCTCCCAGTCCGCCAGTACCCGGGAAATGGCATGATTTTCCGCCGAGAGAACCTCCGATGATTCACAGTCACGCCAGGTGCACCAGTCCCTTTGCATGGCTTTGGCCTGTTCGATTAAATCCGGTTCGAACGGTACATAGGTGTACGCGTATTTCTTAAGAAACTGGTTCAGCAGATTCTTTTTTTTATGGAATCGATTCCCTTTTAGTTCGGACAGTTCTTTTACTGAGTAAACATAATCCCAATGACCCCTTTCCTCTGCAATGCGTATCCGATCCCCGAAGCTTGTCCGCCACAGTTCAACCAGTTGATCCGGAACCCGGATGAATGTGGTCGAATGATGTGGATCTGATCTTCCACCACTTTAGCTGCCCAGTCGATATCATACCACGGGCCGATCGGGGCCCAGTATAAGACGTCGGGTCGGCTTTGCTGAATCCAGACACAGGCATCATCCCAGGCCCAGCGCAGTCCGTAATCTTCTGCCCAGGCCCAGATGTTGATAAAACTGTAGTCCGAGGCCACCTGGGGACATTTGGCCAGCAATTTCAAATAGGCCGGTTGTTTTTCAAGACCTATGGGTTCGAACTGAAGGGTCATAGAAACTCCTTGGGTAAAGGGTATAAGGTTTAAGGCCTTTTAAAAAGAATATCGAATGTCGAAGGGATGAATTTTGTCTATTTTAAATGATGACTGAGCGCAGCGAAACCAGCCTTCGTAATTCTGCGGCTCCTTATTCGATATTCTGCAGTTTGCTCTTAGGATAAGCTAAAACCCTCTAATCTGTAGATTCATTCCCAACAACTTCGATACAAAAGTGCCTTCCAGAGTTGCATATCAATCACATCAAAAAAGTATCGGAGACTCAGAAGGATGCCGTCAAACAGCTTTTTGCCCCTGGTTGCGCCTGCGGAGATGAAAAGCGCCTTGCGCTGGGAGGCTGACTGCCGCTGGTTCGCTCCGTCAATCCAGTATTTCTTCACCCACAGAGACTGAAACCGGTCCATGAGAATCTTGGTATGGGCACTGACGGTATAAAAAAAGACCGGTGATGCCAGCATTAAGCCCTGGGACGCCAGGATCTGGTCCCGTGCGGCCTGGAAATCATCTTTTAATCGACACTCTCCGGCATTTTTACAGCCATAGATTTCTAAGCATGGCGACATTTTCAAATCTCTTAAAACGATCTCCTCTACTTCGGCACCGGCGTCCCTTGCGCCTTCAACGGCTCTTTGCAGCAACCTGGCGGTGTTCCCCCTGCGCCGCGGACTGCCATAGATCGCGATTATTTTTGGACGTTGCATTTTTACCTCACGGATCAAGTAAAACCTTTTTTTACCCATGTCGCATTATCAGGAATATTCGCGATCTTAAATACGAATATCGAAAACCGAAATTCGACTTTTTAAAATTGTTATTCAGTAACCGGGAATTAAATCTCAAGAACAAGCCCTATCGGGCAGTGATCCGACCCGAAGATATCATTATCAATGAACGCCTCCTTAACCCAGCCCCTGTCGATCATGTCGCGGGTGACAAAAAAATAGTCGATCCGCCACCCGACATTGCGGTCGCGGGCCTTAAAGCGATAGGTCCACCACGAATATTTTACCGTGTCAGGGTGAAAATGGCGAAAGGTGTCGACGTATCCGTTGGCACTGATGCGGTCGAGCCAGTCACGTTCGATCCGCAGAAATCCGGACGTCTTTTCGTTCGCTTTCGGGTTTTTCAGGTCAATTTCATTGTGAGCGGTGTTGTAATCGCCGGTGATGACAAGGCTTCTGCCTTTCGCTTTGAGTTCATCGGTATAGGCAAAAAAGGCTTCGTAAAAATCCAGTTTGTACTGCAGCCGCTCTTCGCTCATCTGGCCGTTGGGGAAATAGACATTAAAAAAGATGAAATCATCGAAATCCATTTCCAGAAGGCGTCCTTCATCATCAAATTTGGGCACACCGATACCGTGTCTTACACTTCGTGGCGGTACGCGTGTATAGGTGCCGATGCCGCTATATCCCTTTTTGACCGAGGCATGGGACCAGTAAGCTTCATATCCGTCCACGCTTGTCATTGCAGCGGTCAGCTGAGGCTCCTGGAGCTTGGTTTCCTGCAAGGCCAGAATGTCCGTGTCCAGCTGTTTAAAGGCGTTAAAGAAGTCCTTTTTAACCGCCGCCCGCAATCCGTTCACATTCCAGGAGACCAGTTTTATTTTCTTTTTTTCCGCAGCCACACTGCCTTCCTTCCTCCCAATTTGCTATTGGCCAAGTGGGATTATTCTTCTACCAATCTGTGAATACGATCGGCGAGATGCTTGTCCTGGCTCTGTTTGACCACATCCAGGATCGAGCGCAGACATTCCCGGATAATGGCCGTTTTGGGACGGGTTGATTCCAGCTGGGCTTCCATGGTTTTTAGATCAGCCATCAACTCGCCCAGGGAATCAAAACCCAGGCCGAGCGAGCCGGCCAGGTTCTTGAGCTCAATTACAACCTGTTCTACTATTTGCCGTCCGCCACTGGTCAGCCCCGGTGCTGCGCCCAGATTTTCGGACTCGGAACTGTCCGACGCCATCGGCCCCACCAATTCCTGGACCATAACAGACCCGTCGGCACTGATGCCGATTCCCCCGGAAAGCGTGCGGATTTCTGCCAGCTGACGGCCCATCAAGCGGAAGCCGTCTCCCGGTCCATACCCAGCAACTCGCCGACGTCATACATGGATACCTGAACCGATGCATCGCCTTTGGTTTGTTCGAAAAGGGCTATTAAAAACTGCTGCGAGGTGTCATCCAGTTCGCTGGTAGTCATGGTGTTGGGCTATCCTCATTGTTTAGGTTATTGGTTTTTGATGCTCGGTTTTCGATTCTGGATTCTCGATGAGCCGGCTCAGGGCGCCATGCCACGGCACAGGGTTTGAAAATGCAGTCATCCAGGCATGCGTCCGCAGGGATTTTTAATGAAATTAGGGTCGGCCACCGCTTGGCCCGGCAAAGTTTAATCGAAGACGGATGCCGACCTCAGGCGGCAGCCACGGGGGGCTGCCCTGCTTTCTGCTCCTTAGCACGTATCGAGCACCGAATATCGCGTCCCCGGCTATCCTTCCGCGACAGCCCGAATCGCTTCCTCGATTTGCGGATATTGGAAAGCCGGATATTGGAAAGCAAATCCATGGCTTAGCAATCTGTCGGGTACCGTGCGTTGACTGCCCAGAAATACATCACCGAATTCGCCCATTGCAAGGCGGATCATAAAGGCCGGTGCCGGCATAAAAGATGGGCGGCCTAATACCTTTCCGAGGGCCTGGGCCAGTTCGCGATTGCGAACCGGATTGGGTGCACAGAAATTCAAGGGCCCGCTGGCCTCCTGATGTTCAAGCACGAAAACAATGGCCGCCATAAGATCATCGAGGTGCATCCACGGAAACCACTGATTGCCGCTGCCCAGGGGGCCGCCGACAAACATTTTAAACGCGGGTACCAGTTTGGCCATGGCGCCGCCGTCTCTTCCGAGAATTACCCCGAACCGCATGACGGCGACCCGGACCCCTTTGTCGCTTGCCAGCAACGCCTCTTTTTCCCAATCTATGGAAACACGCGCCAGAAAATCACTGCCAGCCCGCTCATCCTCTTTGAGAACGGCGTCTCCTCTGCTGCCGTAATATCCGCTGCCGGAAGCACTGCACAGGACAACATTGGC
>WOR8_10003263_pt1 | contig 15857 bp, 7 predicted proteins | sample DeeMarSeWOR38_10_FD_19890 | JGI IMG/M metagenome (IMG submission 19890) | reverse complement strand
CAAAATGTATGCGCTCAATTTAATGGAGGTAAAGATTATGAATGCGAGAATGATTTTTATAACAGTTTTGGGTATTTCATCCCTGTGTGGATTTGCACTTGGAGATTGGACCGAGCCGGCACCCGTGATAGAGGTGAACACCCAATATACCGAGCGTACACCTTTTATATCATCCGATGGTCTGTCGCTTTACTTTGCGAGAGGTAATACCTCCGGTTATTACTATTTCCGAATATTCGAGGCAACGCGACAGGAACCTTCCGGCCCGTTCACTTCTGTAAACGAGGTTCTTAGTTCAGTCAACCAGCATGTTTTCGCGCCATGGGTATCACCTGATAATTTACGGATGTACTATTTCGCACAGTCAGAGAATCCGGCTCTATGGCAGCTAAAAGTCAGCGAGCGGGCCTCCGTCAATGACACTTGGCCGCAAGGCTCAGATATCTCTGAATTGAACCAGCTTGGTAAGGTTTACAAGCCGGGACTGACGGCCGACGAGCTGACTATTGTCTTCACTTCATATGATATTGCTGGAGGGCAGGGAGGTTATGATATCTGGATGGCGACTCGACCTGATATGAATTCGCCATTTGAAAATGTCACGAATCTTTCGGAGATTAATACCGCCTCTAATGATGGAAATCCATACATTTCACCTGATGGCCTTGCACTGTACTTTCATTCCGACCGCAATGGCTCTACTCAGCTATTCAAAGCAACACGCGCCTTTTTAAACGAACCGTTTGGCAACGTTGAGCATTTATCTTTTTTTGACACTCCGGGAGGAAGTAGTGTAAGCCCTTCCCTCAGTAGTGACGGAATGGCTCTGTACTTCATTCGGGCGTTAACGGGATCAGATATTTATGTGTCGTTTTATATAAATCCCTATAAGGCATCTGCTCCCTATCCTGCTGATGAAGCAATAAACGTGGATCCGAATGTCGTCCTTAGCTGGACGCCGGGGAAAGATGCCCTCTCACATAATGTATATTTCGGCACAAACTTCGATGATGTAAATGATGCCGATACACTTTCTGACGAATATAAGGGCAATTACGATGTCAATAGCTTTGATCCATGTGGACTGGATTTTGGAACCACCTATTTCTGGCGTATCGATGAAGTTGCTGACTCTAATATATGTAAAGGCGATATCTGGAGATTTACAACAAGGACCGAACCCAATATTATCAGTTGGCAAAATTGGACAGCACCGATACTGCTAACAGAGATAAATACCGAATACGTGGAATGGACGCCCTTTTTATCATTCGATGGCCTGTCGCTTTACTTTGCCAGAGGTATGACATCCAGTTATTACTATTTCCGCATATTCGAGGCAAAAAGAGAAAAACCCTATGGACCATTTACTTCGGTAAGAGAGGTGCTTAAATCAAGCGGCCAACATGTTTTCGCGCCATGGGTTTCAATGGATGACCTGCGAATGTACTACTTCGCACAGAAAGAAAATCCAATTCTATGGCAGCTGAAAGTCAGCGAGCGACCTTCTGTTAACAACCCCTGGCCACAGGGCTCAGATATCTCTGAATTGAACCAGCTCGGTAAGATTTACAAGCCGGGACTTACGGCCGACGAGTTGACTATTGTCTTTACTTCATATGATATTCCCGAAGGTCAGGGTGACTATGATATCTGGATGGCAACTCGACCTGATATGAATTCGCCATTCGGCTCGGTTGCAAATCTGGCCGAGATTAACACGGCCGCGAAGGAAGTATCTCCGTCTGTATCACCTGACGGCCTTACGTTGTACTTTAGTTCTAATTGTAATGGACAATACCAGTTGTTCAGAGCAACACGGCAGTCCAGAACTGAGCCCTTTGGTAATATCGAGCATATATCAGTGTTCGATATGACTGGGTACACCAACCATCACCATTGCCTGAGTAGTGACCGCAGCGCTATGTATTTTATAAGTATAATAGGTGATGACAGGTCGACATCAGATATCTATGCCTCATTCCTGATAGATCCCAACATGGCATCCGCCCCCAGTCCTGCTGATGGAGCAACATACGTGGACCCGAATGTTGCCCTTAGCTGGGCGCCGGGAAAAGATGCCCTCTCGCACAATGTATATCTTGGCACAAGCTTCGACGATGTAAACGATGCCAATACACTCTCCGACGAATATAAGGGCAATTACGATGTCAACAGCTTTGATCCTTGTGGCCTCGAATCCGGAACCACCTACTACTGGCGGATTGATGAGGTTTCTGATTCAAATATATCTAAAGGTTATGTCTGGACCTTTACAACACTTCTCGATCTTGATTCTCACCTTGTGGCCTGGTGGACGTTCGACGAAGGCCAAGGTTCGATAGCAAACGATTCAACCGGCACCAACCATGGAACCGTCTACGGAGCAACATGGACTACCGGCAAAATTAACGGCGCTCTAAGCTTTGATGGACTCAATGATTATGTCGATATGGCAGATACGGTCAAAAATTATTTGGAAACAAGCTATACCGTTTCAGCCTGGATAAATGCAAATACAATTTCCAACAATAAGGCCATCTTATCATACAGACATTCTACTGAAGGCAATCCGGTTTTATTTGCCCTTGGCCAATATTATACAGACGTCCATTTTGCTGTGAGAGATAATTCTCACAATCTTGCACAACCGGCTTTCGTGGATGCCATTACAGCGAATACATGGTATCACGTTGCAGGTGTCAGGGAAGGAAATAATGTTAACGTTTATGTCAATGGCGTTAGTGGAATTCCGGTCTCGACAACACTTGGAGCAATAACCCCCGATAATTTAAAAATAGGAGCCACTCAGTGGGGAGGCAATCCAGTTTCAGACCACTTCAACGGTATTATCGACGACGTCATGATTTTCGACAGGGCTCTATCTGAGGAAGAAATCTTTGAGGTCTACCAAAGCTCTCTGTGCCAGCCGGGCTATCCGTGCATCAACGTGTGGCCCGAAAGCCTCGAGTTTTATGCAGAAGAAGGCGGACCTAATCCGGCGCCACAAACCCTGTCAATCTGCAATTTCGGAGACGATATATTGAACTACCATATCACAGAGGACTGTCCGTGGCTGGAGGTTGATCCGAATGCAGGCAGTTCCGCCGGAGAGCCAAACGAAATTACCGTTAGTGTGGACATATCAGGCCTTACTTGTGGTATTTACGACTGTAACCTGATAATTTCAGATCCCAACGCCTCAAACCACCCGAGGATAGTTCCTGTTGAGTTGGAAGTCTTTCACGAGTACTGTAACATTGACGTGCGTGTTGTCCCTGTCGCAGTGCTCACTGATCCAACAACGACAGATGAGGACCGCAAAAAGCTGCCCGATTCCATCACAGGCGTGGTGAGAGGCGGCACCTATTATATCGAAATATGGGCAAGCGACGTCCGTACAACAAACACAGGCTTAACAGGTGTCTATGTTGATGTCGACTTCTGCAGCCAGACTATTGCATCGGCCGTAGAACACGGAACAATCTTTGTAACGTTTCCGGATGGTACTATCCAGCCCGGTGGTGTGGATGAGTTCGGAGGCTCGGCCCTTCCAAGTGGAGGCGGTATAGAGCCCCGTTGGGTTCGGGTAGGCTGGATCCGGATGAGCGCTCAGGTAGAAACAGAGACCTGCACAATATCGCTGTTGCCCAGTTCAACCGGAATAGCAGCCCTGGATCGAGGATTGATTCCATGGACCGCTGTGGACCTCGGTTCGGTTGAATTACAGATAACACCACCGGCAAGAAGCTACGACCTGGATGGAGATGACTTCATCGGCTTGTCGGATCTAAGCTACTTCGCTGCTTCATGGAAGCAGCAGGTACCACCTGCCAATGAAGCACACGATTTCGATTGTGATGGTAAAGTGGGAGTGGGAGATCTGAGCTGGTTCGCAACAGGATGGCAGAAAAATACTAACGACCCGACCATTCTATATCCACCCTGCTCTATAGAACCTGAAGCGGCATGGCTGCTAAACGATAGTATCCTTGAAATGCAAAACTCAGATAACTTCCAAACGTCAGACCCAATCGATACAGATATAGCTTTTAGCCTAGTGGCGTTGGATTCTCCCTCGTCATCCGATACAACCACGACATTGCCGACTTCGGTAAAGAAGATTTCCGCCAGCCAAACTTACTACCTTGAGCTTTGGACCAGCGATAAAGGCTATGTAAATACCGGCCTTACTTCCGCTTACATCGATCTGGGCTTCCCATCCGATGCAGTAACCGTTACGGACGTCTCCTACAGCAGTGATTTCACACTGTTTAATGACGAGACCGTCCTTTCGGGAACGATTGATGAGTTAGGTGGTTCTTCGTTGGAAGTTGACGTTGGCATAGAACCGGAATGGGCACGTGTAGCCGTCGTTGAGATTCTTGCGGATGCAACTTTGCCGTTCGTAATGTTTACGCTTTCACCCAGCGACACTGGAGTGGCTGCTTTAGGACGCGGGACTATTCCCTGGGACGATATATCGTTATGCTCCCTGCTAATCTGCCCGGCTGACTTCGACAACGATGGTGATGTGGACAAGAAAGACTTTGCCATATTTGCATCGGCATGGAAAACTAAGCCGGGAGATCCCCAATGGAATCCGGACTGTGACATTATTCCATCTGGTCATATCGATAGATCTGACCTTGCATGGGTAGTGGATAGCTGGCTCATAGGAATCGTCCCATAGTCACAAAAAAATGCGATAAAACGGCAGGCTGATTAAAACCGGGCTTCTGGATTTACAGACCCGGGAGAGCGTCTCAGCGCATAGGAAACCGGCTGCATAAATCCTTTACCTCGGCGCGTGTCTGTTCCCTAAAAGCTCCGTCTATTTTATATTCATTGTCGTTTACTATTTCTACACTCTTCAACATTGCAAAATCTTCACACCTAAGACCATAAACCATATAGATCCTAAAAAAAAACAAAAAAAGTCCGAAAAAATGAAAAAGGCTTGCTTAAAAGTCGTATCCAGTATATAATTAAAAAATATTACAGAAGGAAAAGTGAGAGGCCCAAGGGACCTCGAAAGTTATTTAACTGAGTGCATGCGCTAGATTTAACGGAGGTAAAAGCTATGAAAGCAAAAACAATTCTCACCGCAATTCTGGTTATTTCAAACTTGTGTGGGCTGTCATTGGCGGAATGGTCCGAACCCGTACCCGTTACGGAGGTCAATTCCGAGTACGCGGAATGGACGCCTTTTTTATCTTTCGACGGCCTATCCCTTTACTTTGCAAGAGGGCATGGTCCTGCCTTTTATGATTTCCGTATATATGAGGCGACGCGCCCGGTGCCCTATGGACCATTTACATCGGTAGGAGAAATCAGCGGCACACTAAACTCTTCACCTGGAAATGTTATGTCACCGTGGGTTTCACCGGACAATTTGCGGATGTACTATTTCACAGAGTCAAATTTGGTATACAAGTTGAAGGTCACTGAGCGGATGTCAGATAACGATCCGTGGCCGGTTGGCAAAAATATCCCTGGATTGGATGCACTTGGTGGTCGTCCTCAAGCGCCGTCTCTAACGGCCGATGAGTTGATTATTGTCTTTTCTTCATATAATGCTCCCGGTGGATTTGGAGGTTTTGATCTATGGATGGCGACACGGCCTGATAAGTATTCATCTTTTGGAAATGTGAGGAATCTAACAGAAATAAACACTGCATATAAAGAAAGTAAGCCATACATCTCTCCTGACGGCCTGACGTTGTACTTTCCTACCGACCGTAATGGTTCGGGGCAACTCTTTAGGGCAACACGTGCTTCCTTAACACTACCGTTCGGAAACCTCGAACATCTTTCATTCTTTGATGTGCCGAGGGGAGGTGGTCATCCTTCTCTTAGCAGTGACGGGTCAGCTCTTTACATGGCCAAAACGATTAGCGGTATAGAAGATATTTATGTTTCTTATTTGGATACTGGACCGGGACCGGGGCCGATTGCGCACTGGAAGTTTGATGAGGGCAGCGGGAGTGTTGCCTACGATTCAGCAGGCAACAACGATGGAACTATTTATGGGGCACAATGGACAACCGGTCAAGTTAATGGTGCTTTGAGCTTTGACGGTGTGGATGATTACGTTGATATCCCCTATGATTCGAGTTTGGATATAAACACTCAAACGGGAATTTCCTTATCTGTGTGGATTAATTTCAACTCTTATCCTGATAGCCTTCATCAAGGGCCTGTATTCGGACTCTTTAACAGTGCCGGCCAGGGCGTAAAGAATTACTTATTTATAGGTAAATCTATTTATGGTAATCCAATTAAATGGATTCAGTGGCCTTCACCTTCTGGGGCTATAATATCTATAAAACCTGATTTGGATACATGGTATCATGTCGTTGCTGTTGAAGATTCACCTTACAGAGCTATTTACATTAATGGTTCTTTAGACTCTTCAGATCATCTTTCACAGTCATACACTGGAAATCCACCGGATACAATAAGAATAGGCAGCAGGGCCGATGCCTGGGCCCCCTATTACTTCGATGGCTCGATAGACGATGTTCGCATATACGACCGGGCTTTATCTTCTGAGCAAATCTGGGAGCTTTATAGTCCTTCTGTTATAGGGCCCATAGCACACTGGAAGTTCGACGAGGGCAGCGGGAGTGTTGCCTACGATTCAGCCGGTGACAATGATGGGACTATCTACGGCGCCACTTGGACAACCGGACAACTTAACAACGCATTGAACTTCGACGGCGTGGATGATTATGTTGAAGTGAATAGTGCAGATGAATTAAAACTCAACATAACTGGGTCAATTTCAGTTTGGGTTCTTCCGAATGATTTGTATCGTCATTCAATAGTCAATAAACACGGTGCTCCTTGGTGGGGGAACAAAACCGTAAATTACTGGTTAGTTTTCGGAAGTTACAATCAAATCTCATTTGTTATCGGTGATGGTGCAAATTATGTACAAGCCATGATGCCCTTAGAAGGCTTTGCTGTTGGTAAATGGAACAATATTGTCGGCACATGGAACTCTTCGAATATCAAAATATATGGCAATGGCGAACTGAAAGACAACCAAGCAAACAATCTATTCGATTTGGTTACAAGTGATGATTATCCTGTAAGAATAGGATACGATAACGGAGCTGGTTGGTTCTTTGACGGCATAATAGACGATGTTCGTATTTATAATCGTGCCTTGTCTGATGAGGAGATCTGGGATATTTATGTACCGCATCCGACCGAACCGCTGGACATAGACATCAAACCCGGAAGCTGTCCCAATCCGCTCAATGTAAAAAGCCGTGGCGTTCTCCCTGTGGCTATCTCAGGCTCGGAAGATTTTGACGTATACAGTATTGATATAGCTTCTATTCGCCTGGCTGGTGTTGCCCCAAATCGAAGCAGCTATGAAGATGTAACTACACCAGTATCAGAAGCGAATGAGTGTGAATGTTCTACGGAAGGTCCTGATGGTTTCCTGGATTTGACACTTAAGTTTGAAATGCAAGGGATTGTGGAGACGATAGGTGAGGTCGACCATGGCGATGAATTAGTTTTGGAGCTTACCGGCGTATTGTTGGATGAAACACCTATAGAGGGTAGCGATTGTGTTATCATTCGCGGCAGGCATAAGCCTCTTAACAGGGCTGACTTCAACGGTGACGGGATTGTCGGTATGGCAGATTTCGCTGCCTTTGCCGAAAACTGGCTTCAATTGAGATGATGAATTAAATCGGATTTCTTGATTTACTATCTTGGGATAGCCTCTTAACGAATAGGGAATCTGCTGCATAAATTCTTTACCTCGGCTTGCGTCTGTTCTCTAAAAGTTCCATCTATTTTATATTCGCTCTCGCTTACTACCTCTACCTTTCTCAACACTGTATCAATTAACTCCGATATGCGGTCCATCTCTTTTGCCCCCATCCCGTTTTTCGTAACAATCGGAGTCCCCAACCTGATACCGCCGGCATCAGAAGCAGCCTTCTCATAAGGCAGATGAATCATATCGACAATTATACCGCACTCTTCAAGACACTTTTGAGCCGTCACCCCCGTCAGTCCATCCCGCAAATTCACAACGTTTACAAGAACCATATGGTTGTCTGTCCCCCCTGTCAAAACATCATACCCCAGATCCACGAGGTTCTTTGCAAGTTGTTTGGCATTCTCTACGATTTTAAATTGCCTCTCTTTGTATTCACCGGAAAGTGTCTCTTTGAAAAATACTGCCTTGGCGGCCATATTATTAAAATATGGTGTCCCCTGCACTCCGGGAAATGTCACCTCGTCAATATGTTCCCATAAAGGCACATCTTTTGCCCCCACCTTTATCTTCCGGCCATAGTCCTTGCCCATCAATATCAGCCCGCCCCTCGGACCGCCCGGTTTATACGTGCTCGTCGTCGTAAAGTGCGCATATTCGACAGGCGAAGGATGTGCCCCCGCAATTATCAAGCCGGATATGTGCGAGACATCCGCCAAAAGATACGCACCCGCCTCGTCCGCAATCTCTCTGAACTTCTTAAAGTCTATCGTCCTCGTATAAGCGCTCGCCCCGCATATAATCAGCTTCGGTTTGAATTTGAGGGCTTGTTCTCTGATGGCATCGTAATCCAGAACAAAACTTTCCTTATCAACAGAATAATTTTCTACCTCAAAGAACCTGCCCGTAAAGGAAACACTCGACCCGTGTGAATAATGCCCCCCCTGCTCCAACGCCATACTCAATATCTTATCTCCGCTCTCCAGCACTGCCGTAAGCACTATCTGGTTGGCCTGTGTGCCCGAATGTGGCTGCACGTTTGCGTATTCTGCGCCGAAGGCCTCTTTCGCCCTGCCCCCGGCCAGGCCCTCAACATCGTCAACAACCTCACAGCCCCCGTGCATCCTGGCCCCGACAAATCCCTCCGCCGTCTTGTTCTGCAGTACCGAACCAAGTGCCGCCAGAACCGCCGGCGAACACTGGTTCTCAGCTGCCCCAAGCTGCAAAGTGTTTTGCCTCCGCTCGTATTCTCTTGTCAGTAACTCATACACCTGCCCGTCGGATTCCTTAAGGGCGCTTAGTATACCTTGAAGATACTGCTGTGAAGATAATCCTTCCAACAATTCTCGAATCCTTCCTTCGGTCAACAAAAAAGTAAATCCTTATTTCTATCTTCTTTCGGTAGAATATCAAATCCACCTTAAAAATTCAATCTTTCTCATCCATCTTCCCCAAAATCCTTAAAACTCGCCCTTGATTCAGTCATTTCAACTGCTATATTATGATTTCATTTGAAATCCAAGAGATTCCATCATTTTTTAAAGAAGAAACAGGGAGTTCTTATAAAGAGAAAGAAGCCTGCGTTGCCCGTTTTTTACAAATTATATTAACATTTTTAGGCCAAAACAAATGCTCAATCCTCATGAAGATCAAAATGAAAAAAATAGTGACAAAAACCCGAGTATATAAACAAGGCATGACACTGCCAGAAATGCTGGTGATGATTACGTTACTAATTGGCATCGTATGGGGTGCTATGCATGGAGGTAGTTTAGGGGCCAAACATGGTTTTTTAATGGGGATATGCGGCGTTGTTCTTGGAGCTGTTCTTGGAGCTATTGGCGCTGTTCTCTTTATATTTCTACTCGTTTTGCCTTTCATACTTTTCGGTATGACAAAAAGGGCTTTGGAGCCCGCCGAACTTGTTTGTCGCTGTGCCGAGTTAAAAAAACCTGTCCCTGAACACCTCGCTCCACAAACCCCCTTTGAAGAAAAACTTATTTCTGAGAGCCGTCGTCTTAATGAATGGTCGGAGTATAAACGGCTTCCTGTAGACTTAGAATCTATTTTGAAAGACGGCTCCCTGACAAATGAAAGAATTTCATTGGCAGCACGTCTCGGCGAACCAGCCGCGAAAAAACTCGGTATGCCATTAGTTAAGCCCGTTCTTTCCTTCGAATATACCTCCAAGTGGCCGGAAGACATTAAAAACGTACTGAGTTCAGGCCTGCCCCCAAGATTATGCCTGACATGGGCTTTGGTATGTGTCCGGAGAGTATTGCCGGTCTTTGAACGCGAATTCCACCAGGACACCCGCCCAAGACAGATCTTAGGTGCTGCTCTAATGTTCTTGAAAGAAGGTAACGAGGAAGCTGTGAAACTTTGCCGTAAGTACTCACGTGAAGTTTGGATTGTAAAAGAAGCGGGCTGTCGCGTCGTACATCGAAAATTCAAAGAAAGGGTCTTTGAAATACGATCAAAAGGGCAGCACGCTGCAGATGCTGCATATGAACTTGCCCGAATTGTATCTAAATTTGCAGAGCCCGATAGGCTTTGGGAAGTTTATGAGGAAAATACTATGATGGATGGTTATGATTCCCCGCAAAGCAGATGTCAATGGTCTCAGCCTTCTTTCCTCGCTGGTCATGTTGCATATACGGTCGCAATGTCGGCAGATGAACCGGAACTCGAATGGAAATGGCAGCGAAAGGAGCTTGCAAGGTTGATTCTTGGATGGCAGCGATGGGAAAAAGATCGCGATGACTGGCGGATTTGCGTCGAAGAATCATGGATTCCTCGCGTTAAAAAAGAAGTTACAAGAGCCAATTTCGATATACCCGATTTTATTGAAAGGATCAGAAAAGAGCTCGTTCCATGGCAGACTAATGAATCCGGCAAAAGCGTAGATCCCACTAACCACAATCACGCATAGCGTTATCCGGCTATCGTATGCAAAAAACTTATACCCATAAGGCAATTAAACACCACGAATCATCCAATAAATCCATATCCGCAACTGACATCAAATAATATTGTATTAATCTCGCAAACTAATATAATTGCTAACAACGATGGAAAGGATGCCCAACCTCTCCCAGGATGGGCCCCTCATCGGTAAGGACTTGCTGACAAATTAACAATACAAGTCATTTGCAGGAAAGGACATACTGATATGGGCGATAAGGGAAAAAGAGATAAAGGCAGAAGAGAAAAACAAAAAAAGGCCAAGCTTTCTCCAAAGGAAAAACGGAGATTAAAAAAAGAAAAGAAAAACAAATAATCACCCGCGAGGCAGGAGTGTAAACCGAACAAAATTTTCCTGATAACTGACCACCAGCGGCTGACTCACCGATCTACCAGATACGCTTCTAAGCTTGTCACTACCCCTTTTATTGGGGGGCCTGTCCGAAGCGTAGTCGAAGGGATTCACGAGATACGAACCTCGTGCCTCTGTCCCTGAATTCAACCGCAAAATCCGCGATTAACTATAAGCCGCCAAAAAAAGTCCTGACAACATCATTAAACGTTATATAAAGGAAAAACGCCCCGATAAGAACCCACCCCGCATAAGCAAAAATACCCTGCGTCCGCTCACTCAACGCTGAGCCTTTGATCTTCTCAACAACCAGCAGTACAACCAGTCCTCCGTCAAGAGGCGGCAGTGGTAAAAAGTTCACCACAGCTATACACGCGCTTATCAGACCAAGAAAGTAAGCGTAGTAAACGAACGGCCGCTCGGCAACTATCGTGTAACTGGCCGCAAGGATACCTACCGGACCCAGCAGGCTCTTGGGACTGACATCTCTGCCCACAAGACGCCGTAAAGTCAGGTAAGTCTGCGTAATAAACATAATAGTCTTTTCATATCCCATCACCACCGCTTCAATCGGATTGCCCGCTCGATAAAGACACTTCATATCATCAAAAGGAACATTTACGGCAAAAGCCGATTTAACGCTGACACCTCTCATATTCGGATCCACATTCAAAGCAACACTGCCCGCAACCTCTTTATTGACACTATCACGCCAGTCTATCGTAATTCGCTCACCGGGATATCGCCTGACTTCACGGATTATATCATAGAAGTTCGATACCGGCGTTCCATCAACAGCCGTTATCACCGCACCCGGAGCAATCTTCAATGCATCCGGAAATTCTTCGGTGGCAACAGTCTTGGCAACTACAGCATGACCTGCGTCAAGTACAGGGGAAAAGCCAATCGTTACACGATCGCTGCCACGACGACGCTTCGGTGTAACAATAACATCTACACTCTTTGAAACACCTGTAGAATCCGTTCGTAATACTTTGACAGAAAGGTCTTTTTCTTCATATGAAGTAGTGACCTCACGCAACTGTGTATAAGTCGGATTATCAACACCTCCAATACCAAGAATAATGTCCCCCTCTTGCAGCCCCGAATTTGGGTCAACATATTCTATCAGCAAACGAGGCACAATGGAATATATATGGCTAAGGTCGGATTCGGATTTAACTTTCCTTTCTGCATAGCGTAAAATCAGCGGTATCCGCGATTCAATCAACTTCACGCCATCTCCCTTGTCCTTTCTCTCTGCCGCCAACGCCACCTCCGGTACGAGCGCATTTTCGACTATTTCTTCCAATTCCCAATAGTTGCGAACTTCCCTGCCATCAACAGACTTAATACGGTCATGGGGAACAAAACCTGTCTTTTCACGAAGCTCGTTTTCATCGGTAACCTTCGCTATCGTCAGACTCCTGGCCTGTGTAATACCGAAAAGTCTCATTCTTCCTCCCAGCGTTTCAGTTTCCTCTGCAACAACAGAAAAGTCCAGAAACTCTTCTCCACGCTTCACTTTCAGCTGAACCTCTTCGTCCCTGCCCGACAAAGCCGCAGCAACCTGGATATTGCTGAAGTCAAGATTACCGCTCTTGCCGTTAATCTCAATTACCTCGTCCCCGGGTTTAAGACCAACACTCGCCGCCGGCGAACCCGGCTCAACGCCGCCAATCACCGCTGGCGGAAGTTGTATGCCAATCAGAAAAACTATCATAAAAATTAACATCGCGCTGATGACGTTACAGGTAACACCCGCCGCCAAAATGGCCATCCGGCTTCCAACCGGCTTGTTCGCATAAGAACGAGGATCGTCACTGCTCTTGACCGGCCCAATATCATCCTGCCCTAACATCTTGACAAAGCCGCCCGCAGGTATTAAACCGATCCGATACTCTGTCTCGCTGGCCTTGCCCTTTTTGCCGACTGTAAAAATAACACGGTCATCCTCAACCTCGCCTTCTTTTTCAGAAAACTTGGGAAATAGCCGGACACGATAACCGTTCTCTGTCCTTTGAATACCAAAAAGCGCAGGTGGAAAACCGATGGAAAACGCCTCCACTTTCACCCCAGACAGCTTGGCGACGATAAAATGACCGAACTCATGAACAAGAACTACCATACCAAAACCGAGCACTACCAGCAGTATATTACCGAATGCACCTATATTTCGCGCGATTAGATAAATAAAAACCGCTGCTACTACAGCCCAGAATAACACACGATACCGCTTTTCAGATAACTGCTTCAAAAAGCCTTTTGTTTCAGACATTCAATAACCTCTCTTCTGGCCCAGGCGTCTGCTTCATATATCTCTTCGAGACAAACACGCCTCTTTAAATCATGTTTATTCAGGCAATGCTCGATAAGTTCGACTATTGTAACAAATTTTATCCTCCCCGCCAAAAATTCATCCACTGCAACCTCGTTCGCCGCGTTAAATACCACCGGCGCAGAACCCCCAATGCGCCCGACCTCAAAACCAAGAGCCAGCGCCCCGAACTTATCAAGGTCCGGCTTTTCAAAAGTAAGCTGCCCGATCTCTTCCAGCCGCAGACGCTCGGCAATTCCCTCAACACGCTCAGGATAAGTCAGGGCATACTGGATCGGAACACACATATTCGGCAAACCAAGCTGCGCTATTACCGACCCGTCCACAAATTCCACAAGCGAATGTACAATCGATTCCGGGTGAACCAAAACAGCTATCTTTTCCATCGGAATATCGAAAAGCCACCGCGTCTCGATAACTTCGAACGCCTTATTCGCCATCGTCGCAGAGTCAATGGTAATTTTCGGCCCCATATCCCACGTCGGATGTGATAGGGCCTGCTCCAGCGTTACCTCCTGGATTTCCTCCATAGTAGCTGTTCTAAACGGCCCGCCTGAAGCCGTTAGAATGACTTTACGAACCTCATCATAAGCCCCGGCCTGCATCGCCTGGAAAATCGCCGAATGTTCACTATCAACAGGCAGAATAAGCCCCCCATTCTCCCTCGCCGTCCCCGTAAGCAGCTCCCCGGCTATAACAAGAGGCTCTTTGTTGGCTATAGCAAGTGTTTTGCCCTTCTCCGCTGCCGCAAGAAGCGCAGGCAGGCCCGCCGCGCCGACAATCGCAGAAAGGACAACGTCCACCTCATCAAGCTCCGCAATCTCCGTCATAGCTTCAGGCCCGGCCAGAATCTCAATCCCCAAATCCCCAACCAGATCCTCAAGCCCATTTACATAATCACCATTTGTGACTGCAACATACTTCGGCCTGTACTTCCTCGCCTGCTCAGCCAAAAGCGAAACGTTCCTGTGTCCGCTCAATGCGACAATTTCGTACCCCGAACCAAGCGCATCGATTACGCGCAGAGAATTTGTACCTATCGAGCCCGTCGAACCAAATATTGCGATACGCTTAACTTTCAAAAGCCGATACCTTCTCTATTGCCGATTCTGTATCAAACCCATTATCAACAAACCCCGATATTATCCTGATTTCTCCAAACCTGTCAAGTTAAGAATTGCCCTATGCTAAAATCAGGTAATTATCAATATAGCCCGAATCGCTATCCCTCACGCAATACGATATACGAAACAAGTTTACAACGGCACCGAAATCTTCTCTTTCCGCTGGTTCCTTGCCCGAAACTGTCGCGGCGTCATGCCAACAAGCTCCTTAAAAGTCCGCGAAAAATAGCTTTGATTGTTATAGCCCACCTGAAAGCAAATCTCCGTACAGCTCTGCCCCGTCGCCAGAAGAAGCTGTTTGGCCCGCTCTATCCGCACGCTCGTCAGGTAATCTATGATAGTAATCCCCATCTGCTCTTTGAATATATGCGCAAGCCTCGATACGCTAAGGTGTGAAATCCTGGCGATATCGGCAAGCGATATCGGCTTATCGTAGTTGGCGTCGATATAATTTATCGCCGGCCGGATTTGAGTAACCTTCCTGGCGTCCTGTGATGAATAAACCAGCTCCACAAACTCGTTCAGAGCCGTACTTATCCACGCGCACAAATCCTGCTGGTTGTCAATATGCATCACCTTGTTGACAAACGTCAGGTTCTTCTCAAGCATAACGTCAATGTCCACTCCGCCCTCCACCGCCGACCGGCTGAGAATACTCAAAAGCTCTAACAATCTTGCCTTAAGAACACCAAGGTCACCGGGATTATGAAACAATATCGTACCAAGTATCGAATTCAGAATCTCCTTGGCCCCCGTCCTGTCCCCGATTTTCACTTTCCCTATAAGCTCCCGCTCACTCTCTAATGGATACCGCCATTCCGTGCCGACCTTTTTTCGCTCTTGGATAAACTCCCCTATCTGAGACTGCTGCTCCGACCTCTGTTTGCGCCACCTGACTACGCGCGGATCGAATCCGCCGACCTCGTAAAGCAAGTCAAACAAAAACTCCGCCGCATTGTGGATCTTTCGACCCTGGATAACGGGCAGTTTGTCAATCGCAGCAACAAGCTTTTTACCGTCGAAACGAACGTCCTTTAATCGTTTCCGGATGTCCTCAACAAGTATCTCCTTTGCCGGCTCCCAAAGGCACTTGCCGAAAAACATCCCCCCAAGAGCATTGTCCTTATCCATTACTGGAATACAAATCAGCACAATGCCCGCGTGACAAAGACAAATATAAGATTGACCCGTCTCTATTGCTATATCAAGACTGCGCCTGCGCTCTTTCCGACATCTCCTCGACCCAGTGGCACTGTTGCGTACTATCAGGCAAAACTCCGGATGGCAGTCACTGCTGCATCGCCCCTTGATTTCCATCCCGCTGATATTCGTCGT
>WOR8_10003250_pt1 | contig 15885 bp, 13 predicted proteins | sample DeeMarSeWOR38_10_FD_19890 | JGI IMG/M metagenome (IMG submission 19890) | reverse complement strand
ACAAGATGGCGTTCTACGGTGAATTCCTGAAGTATGTTGACAAATTGCGGCGGCAGGGTAAGAGGTTGATCATCTGCGGTGATGTGAACACAGCACACAAAGAGATTGACCTGGCACGGCCAAAAGAAAATTCGAAAATTTCCGGATTTTTGCCTGAAGAGCGCGCCTGGATCGATGAATTCATTGGGCGTGGTTTCATTGACACTTTCCGCGTATTCAACAAAGAGGGTGGTCATTATACATGGTGGGATTTCAAGACGCGTGCGCGCGAGCGGGATGTGGGTTGGAGGATCGATTATTTCTATATAACCGAAAACCTGCGTAAGCACCTGAAGGCTGCATTCATCTTGAAAGATGTTAGAGGCTCAGATCACTGTCCAGTCGGTATTGAACTTACGGTATAATCGTTTTGTCCATTGAACCATGAGAAAATATCATTCCGTCATTCCGGTAATTCTCGGAATGACGGAGTACGGGGAAGTGAATGGATTGGTCGTTCTTTGGTAAAAAGAAATGCACAGGGAGGATAATATGAGGACATTTTTTGCGATCGAGGTTCCTGCGGCCGTGAGGAAGATCATCAGTGATTTTGTCGAAAACGAGGCAGAGAAGGGATTGCCGATCAAGTGGGTCAAATTCGAGAATATGCATATCACGCTCAAGTTCCTGGGGGAGATCGACGAGGGTTTGAAGGCAGAGATAGCACCGGTAGTTGGCGGTATCGTTAGGCAACATAGTCCTTTCATGGTTCAACTGGGTGGCTTGGGATGCTTTCCCAGTCCTAGAAATCCGCGCGTGATATGGGTCGGGCTCAAACAGGGTGGCGATGAGATCAGTGCGGTTGCCACGGAATTGGAGGAAGAACTTGCACGCTCCGGTTTCAAGGAGGAAAGAAGATTCCACCCGCACCTAACGATCGGAAGGGTGAAAAGCTACTGCAATGTGGAGAACATTCTTACAAAGACCATCTCCACCGAGCCTTTCCACATTTCATCGCTCGTGCTTTTCGAGTCGACATTGAAGCCCGAAGGTCCGATATACACTGCTCTGGATAAGTTCTCCTTTTCATGAGTACACGGTATTCTGTACAAGGCGGATACAGCGTTTCATCAATTGGCAAAATAATAATATCTATGTGGCTATGATGGTTAACGCGTTTTTTGTTCCTATTGCCTCGAAACAACTATCTCAATCACATATGTGACTTCAAGAGCTGATCCGGAAGTTTACCTTTAACCGACACAGATCAACAAGATGGCATATAGGTCTTGTTGATGTTGAATATACTATGGAAGATAGTGGAGTAAATATCAGGATTGCTTTTCCTTATTTTCTCCAGCGTTTCACGCACCCTTTCGCGCCTTGAATCTCGGTAAAAAGAACATGGATTACGGAAACTTATGATACCAAAAACCCGGCCGATTTGCATGATGGTGTTCTTGTCGAGATAGTATAACGGGCGCACCAGAACGAAACGGCCTTGGACAATCGGTTGTCTGGGTAACAAAGTGCTTATCCGTCCGGCGTAGAGTATATTAAGGAGCAAGGTCTCGCAGACATCTTCCTGATGGTGGGCAAGAACGATGTTTGAGATATCCAATTCCTCGGCAATTTCCATGAGTTTCCTGCGTCGCGCACGCGAGCAGTAGAAACACTTATCCTCGGCTTTTTGTATTCTTTTGTGGTCGTTGGTTCTGGCCACAATGACCTGAATGTTCTGCGCCGCCAGGTATTGTTCAAGAGATGCGGAATCCCAGTCGGGAAATCCAGCATCTACGTGAGCAGCTTTGATGTACCAGTTTTGTCGGCACGTTTCATTGAATTTGTGAAGCAGAAACAAGAGTGCGAGGCTGTCTATACCACCTGAAATGCCGACGAGCAGACGCGTGTGTTTTTCAAGCAGAGAGTGACGTCTTATTGCATAAGCAATGGAATTCAAACCCGCCTTTACCGATGTACGGAAAGCGGGGTTGTGTGAGCGAGGACTATCTGAGCACAATCAATTGCCTTATGGCAACACCTTTTGCAGATTCAAGCCGGTAGAAGTACACACCGTTGGGCACAAGATTCCCTTGTTCGTCAACCGCATTCCACGTGACACGATGAGTGCCTTTCAAAAACCGATCCCGAGCGATCTGTTTGACAGGTTCGCCAATGAGGTTGTAGATGGTAATTGTCAGATAGAGTGGTTCACTCAGGGCGAAGGAAATTTCCGTGAAATTATCGACCGGATTGGGACGATTCTTTTCAAGCACGATCAACTCGTCGCTGTCACGGCCAGACTGGGATATGATCTGGATCCTGCTCGAATTATTGTCAAATACGATCAGACTGTTGTCGGCCGGGTTAGCAAGAAGTCTTGATCCTTGGGAAACAATACCAACACCTATTTTGCCGTTGTATTCACCAAGTTCATTGAGAACCGTGATCGAATCCGTAAACAAGATATAAAGGTTACCTTTGCGGTCGGCACAAAAATCCAAAATGCTATTTGATGCGCTATACAGGAGCTTGCTGGTATAATTATCTGCATTCGTGAACCGGCCACCGGTCCAGGCGAAGATCCTATTGCTGTTGAGCGTGAAGAATGGTGTGCGCCGGTCAGAATAGTCCGCGGCCGGTATGGTCGCGAAACGCTCCGCACTCGTCACGAGCGAGCTCATTACGTCGAAAGGAGTGGAAAACAGGATACGATTAGGTTCGAGGACAACAAGCCCCGGCGAGCCGTTTATTGATAAGGCTTTCATCTGGGTCGGATTGTTGAAATACAGGTTTGTTGTGATCGTATTATCTTCGTGCCCGGTTGCATAATAGGACAGCCGGTTGCCACCGTCAATGATGTAGACGTTGTCGCCGAGAACCGCAATTGAACGTCCACTCTGGATTTCTTTGGAGATCAGCGGGTTGCCGCCCTTGGCATCGATCCTTGAAACGCCAACACTGGAGAGTATCCAAATCTCTCCGTTGTCATTTACTGTCAGGTCACTGACCTGTTTTAGTTTAGATAGTGCAATCTCCTCGCTGAACTGCCAAGCACCTGAGGCGAGGCATACAAGAAAAATTAGGACGATTGAACGTCTCATAGACCTCCTTGTTGCGCAATACCTTTACCTTCACAAGATAATTATACGCGTGGCAGAGGAATTGTCAATAGTTGACTTTATGTGGTTTTTCGGTATATTATATCTGATGGCAGATAAAAAGCGCGTGTTCAGTGGAATACAGCCCTCGGGCAGGTTGCATATCGGGAATTATGTTGGCGCAATGCGCAATATGATATCGCTGCAGGAGGATTATTCCTGTGTTTACGGCATTGTTGACTACCATGCCATGACCGTGAGCTTTGACCCGAAGGAAATGGAAAATAGTATATTTGACTGCGCGGTGGATTATATGGCTGCTGGTATAGATCCGGCCCGGAGTCTACTCATGGTCCAGTCAACAGTATCCGAGCATACTGAATTGGCCTGGGTTTTGAACACGATCACGCCCATTTCGTGGCTGCTCAGAGTGCCCACCTTCAAGGAGAAACGGAAGCAGAACCCTGACTATGTGAATATGGGCCTTCTCGATTACCCGGTCTTGATGGCCGCCGATATCATGATATATAAGGCCGAAGTTGTACCGGTGGGTGATGATCAGCTGCCCCATTTGGAATTGACCCGGGAGATCGTTAGGCGATTCAACCTGCTTTTCGGGCCGGTCTTTCCTGAGCCCAAGGCTAAGCTGGGCGAGGTGACGAGGATCCTGGGTTTAGATGGCGTGAACAAAATGAGCAAATCGCTGGATAATTGTATCTACCTGGATGAGACAAAAGACGAGATTTGGAAGAAATTGTCCACGGCGGTTACTGATGTGCGCCGGAAAAGGAAGACTGATCCGGGGAATCCTGAGGACTGCAACATATTCACGATGCACAAGGCCTTTTCAAAAAAGGATGATATTGATTACTGCGCGCGGGAATGCTGCAGCGCCGGCATTGGCTGTCTCGACTGTAAGAAGATCCTGCTTGAGAACATGTATAAAGAGCTGGAGCCGATCCAGAAAAAGCAGCGTGAGTTGCGTGAGGACCGGCAATTTGTCCTTGACGTTTTGAATAAAGGGCGGCAAGAGGCGAAGAAGATAGCCATTCAAACCATGGATGGCGTATACACGAAACTGGGCATCAAATCCTACCACTAGATAGAAAGAAAGCAAAAATTACCGATTTGACAAAAACCGTTGCTCTGGTTGTGCTGAATACTTACTGCGGGGTCTTTCGGGCTCTTGTGTTTGGTTTAGAAGGGCTTGACTTCGTCGTCATAGAGGGATACAACGACTGATTGACCCATCAGTTCAAGCGAGACAGAGAGGCGTCTCTTTTTGTGGTCTTCTTTTACCAGGATGCCGATCGCGCCAGTAAGAGGTCCGGATATTACCTGTACCCGGGATCCGACATGCAGGAACGGCAGCGGGTAAAGGTTCCGGTCGCTCCTGACGAATATCATTATTGAATTAATGTCGTCATCCGGGATGGGCATGGGCCGTCCATTGCCGCATATCCGGGCAAGCCCGGGTGTACGGAAAACCTTCATCCAATTTTCTCTTATTTCGTCCAGTTCTATGAACAGGTAGTTCCTGAACAACGGTCGTTTGATCAGTATCTTGCGATTTTTCCTGCGGCTGGGTACAATTATCTCCGGAAGGAACGCCTTGATCCCCTTATCCTGCAAGATCTTGTAGACGACTCGTTCGTGATTGCATTTCGTATATCCTGCATACCAGCTCATGTCAGTTCTCCGGTTCTATTATATGTGTGATGGTTGGCTTGTCAAGACCGACTGGGTTCGTCTGCTATCCGATTAATCCCTGGTTCTTGTACCATTCAACCGTTTCGGCTATGCCCCGTTCGAATGTGTATTGCGGTTTGAAACCCAGCTCACGGCTGATATTATCGCTGCTGCATAACCAGTATCGGCACGCAAGTTCCCTGACCTTGTCGCGGGTAACCAGCTTTTTGTCAGGTGAGATGAACACATCATTCAGGAGGCCAATGAAGAGCGCGAGGCCCGTGGGTACGGTGATCCGCAATGTCTTCTTGCCCAGAGTCGTCGCGATCGTTTCCAGGATATAGTCCATTGAATAGCATTGGCCATCATTCACGAAATATACATGCTTGTGGAAATGATCCTCGCTTACGGTCTTAAGGACAATGTCCACCAGATCGGTCACGTAAATAAGGTTCAGATATTTCGCGCCGTACCCAACGACCGGGCAAATACCTTTGTTAAGCAGTTTGACGTATGTGAGGATTTCTTTATCATAGGGCCCGTAGACCGAGACCGGTCTCATGATCGTATAGGCAAGGCCGCTGCCCTTGATCAATTCTTCGGCGAGGTTCTTTGAGCGGCCGTAAAATGAGATCGGACTTTTCTGATCATGTTCCTGCAGCGGTTTGTCCATCGAGCACGGTCCACATGCCGCATGAGAGCTGACATACAGTATTTTCTGTACTTTATTCTCGAGCATCGCATTTATGAGGTGGCTGGTTCCCTGGGTATTGGTATCGTGAAATTCCCAGTAGCTGCGGCCCATGGTCCTTGCTGCACAATGGATAACGACATCGATCCCGTGCAGGGATTCCACGATCCCTTCATTCTTTTCCAAGTCTCCGTATAGGATCCTGATCCTGGGGCTGTTTCTGAATGGATCGATGTTCGAAGTAGGACGTACGAGTATGTTCACATCGGTTTTCTGTGCATAGCGGAGAACCACGTTCTTGCCGACAAAACCGCTTGCGCCGACGATGAGGATGCTCTGTTTCTTCAACTACACCTGCCTAATGATCTGTTCAAGATATGCATGAAATATTGAGTTTCAGCCAGCCAGTATTCATGATCTGGAAGTGCAACACCTCTATAGCGAAATTTGTCCTAGCTGCTCGCTGCTTTCCGGGTTATACTGCCTTACCCAACTGAAGAGATAGTTGGTTCAGCTAATTTTCAGAACTGGTACGAAATCGAGAATTTGCGGTTTGTGGTCGGGAAATCATATATGTTCTGATCGACGCCTACATCGAGCGAGAAACCGCCGGCTTTGATCCCGCCGCCATATGTGAACCCGGTTCTCCTTCCTTCGCTGTCATGGAAATATCCCGCTCTTAGTTTGACGAAATTATAGTAATCAACCTCTATACCGACGCCTTTCCACGCTTCCTTGAATTCATAGCCCAAATTCTCGAAGAATGAATTATCTTCATCGGCGAACATGCCAACCAGGATCTTTGTAACATCGGCGGTCAGGGCAACGCGCAAAATCCGGGAATTTACCGGCTGAATCTTCAGTCCGAGCCTTAGGGTATAGGGTAGAGGATCGGCGGCACCGCTCTCCGTGTAGCTGATGTTGGGCCCAATGTTCTGCAGGGCACCGGCAACGGTCAGAAAGGAAAACGGTTTGTACATGGCGCCGACATCGAAGGCATAAGTGATCCCAATACCGCCGCTCTGGATCCCGAGCTCTGGCATTCTGCCCCAGACCCACGGTGGAACCAGATATGAATATACGAATTTCCAGCCTACGCCCAATCCCAGATTTGGTTTCAGCGGCACGCCGTAGTTCAAGCCAACCGCAATGTCGAAAGTAGTATATGTGCCGAGGTACACGCCTTCAAAATTCCGTACTTCGGTCGGCCCGGTCGTTAAGTAGGTAATGGCCAGTCCGAACGTGCCTACCTTGTAACCTCTTGTGACACCCAAATATTCGTAGTACATATCTGCATTAAGCGCTTGTAACCATGGTGCATGTTGAAGGGAGATGACGGTGTTGTTCATAAAAGCAAGTCCCGCCTGATTGTAATAACAAGCAGTAGCATCATCGGCCGCTGCTGAAAAAGCTCCGCTAAGTGCGGTCGCTCTTGCTCCTGGCCAGATCAGAAGAAAGACCGCGCCAGGACGTTGTCCAGCACCACTAACGAGTGCTGACAACAGGATGAGAATGAGTAAAACCTTGCGCATACAAAACCTCCAAACTTTCGTTAAGATATTATTATATCAATTTAAGTATAAATGTCAAGCTATCTGGGCTGCTGTACGTTGATTGAATCCAAAGAGATCCTTTGTTCTTGGTGTTGCTCGGGCCTAAAGGAACGAGTGTGGCCCGGCTACTGTCCCGAGATGGACAAATTTCGCAGCGCGAAAATTCGCGGCCCCAGATAGTCACCCTCGAATACTGTATCTTGGCTGAAGTAGAGATCATTCAGTGCGTCGAAAACATTGCCGGCGGCTGAACCACCTTTTATCGGTGTCTTCTTTCCTTGCCTCACGTGGTACGCGAACCTTATTTCAGCAACGAAATCGCCGGTTATGGGATCCGGTGAGAAATCCGAGAATTGAACGATCTCGTAGTAATCATTATCACTGAATTCTGTATTTATCATTGGTTCGACAACCACATTCTTGAAGGATCCGGTCGGATCCACGCCCAGATAGTCAGCATACCGCTTTGTTGCCCAGTATTTCTTGAATATACCCTGGTTAATTATAGTGTGTTCTTGGCCAGGTATGCCATCATCATCAAAGGGTTCGGAATACAGACCGTAGGGCAGTAACCCGCTGCTTTTCAGGGTGAACGTATTGTCGCCATCCTGATTGATCCTGTCGTTCAGCACAAAGCGACTGATACCCTTGTCCCGAGCCTGTCCCGAACTGTGGAAAACTACTGGCGCGAGCAGGTTTGCGATCTCCGGTGCCAGAAAGGCAACGGTTGCTTTACCGTTCTTGGGGACTTGAACCTCGAGCATATTACGCGTATGTTCACAGTATTCTTTAAGGCGCTGCTGCAATCGCAAATGACCGATGCTTCTTCGCTGTAAATGGAAATTCAGTTCCTGCTCTTCTTTACCTTTCCGGCCCAGGAGCGACACTTCGAGTTCGATGAGTCCTTTTTCCTTGCTGGCTTCGATCCCGGTGCTGGTTAGAAGCGTCACTTCTGAACGTCTGAGAAAGAGCTCGGCACTCGAAAGCCGGACATTGGGTCCATTACTATATTTTTGGATGACTTCACTCAGCTGGTCTCCCGCCAGGATCAGGTTGGATAGTGCTGGATCAAGCATATCGACTTCAGCGATCTTGGTCGATCCAACCAAGGCATAATGGCGATTCTTGATCAAGTCGCATGCAAGGTCCGCTTGTTCCAAATAGAAACTCAGGTCGGTATCGGGTTTGTATATGAAAGTGTATTCGCCCTGGAGTTTTTTCCCGCTTGAGGAGTGTTTCTTGTATACGGTGATCTCATAGTATCGGCTTTCGACCGTGCGTCTTGATTCGGTCTTTTGCCGCAAGAGATATAGCTGGTGTTCGCGCGAATTTATTTCGATCACCCGGTAATCATCAAAACCAAAATCCCGTATTTCTGCAGCGATTTGTCTCATCCTAATCGCACCCTGGTCCTTATATGAGGGCCTCCGCTCGAAACCGGTATGTACTCTTTGTAGCCCTTGCCGCAGATGCCCAGATCGACCTTGAAATCGTTACCAACCTGCGAAATGTCCTTCAGGAGATCGGGAACGAAACCGGTTATGCCGAGAGGCGAGAATATCCTCTCTGTCAATCTGCCGTTCTTTATCTCCTTGCCGTATAAGACCAGCACTTGTATGCCCCAGCCCTTTGGGTCTTCCATGCCACTCAATCCTCTGATCAGGTAGATCCCATTATCGACCGATTTGATCATGTCGGCAGGATCATCATTCCCGGGAGAGAAAAAAGTATTGGACATGCGCGTGTATACCTTGCGCGCGAATGATTCGCGTCTTCCGTTCGCGGTCGCTGGTAGTTTCATGACGGAACTCGCATAACGGTCGGTCAGGCTCTGGATGAATTTACCGTCCTTTATGATGTAGGTCGGCTTTGCAGGTATCCCCTCGTCATCAATGAAGTAGGAACCATAGCCGCCGGGAAGTGTCGGATCATCGACAATATTGACGAGGGGCGATGCGATGACCTTGCCCAAGTATTCTTTCGAGCGGGCGCGGTCCTTTAGGTACATATCGGCCTCGACACCGTGGCCAAAAGCCTCGTGTGCGATAAGACCTGCGATCTCAGGTGTGGCGACGATGTCATAGAAATCCGGTTCGATCTTTTCGGCATACAGCAGCCGATTGGCGCTTTCGACGAGATCATTGATTTGGCTGTCCGGTACTTCCACGAGCTCGAGGCCACCGGTTCCACCCGTCGAAATGTAATCATACTTCAATTGCTTGCCATCCGAAACATAAATCATGAGATAATGAGAGATGTTTCTGATCTCTTCATCTGTTATCCCGGCGCTGGTGATGAATGTCTTGTTCCTCAACTCTTCTGAATAGACGATCCTGCAGTTGACCACATTCTTGCCATCAAGGATCATTGCACGCCGGTGCCTTAGCATTTCGAGCTTCTCGTTCAGCGACAAGCGGTCTGGATTGATCTTCTCTTCGGTCTTGAACGATGAAGTGCCCTGGATAGGAGCGCTGACCTTGTATTTGGTTTTTTTTAAGCTGATGTTCTGGATCGCATTGCTGCAGAATGCGGCAAGATGATCTTTGTTGGTTATGTCGGTTGCGAATTCCTCGAAATACTCTCCGTTAAATACTGAAAGTACAAAACCAAGGTTGCTCCTTACGGCGGAAAGATGTTCATCTTTCTTGTCAATATTCATGTCAATGCCACGGTTAGAGAAGAGGGTACCCACGGCATAGGGTATTTTTGCCTCTGCCTTTTTAAGGATATCCTGTAATACCGCGGCCAGTGTTCTGTCCATGCAGTATTATAGCCGGATTACGCCAGCGGTCAACGGTCCGGTATGACAGCGGGTTTCTGAAGCGACATAGCAGACGTGTGTTGGGTGATTATCCTGGCGAGCGTTCAGGTATGGGGGTGCGCGGTTTTGGGAAGTTGACATTACATTTGCTCTCCTTATAATGAGGCATGCGACGCAGGGGGAGAATAATCGCGCTTGATAACGGGCGAGCGACAGTCTGTTTCGAACTTCAGGATGCTTGTGAAAAATGTGATGCCCGGGCGATGTGTCAGGCGGCCGGTTCGAAGCGGACGGTTTCTGCGACCAATAGCGAGAACGGACAGATCGGTGATGAAGTATTTGTAGAGCAGGCGCCGGGCAAGGCGCTTTTTTCGGCCTTTCTGCTCTTCGGTCTGCCGATCCTGCTGGCCCTCATAGGTCTGAGCATCGGTGCGCGCTGGGGGGAAACAACGTCGGTGATATGCGGAATATCAGGTTTTGCTGTTGGTTTGCTCATCGCAAAGATCATCAACAATCTGCTTGCTCGGAAATATTTATTCCTGCCCCGCATAACAGAGATCGTGAAAAAAGAAGGTGCTTGACTTTTGTATTTCAGAAGTTATAATACTACGATGGAGGTCACATGCTAGTATTAATCATTTCATTGATTTCAGCAGTTGGCTTTGAATTCTTGTCGGTTGACCCAGTAGCTCAAAGGACTGGGATGGGCTATGCGCTGTATGGCGATGGCTACGACGTGCATTACAATCCCGCTGGGTTGGCGTTTTCAGATAATACACACTACGGAATTTCATATCTCAACTATTTTGCTGGTTCGCATTTCGGATACCTTGGGTATGAACGGAGCAAGCTTGGTGTCGGTGTCCGGTATTTCTATAGTGGCAGCATGAAGAAGGTCGACGAACTAGGCCAGGAGTATGGTACGTTTGGTGTTCACCATATTGATGTCAGTGTTGGCCGCGGTTTTGTCTATAAGAACGTTGGTATCGGAGTTTCGATCAAAGGGCTTTATTCGAGCATTGATACACTGAACGCCCTGGGGCTTGGGGCGGACGTCGGTGCCATGTATATGATCCCTGGTCCTGGTCTGCAAGTGGGTTTATCGGTCAAGAATATCGGGTACGGGATCAAGGCTTTCGTGGAGTCACACGAGACTTTCCCGTATGAAATCACACTCAGCGCCGCGAAGGTACTGGAGGCGGGCTGGTTCGGTGTGGATCTGGTCAAACCTGCACTCATGGGCTTTGGCGTGAGGTTTGGCGGGGCCTATTATGTTAGCCCTCTGCTGCATTTGAAAGCATCATACAGCACTCTGCTTTCGTCGATCAGGTCTGAGGGTCTTGGTTTCCTCGCCGGACTTACCGTCGGTCTCGGAATAAGAAAAGACCGGTTCGTGTTCGATTATACATACTCGCCATATTTTGACCTCGGTGGAGGGCACCGTATATCGATCGGTTTCGGAGGCTAGATGTCAAAGGGTGCGGTCTCAGTAATCGTACTTTTCTTGATCCTAGCCCTCACCGCAGTCTTCTTTTTCAGCCCAAGTCTTATCTTTCGTGAGAAGCCTGGGCAATCCCAGCTTGCTAAGGATCTTATATCCAGAAGATTGACAAGTCTCGGTAATTCAGTCGCACATTCCGCATTCGTGGAGGACGCGGTGATCATGGGTGATGGCGCGAGACTCTCTGAGATCGTTACGCGACTCAGAAAGGATGAGCCAGAATTGACCTTTGTGCACATCACCGATTCAAAATACCAGATCCTGGCTTCAAGTGACTCGGCGATGATGGGTAAAACATTCAGTTCAAACATTCTAACCGCGGGTTCGAGCAACGTGGTGGAGCATAACGGTCTCTATGAAGGAGGGTTCAGCATTGATGTCGGTCAGATAAGAGTCGGGGCTCTTTACTTCGGTATAAATCCGCGGACGGAACAAACGCAGTTGCTCAGTGATAGAAGTCCGATGATCGTTGTCCTGGGTTTTGCCATCGCCTTTGTTGCTTTTTTTGCGATTTTGATCTCCAGACGCAGGCTTAAGGCCAAACTCATCAATGAAATGGCCAGGCGTCAGGAAGAGATCTTCTCACCGAAGATAGAGGCTCTCAGGAAGGCTCAGAGCGAGGCGCAGAACAGACTTAATGAGGTCAATGAAAATATCAAAAACGCTGAGGTGGAACTGCAGCGAGTCAGCGATGAATATGATACAAGAAAGAAGGAAGCGGAAAGTGATCCGCTGGTTCAGTCAGTCGAAAAACTGAGGTCTGCAGAGGTGAGATTGATCAAACACATTGATGAACTTAAGGAAGAAGAATCCCAGCTGAACACGGAGATCGGTTTACTTTCACAGAAACGGGAAGAAGTCCTGGCTGCGCTGGAGAATGAGAAGAAGGAAGAGAGAACGCTTCACGAAAAACTGGATTTGATCAAGAAAAAAATACTCCACCTTGAAACACCAAGGGAATAAACATAATCTACAGTAACGGGAAAATACCATCCTTGCCTTCTCGGTATTGGATATCTGGGGTGGATCCTGAAGGCAAACTGCATTCATGAAAAGCCAGTTTGTCAGTGAATTGAAAGAAGGCCAGGCGGTCAAGGAAAAATTCATACTAACGAAGAAGATCGTCAAAGATAAGCGGGATGGCGGTTATTACGCCATTCTGGAGTTGTCGGACCGGACCGGGAATATCGATGCGATATCCTGGGACGGTGATCTGCTCAGTGATATTTCGACCGATGATTTTGTCTTCGTTACAGGGAATGTTGCTGAATATAGCGGGCGGTTGCAGGTGGTTGTGAATTCGATCCGTGCAATCGCTGATGATGAGATCGATGCTGTTGATTTCCTGCCACAATGCCAGGATGATATCGATGCGGTGATGAGAGAGATCCGGACATTCAAGGAACGTGTTGTTAACAAATCCCTGCGCATGCTGTTGGACTCATTCTTTGAGGATCAACAAGTCATGTCGTTATTGCGGCTCGCGCCGGCTGCAAAAAAAGTACATCATGCATACCTAGGTGGACTGGCGGTGCATACACTCAGCGTCTTAAAGGTCTTGGACAGTATTGCCTCGGTCTATGATTTTTTGGATCCTGATCTGCTTATTACTGCCGGTATACTCCATGATATTGGTAAGATCTACGAGTACAACTATAAGAAGAGAATTGAGATCTCGGATCGCGGCAGATTGTTGGGGCACATCGTCATCGGTAGTGAAATGGTATCCGAAAGGATAGCCCGGCTCACAGGTTTTCCCGAAGACCTGGCAATGAAAATATCACACATGATCTTGTCGCATCATGGAGAAGTTGAGTGGGGATCGCCCAAACTGCCAGCTTTTCCTGAAGCCCTTGCTCTTCATTTCGCTGATAACCTGGACTCAAAGATGGAAATGATGAAACAGGTCTTTGATAAACACCGGGGAACAAGCAAGCAGTGGAGCGATTATCATCCGTATCTGGACAGAGAGATCTATCTTGGGAATGATACTTGAATGATATAGGTATGAAAGCGTCAGGATGAAAATAAAAGAGATTAAGCTCTACGGTTTCAAATCATTTCGCGAAGAGACGAATGTTCTGTTGAACACAGGAGTGACCGCATTTGTCGGGCCGAACGGAAGCGGTAAGTCAAATATCTTCGATGCCCTGCGCTGGGTTTTTGGCGAGCAGAGCATGAAGGCTTTGCGTTGCGAACGGATTGAAGATCTGGTCTATGTCTCCTCGGATTCCAAGGAAGATAGCAACTTCACTGAGGTCGCGGTCATCATTGATAATGAGGAATATTTCCCCCAGTTCGGTAGCGAATTCGAGATAAAACGGCGCTTCTACCGTACCGGAGAGAGCGAATTCTTTCTCAATCGTGTAAAGTGCCGTCTTCAGGATATCCAGGCCCTATTCTTGAATTCCGGTGCCCTGACCTATTCTTTTCTGGAGTTGGCCGAAGTCGAGCGCATAATCCACGGTGATACCAAGGAGATGTTCGACGATGTCGCGGGCATATTGAAGTATCAAGAAAGAAAAGAGCAGACCCAGCGACGGCTCGCGGCCACCGAGCAGGATCTGTTGCGTCTTGAGGACATAATCCTGGAGATGCAGCGTGGCTTGAGGAGTCTAAGGAGGCAGGTACGTCAAGCCCGGTTGTATAACGAGTTGAGAGCGGAATACAAGGAACTGATGCTGTTCACTATGGCAAAAGACTACCGAGCGGTACAGCAGGAAATAAAGGACATTCAATCTCAAGTCGACGCCAAGGATGGGGAACGACAAACCGTGCTTCATTCCATAAAGCAGCTGGAGACCGAGCGGGAGGATTTGAAAAAAGCCATCGAGACCGCAGAAAACACCAGGGCGAGCAGCATTGCGCAGATAACTGAGGTGACCGAGGCGATTGAAACATTACAGGCACGGATCGGAGAAAAAGAAGAAGAAATAAAGAACCGGACCATTCTATCGGAAAGGATACTGGCAAGCATTAAGGAAAAGCAGGAGACTGTAAATAATGAAAGAAGACGGGTTGCCGAGCTGGAAGACGAGAGGAAGGAGTTTCTCATAAGGCTCGATGGTCTGCGGTCAGAGTTGCAATCGATGAAAACCACGCGCGAAGCCAAAGATCAGGAATATTTCTCCCTGGAAAATGAAATAAAAAAGAATATCGAAAGCACTTCTGATGCAGCACGTCAGATCGTTGTTACACAAAGCGAGCTCGCAAAATTGAAGTACGACAGAGAAAACAAGGAAAACCTTTTATCACAGATGGGTGTCGAATTGATGACCCTCAACATGCAGGTAGAACAGGAAAAAAGGAGCAAGAGCGCGCTTGAACAAGAACTGCGGGAGATCGTAGAACAGCAGAATGAATTGGACAGGCACCTCCAGGAAATTCATGCAAAGGCTGATGATCTGGAGAAGGAGATGCGCAAGGTGGATGATGAGATCGAGGGCCGCAATAATACAATGGTTGATTGCCGGATTATGATCGATACCTTGAAGAGGAGGTTGCAGGCTGAGGGCAAGCAAGAGATCGAGAGTAAGTTCGGCGACCGCGTGTCGGGGATGTTCAAAGATTGCATCGAGGTTGCGCCTGGATATGAAGCGATTGTTGATATCTGCCTGAGCGACCTTCTCAATTTCTACTTGTTGAGAAAATATGCAGACCAGGATTTCTTCGAGTGTCCGGAAGGACGATTCGGTTTTATCGATGCTACACGTGAGGAAGGGGCTGAGACTCACCCGGATCTGGGCGACGTTCGACCACTGACAGATTACGTTAAATTCAAATCGGCAGCAAAAGTATTGGCGCCGTATGTCAGGAAGTATTTCTTGGTTGATGATCACAATGACGCAAGGGATCTATCAGCGAAATACCCGGCTTATGGTTTCGTCACGGGTAAGGGCGTTCTATTCAAGGACAAGACAATTGTCGTAGAAAGAGGTGATATCGGTTTCTTCAAAATCACCCTGAGCCTCGAGGAGTACAAAGAGCAATTGGAATCGCTCAAGAACGAAATTTTGTTCATGAATGAGGAAAAAAAGCGTTTAGAGCAAGAATCCCGGAGGGCAAAGAAGGAGATTGAAGACCTGCGTAATAAGCTCTTTACCGTCAATATTAAGAAATCGGAATGTTCTTTGAAGCTGCAGGATGCAGAGAAATCGGCCGGTGAAAGGCAGCAAGAGTTGAACAGCACGAGAGAAGATAGGGATGTATTGCAGAGTGGCGCCAAAATCCTTGCCGGGGAGATGGAGAAGCTGGAGAGTGAATTAGCCCGGCTAAAAGAGAAAGAGGAGGAGAAAAACCGGGAGAACGAGACGCTCATGGAAAGCAGGATGCGATTAAAGCATGAGATGGACGAAATCAGTGAGCGCGCCAACAGCTTGATGACTGAAAAGGCCGTGCTCGAGGGAAGAGAGAATATAATCACAAAATCGATCGAACAGCTGAATACAGCCATAAACACTAGTGAATCTGACATCCGCGTCTTGAAAGAAACATCACCGCCGGACAATATCAGCGAGCTCAACGATGCCATCAGCGCGCTCAAGGAGGAGCTTACCCAGAAGAGGCAAGAAAAATCAGCTTATGAGGCACAGTTGCCCGCCCGGCTGATG
>WOR8_10003246_pt1 | contig 15901 bp, 11 predicted proteins | sample DeeMarSeWOR38_10_FD_19890 | JGI IMG/M metagenome (IMG submission 19890) | reverse complement strand
ATCAATAAGGAAATCCTTACCTATGCACAAACCAAACAACGAGAAATCGACCAGCTTAAGAAGGCTGAAAGTTTTCGCAGGGAATTTATTGCCGATATATCACATGAACTAAAAACTCCCATTTTTGCCGCTCAGGGCTTTGTACATACACTGCTTGACGGAGCTGTAAAGGATAAAAATGTAAGAAATAAATTTCTTAAGAAAGCCGCAAAAAGTCTCGATGGTTTAGATCGGATTGTTCAGGATTTGCTTACCATTTCCCAGGTGGAAACCGGAGTGATTAAAATGGATATGGAAAATTTCAACATCAATAATTTAATTCAGGATGTTTTTGATCAGTTTGAGGGTAAGGCAGAAAAGAAGGATATTGAACTATTATTTAAAGATGGTTGCCCTAAAGATTTGTATGTATATGCGGATAGACACAAGATATTTCAAGTGATTTTGAATTTAGTGTCCAACTCAATTAAATACCGCAAAGATGAACGCACCTTCGTTATTGCTGATCTTATCGAACATGACAAAGATGTTGAAATTATCTTGAGTGATAATGGCATTGGAATATCGGCAAAGCATCTAAATAGAATTTTTGAAAGATTTTACAGGGTTGACAAAAGCAGATCAAGAGAAAAAGGTGGTACAGGTCTTGGCCTGTCCATCGTAAAGCATATCCTGGAAGCTCACCATAGTCAAATTAATGTAAAGAGCAAGCAAAATGAAGGTTCTGAGTTTAGGTTTAAGCTGCCAAAAGGACAACCTTATAATTGGACCAGAGAATAAAACTAAAAACTCGGAAAAAAATATTTAGCTATACAATTTTCTATTTCTCTTTAAACATTCTCTCTATATAAAGAGAGACCGTATACCCTATACCAATTGCCATCGTTAAGGCGATAAGAAAAAATGATGTGATTAAAAATAACATAAACCAACTTTTTTTGAAGTAAATATGCGCGAAAAAAATTTGAATGAAATATCAGAATTATTTTAGAACTGATATATGTAATATTTTATTTAAAAAATTAAAATTGTAATATACTGATATACAGATATATAAAAAGCAACTTTTAAAGTAACAATTTATTGATGAAAAAAATAGATTTCACTGATTTAATTTTATTTGAAAATACTGATTTTATAGCAATTAACAAACCTCCGGGAATTTCCACATTAGAGGACAGGAAGGTAGAAACAAACCTGCTGAATATTGCTAAAAATAGTTATCCGGATATACAAGTTTGCCATCGAATTGATAAAGATACCTCAGGAGTCTTAGTTTTTGCTAAAAACCCAACAGGATATAGGCACCTTTCTTTACAATTTCAAAATAGACAGGTAAAAAAGATCTACCACGCTGTTGTTTATGGAAAAAGTGAATTTCGGGATAAATTGATAGATATTCCGTTGATTGAAAAAAACAATAACATGGTAATATGGGATGTGAAAGCTGGGAAAGAATCGATGACATTTTTCACAACACTTGAAAATTATACATTTAGTTCTTTGATAGCATGCAGACCCATCAGCGGAAGAAAACATCAAATTAGGGTACATCTCAAATACATCAAACATCCTATTATCGCCGATCAAATATACTCAGGAGAAAATGTTTACTTGTCTCAACTCAAGAAAAACTATAAGTCAAATCAACGGACCGAAAATCCACTCATCAACAGAATGGCTCTCCATTCTTTTTCCATATCTTTCAAAACACTGAAAGATCATGAACAAACGATCGAAGCCCCATACCCTAAAGACTTTGTGATTCTACTTAAACAGCTACGAAAGTATAGTAATATCTAAATATAAATGTTTTAAAAACCATCCTAAAATATGTAATTTAAAATTCACTATTCTATCCAAGTAAACAACAGATGCATAAATTGAAATTTCTTTCCCTGTCCGTTTTATTGATCACGACGTCAGCTCTGGGATTTTTTTCATGTGGCAGTACTGAAAACCAGAATGGGCCATATTTTGCCACTGGAATTAAAATTGGGGAAATTACCCCGAATGATGCAATCGTATGGATGCGATTGACGAAGGATTCAACCCGGGTTTGGGACGCAATAAAACCAAAAGTAAGCTATTTTAATCCTGTTTCTAATCAATGGGAACCTCGGCAGGGACGGCAAGATTTGGAAACAAGAGTAATCTATCCACAGGGATACGATGTTCGCAACATCGAGGGAGCAGTTCCTGGGATATTTGGATACTGTAGAGTAAAATACAAAGAGGAAAATGGTGCTTGGAAAAGCACACAATGGTTTGCTGTTGACTCCTTAAAAGATTTTACATGTCAAATCCAGTTAAAAAACCTAAATCCAAATACTACTTACAAACTTGTAGCAGAATCAAGTTATTCCGGAAAAGAAAATGCGTCTGAGCAAATTTTGGGTACATTCAAAACAGCTCCCAAAAAAGATCAGCTTGAAGAGGTCAGGTTCATGGTGACTACGGGACAGGCCTATGACGATATGGATTCCTTGAATTTTGGTTTTAAGATATATCCATCTATGCTTGAATTAAATCCAAATTTCTTTGTACATACGGGTGACATAGTTTATTATGATAATTACGCCAAAAATATTGAACTGGCAAAGTGGCATTGGCAAAGAACATATAGTTTACCAAGTAATGTCATTTTTCATCAACAGGTAGGTAGTTATTTTATCAAGGATGATCATGATACATGGATGAATGATTGCTGGCCTGGACAAAAAACAAGATTTATGGGGGATTTTACTTTTAGTGATGGCCAGGAAATATTTCGATATGAAGTGCCAATGCAGGAAAAAACCTATCGGACTTTCAGGTGGGGGAAAGATTTGCAAATCTGGCTTGTTGAGGGTCGGGACTTTAGAAGTCCAAATTCAATGCCTGATGGGCCTGACAAAACCATCTGGGGAACTGAACAGATGGAATGGTTTAAGAAAACTGTGCAGGATTCTAATGCTTCATTTCGTATTTTAATAAGTCCGACACCGATTGTAGGGCCAGATCGAACAAGAAAAAATGATAATCACGCAAATAGTGGATTTGCACATGAGGGAAATGTGATCAGAGATTTTATTTCGAGTCAGGAAAACATGTTTGTGATTTGCGGTGACAGACACTGGCAATATTTTTCAGTAGATGAGCGAACTGGTGTAAAAGAATTCAGCTGTGGCCCTGCAAGCGATGAACATGCTGGTGGTTGGACCAACGACCAATTAATGCCGAATCACAAATATCTCAGCGTCATAGGTGGATTTCTATGTGTGGAAATTTCCAGAAGCGAAAATATTCCGCATATATCATTTAAACATTATGGAGTCAACGGGAAATTACTTCATGAGTACGCTGAATAAATCAATACAAAACTGAAATTGGTGACCTAACTATCTCCCTAGTAATTTTTTATACAAACTGAGAACCGTAGATGCTGAAGAATCCCAGGATAAATTAGATACGTCCATTTTATTATTTTCAACAATCTTCTTCCGCACTTTAGGATTTTCCTTGATTGATAAAATGTGATCGGCAAACTTATCCGTATCCCAGAAATCTGCCTTTGGGGTTCTTAATAATACTTCACTGGCACCGGTTTTGGTCGAAAGTATAACTGGCAGACCCACATAAGCAGCTTCAATGGCTGTAAGACCAAAAGGTTCCGAAATGGAAGGCATACACAGTACATCGCATACACTGAACAGTTCAAATAACTTTTCTCTCTCTATAAATCCCAGATAGGTAAGCTTGGATGATATTTCATTAAATCCCTTTATTTTTTCAAATTTCACATTTCCTAAACCTCTCCCTGCAACAATGAACTTCACTTCTTTGGATTTTTTCAAAACCTTCCTGGCAATCTCAATGAAATATTCTATACCCTTGTTCCCGTCAATTCTACCAGCAAATAGTACTTTAAAATGTTTTTCTTTCCCCCCATTCCCATCATGCTTATACTCGGGGACGGATACTGCGTTATAAATGGTGGTAATATGATTCCCACTAAGTCCGTAATTACTTTCAATTATTCCTTTTGTGTAATTACTTGTGGAAATCACATAATCGGCTTTTGACATTGCAAATCGTTCAATATCATATACCCAGCTGGCATCCTTATGTCCCACACGATCATATTCCAATGAATGAACATGTAAAATGAGTGGTTTATTAAATTTATTTTTTAAAGAAATACCAGCTAAAAAAGTCATCCAATCATGCGCATGGATGATATCAAACTCAAGATGCGAAGTCAACTCTTCAACTAACCGATTGTAAAGAAATATTTTATCTCTGACATATTCGTTAAATACATCTACATCATCATAGAGTATTTTTTCAGTAGTTTTATGCCCAAGTACATGTGTCTTGGTTTCGTTGCTTGATTTAGGCTTACCCTTATTTTTTTTCTTCGATTGAAACAAAGTAAAATATGGATCAAATCTGACGGCAATTTCATACTTCCCTTCCTCCACCACCTTAATATATTCCTGTTCAATTATTTTACGTTGCTCTTCAGAAAGATCTTCACTGCTCAATACGATCTCTTCTTTTACCTGTATTTTTGAGACTTTTGGATAAATAACAGTTAGATCTACTATTTTGGAAAGTGCATTATTTAGTCCTTCGCATGCTACCCCCACGCCACTTGTTATGGAAGGGTGATATTTCCAGGCTAATGAAAGGACCTTCATGTTTTACGTTACATAATTTCAGAGTGAATTGCCTATCAATAGACAATGATTGGATAACTTTTGTAATTCTTATTGAAAGTTAAGGATTATTATTCATTTTGAAGAAAAATTGAACTGGAAAGAAATGGATATTTTAAAAAAAACCTGCGGTATAAAAATAAAGCCCGCATTGCGAGCTCCAACATTTATCCTATTTTTTTATAGTTATATAACTTTTCATAGTATTGATAAGCCATGCGATCCGAATCGAAATACGGTACCACATCCTGCATGCTACTTTTCATGATAGATACCCACTTTTCAGGATGATCATAATATGTTGGAATGATCTCCTCTTCCAGTATATCAAGTAAATTTTGTTGATCAAAATGATCCTGTTGGTGAACAGGTAAAGATTGATCAACAGGTGGAACAATAAAACTATTTACACCATGTTTAGAATACTCTGGTATCCAACCATCATAGGTTGAGAAATTGATTGATCCATTCATTGAAGCTGTCATTCCACTCGTTCCAGATGCTTCCCTTGGAAGTCGAGGATTATTGAGCCATACATCGGCACCGCCTTTCAGCATTCGAGAAAGCCTCAACTCATATGCAACTAAAACGGAAATATTTGCATGTTTTTTACTAAAGTGAACCAAGCTGTTAAATATACTTATAGCATTATAATCCATAGGATATGGTTTACCCGCCCAAATTATTTGAATCGGTCTTTTTTTATTGGTTAAAATTTTAAGAAACCGTTCATCATCTTGTGTGATCAAGGCCGGTCTTTTGTACTCGGCAAATCTTCTTGCCCAAACAATAGTAAGTATGTTTTTATCAAACACATGACCGGTTTGGTCGGCAACAACTTCAAAAAGAATCTTTTTCAATTCTTTTTTCCTATTAACTAATAGTTCTATGTCATCATTCTCTAGCGCCCTATTCAATTGATGATCTGCCCAGTATTTTTTATTCTGAGCATTGGTGATAGAAATAATCGGGCAAATCCCTTCATACTTATTCCACATTTTGTTTGCTACCTCCCCGTGGATTTTCGACACACCATTAGCTATTTTAGAAAGTCGAAGAGCAACTAAAGAATGGTTAAACACATTATCTTTAACACCAGTTATTTTTCTAACTTCTTCCAGAGGAATTCCACAGAAAAATCCAAGTTTTTCCAAAAGTCTAATGTCATGTTTCTCATTACCGGCCTCTTCTGGGGTATGGGTTGTAAAAACAAGTTTTTCTCTTAATGCATCCAAATCCTTGGTTTGACTATATAAGGAAAACGCAAGCGACAACGCATGTGCTTCATTTAGATGATAAACTTCGGTTTCATGTTTTAATAATTCAAGTAGCTTGACTCCTCCCACACCCAAAAGTATACTTTGTGCTATTTTTCCAGCCGGATCTGAATCATAAAGTTTGTGTGACGTAGTTTGAGCTAAATAATCATTTTCAGGGACATCAGTCGATAGGAAAAATATGGGGACCGTCCCAAAAATTTCTGGTGATAAATAATACGCTTTTACATGTACAGGATGGTTGTTAATATCTATTTGAAACGTGATCCCAATATCTTCTAAAAATGAATACAACTTTTCCTGAAATAGCGCGTCCATCGATTGATCTCCTCTTCTTACCTGGTCGTAATAGCCATATTTCCATAATATCCCTACTCCAACCATATTTTGCTTCAACTCATAAGCGCTTCTCATATGTGATCCTGCTAAAAAACCTAAACCTCCACTATAAGTTTTTAAAGGTTGATCGATTGCGAATTCCATACTGAAATAAGCGACAGCTTTTTTGTATTTCGGATCAAATGCATATGGATGTTGATATTTCTTTGGTAATGCCATTTTTATTTAATTAATTTCTTTAGATTCTCTTTTAAGTTTTTAACCAAGCCGCAAAGTAAGGTAAAAAATACCAAGTAATTGAAACCTTAAATGAAAAAAATTCATCCCTGACCAAGGTGATTATTTGATAAAATTGCCATATAAAAAACCCCTACTGAATTTTTCAGTCGGGGTTTTACGGATTTCAAGGTTTTATTTTACTCCAGTTATGTACAGATCATACTAATTGATGTTCTACCGGGTATAAATTTTTTTCTATAATTCTGTCGATTAAATCAGCTTTAATAGCATCCTTTAATATATAGTCATCCACATTATCAATAACATTGAAATTCCAATTGGAACTTTTCAAAGCAATAATTTTTATGTGCTTAGTTTTCGAATTATGTTTTAATATCCGGACTAATTTATGGATATCATCCAATACTAGATTGTCATCAATTAAAATAACTTTGGGCTTATTCCTGGTAATTCGATCAATGCTGTCTTTAACATTAAAACAAACGTCTGCTAGGTAATTTTTAGATCGTATACCTACCAAAACGTTGTAAATGGATGTCATTTCTATTGGATTATTACCGATGATTAGTACCGGAACCTTAGCTCTCTTTATACCGAGAACTTCAATCCAACTTTCATTTGTGGTTGCTGTTGATGCATTTAACATAGGTTCTTATTTATTGGTTAAGTACAATAAAATATGAATAAATTTATACAAAAATATATTAATTTACCGTATAAATACAAATTTTCTTGTGAAAATCTTTTGATCTGATATTTACCTTAAACTTGAATTTAGAAATTTTGTTTCAAAAATAGTTTATTTGATTTTATTTAAAATCAGGCATAAAGCGCATTGATCCTTTCAGATGTAATATATATCTGATTGATGTACAAAATTTTACAATGGATTTGAAAAGAATCAATTCAAATAATACTTCAGAATGTTTACATGACCTGGTGGCAGAAAGCAAACTTGAAAAAAGCCAATTCCATATTTTGATTCTTGATTTCTTTAAGGATATTCAATTGATAAACGTATAAAAAGTTATTGATTGGCAAGCCTATCTATAATGATTGAGATATGATTATTTAAAGCATCTTGCCAGCTATCATCTCCATCCCATCGCTCTCCCAAATAAATATCCCCACTATTGATGTGTTTTACATAATATTTATAAACCATTGCATTCATTGGGATTGATTTAACCACTTCTCCCTGGTCGGTTATTTGCATTGAAACCAATTCATTCGCAATATTACTTTTATCATAACCAAGAAATTCTCTTATATTTCCACCCGACGAATTTATCCTCATTAGTACAAATTGAAATCCCTTTGACAGAAGTTTTCTTTCATCGTATTCATATGCAACAATTTCATATTTATATGGATATTTTGACATTAATAGTTCCAATTGACTATTTCTTTGCAAATTTTTTTCATTCTCATTCTCTAAAAGGTTGATCATTTTTTCACTTGACTCTGTGACAGTGCCTTCTGGGATCTGCAGATCTGTAAATTTCGGAACCGCTAATCGGTCGATTCTTAAATCTGTATTTAAGGATTCAAATCTTTGTCCGCGAATAATATCTATCCCACGGAAATATTCAGGAGAATCAATGATCAATAAATTTTCAAGTGTTAAATCGGCATTGTCGATCGACCTGGCCAGGTTCCGGAAAAGTATTTCCAAATCACTTGTTTGTGATTTCCATGCATTTTGATTATTTGAAATAAATGTCGGTTGTTCATTAAATGCAGTTAAAACTCCAATGTATTGATCTCTCCCATTTACTTTGTCTTTAGATAATGTAAAAATATTTTTGATATCCCGATCAATCATCTGGTTGGAAATTGCTCTTTGCATATCGAAGCCAGCAATCAAATCATCAATATAGAAATAAAGTACCGCATCAATTCCCAATTTTCTAATATAAAAATGGGCTTCTTCGGCAAGTTTTTTCCAATCTCCTCGAACCTTATTTTCTCCATCATTCAAGGAAATAACTACAATTGATTTTGATTGCAGCAAATTTTTTGGAATCCCTGATCCCGAATTTAGTACAGTCATCAACTTAAGTTCTGCAGAACTTAATACCTGCCCAAATCCTGGATTCTGGATTATCCCAAGAAAAAGAATTAGTATGATTATTTTTATGCAGCGTACCGACATATTAAAAAATTGTCAAATAATTGCTCAATTTTGAAGCACAACAAATTAAACATCAAATATTTGTTAATTAAACTTTTGTTTTAAATAGTGAGCTGTATGGTTGTTTTTTAACTTAATCATATCCTCAGGTATTCCTTCAAAAACAACCTCTCCCCCTGCTTCTCCTCCTTCCGGTGCCAAGTCAATAATCCAATCAGCTGATTTTATGACCTCCACGTTATGCTCGATAATCACTACCGAATGACCTCTGTTAACTAGGGCATTAATTGCTATGAGAAGTTTGTTGATATCGTGAAAATGGAGTCCGGTAGTAGGTTCATCAAATATAAACAACACTTTTTCATTCGGATTATTGCTTACTTTACCAAGAAATGATGCCAGTTTAACACGTTGAGCTTCTCCTCCACTTAAGGTACTTGATGATTGCCCCAAACCAACATAACCTAATCCTACGTCCTGTAATGGCTTCAACCTGGAAATGATACTTTTTTTATTATTGAAAAAATCAATTGCATCATCTACAGTAAGTGCCAATACATCTGAGATATTTTTACCTTTATATTCCACCTCCAAAATTTCCGATTTAAATCTTTTACCATGGCAACTTTCACAAGTTAGATAGATATCCGCCATAAACTGCATTTCTATTTTGACAGTCCCTTCTCCCTGACATTCCTCACACCTGCCTCCATCAACATTGAAGGAAAAATAAGAGGGTTTGTATCCTCTTGATCTGGCCAACCCCTGTTCTGCAAATAATTGCCTAATTTGATCATAGGCCTTAACATAGGTGACGGGATTAGACCGTGATGATTTACCAATCGGATTTTGATCAATAAATTCAATTGATGCAATCAAATCTACAGCACCTTCAATTTTTTCATATTTACCAGTAAATTCAGATGCCAGGCCCATTTTTTTTCCTATTGCTGGATACAGTATACTCCTGACTAACGTAGATTTCCCTGAACCACTCACTCCTGTAATTACCGTCAAAACACCAAGAGGGATTTTTACATTAATAGATTTTAAATTATTCTCTCTTGCACCAAAAATTTCAATTGAATATTTCCAATTTCTTCGTTGTTTTGGTATTTCAATTCTATCAATCCCGTTAAGAAATCGCGTGGTGTAAGTCAAATCACGATTTAAAATATCATGCGCGTTCCCCTGAAACACCAATTCACCTCCATGAGAACCAGCATCAGGGCCGATATCTATAATCTGATCAGCTGCTTCCATGATCTCTTCTTCATGCTCCACTACAATTACAGTATTACCAAGGTCCCTTAAGTACTTCAAAACTTCTATGAGGTGAGATGTGTCTCTTGGATGCAACCCTATACTGGGTTCATCCAAAATATACATGGAGCCAACCAATGAACTACCTAATGAGGTCGCCAGCTTTATTCGTTGGAATTCACCTCCGGATAGAGAATTTGTGAGACGATTTAACGTAAGGTACCCCAAACCAACTTTTTCTAAATAACCTATCCGATTGTTCAATTCCTTCAATATTCTCCTGGATACACTTGTTTTATATTCATCTAATTGAAGTTCTTTGAAAAATCGGCTTAATTCATTGATCTGCATCAAAACCAGATCAATAATGGATTTATCACCGATTTTTACATAGGATGCATCTTTTCTTAATTTCGTGCCTCTACAATCGGGGCAAACAGTTCTTCCCCTGTACCTGGATAGCATGACCCTATATTGAATTTTATGCGTTTGAGATTCTATGAAGTGAAAAAAATCATTAATTCCATTAAAATATTCATTGCCATCCCAAAGTAACTTTTGCTGCTCCTTAGTAAGATCTTTATATACCCTGTGAATAGGAAAATCAAATTTTGAGGCATTTTGAAGTAAAATATTTAGCCATTTTTTCATTGCTTCACTTCTCCACGGAACAATGGCGCCTTCATACACGGATAAATTTCTATCCTGAATTACCAAGTCCGGATCGATACCTAAAATCTTACCAAAACCTTCACATCGTTTACATGCGCCAAAGGGATTGTTAAAACTGAATAGATTTATACTCGGTTCTTCAAAAATAATCCCGTCAGCTTCAAATTTGTCAGAAAAATGCTTTTGTTCTTCACCCACAAATTGGACAATACATTCGTCATGCCCCTCAAAAAACGCTGTCTGTACTGAATCCGAAATTCTAAAAATATTGTCCTCATCATCTTTAATCACTGATACCCGATCTATTAAAATCATGATGTTTGAAAAATTAAACTGATCCCTAGTATAATTTTCAAGAACGTCTTCAATCTCAAATGGCTCATCATTGACAATAACCCTAGTAAATCCCTTACTTAGTAAAATTTTTAGTTCCTCTTCTAAACTTCTATCGAATTGCTTATGTAAAGGGCTTAGGATCATAAATCTACTGCCCTCTTCATGCTCATTAATATAATTTACCACATCTGTAACTGAATCACGTGTTACTTTTTCCCCACTGATAGGGGAAAACGTATCGCCAACTCGTGCATATAGCAATTTTAAATAATCATATATTTCAGTTGTTGTTCCTACTGTTGATCGGGGATTTCTAGTATTCACTTTCTGCTCAATGGCAATGGCCGGAGAGACCCCTTTTATATAATCGACCTCGGGTTTTTCCATTCTGCCCAGAAATTGTCTTGCGTAGGAGCTTAAGCTTTCAACATACATTCTTTGCCCTTCTGCAAATAAGGTGTCAAATGCCAAAGAAGATTTGCCAGATCCCGATAAACCGGTAATTACTATTAATTTATTTCTTGGAATCGCTACAGTAAGATTCTTAAGGTTATTGACCCTTGCACCTTTTATCAGAATAAATTTTTTAGGATCTAAACTTTCAAATATATCTTTTGGTTGAACTGCAAACTTTGTCGTCATATACACCAAATATATGTATGCGATATTGTATTATAAAACTTGCAAAATAAAAGTAAAGTTAAACTAATGTATAATTTTAAAATTATCATAACCAAATATAAATTTTGATGCGAATATGTTAAGCAATTAATGCCAGTGTAAAAATTTTCTTAATACTTACTAATAAAAATTCATGGCTGGAACTTTTGCATGTTTTTTGCTTATTCTATACATTTGAAAAGATTCTGAAAAATTATGTCACACTTTAAATATGATAATATGGCTTAAAATTCTACGTTAACTAAATGTAATTGTAATGAAGAAGTATAAGATTAGTGACAGTGAGTTGGTATCACTTTACATTAATGGAAACGAAGAAGCCTTTAAAGTACTACTCAAAAGACATAAAAACAGGGTGTTTACTACCATACATCTTATAGTTAAGGATAGATATCTTGCAGAGGATCTCTTGCAGGAGACTTTCATTAAAGCCGTTAATACGATCAAATCTGGTCGGTATAACGACGAAGGAAAATTCTTGCCCTGGATATTGCGAATAGGCCATAATTTAGCCATTGACACTTTCCGACGGTCTAAACGATATCCTACAGTCCTGATGGAAGATGGATCAAATTTGTTTGACACACTAGAATTTGCTGAAGCCCCGGTTGAAGATAAGCAAATCACCCAGGATTCTGTCAATAAATTAAAAAGACACATTCAGGAGTTACCAGAAAGTCAGAAACAAGTATTAATCATGAGGTCTTACCTCGATATGAGCTTTAAAGAAATTGCCGAAGCTACAGGGGTAAGTATAAACACAGCCCTGGGGAGAATGAGATATGCCCTCATTAACCTCAAGAAAAAAATGAAAGAAAACAGCTTAGCCTATGACAAAAACAATTACCCAAGATGATGTATTGAGATACATTTACAAGGAGACTTCAAATGAAGAAACCATCGCTATTGAAAAGCAACTACTCGTAAACGCATCTCTGATGGATTTTTATAATCAAACTAAAGATACCATCAGAAGGATTCATGAACTTCAACTTGAGCCCTCAACTAATCTACAAAAAAAGATTATCGATTATTCCGGTTCATTTAAGTTCGAATCCATCAGTTAGCAAAAAAGGTTTTTTATCTGTTTGTCAGCTTTTAAGAAGGTGACCTCCTTGAACTCGAGATAATTTTTTTACCTTAATTTTAATTCCTATTTTTTCACAAAAAATCTCAAGTAGGATAATTATTGCCAAAATTGCATGTGCGGCATAAATCTCATCATTGATAAAAAGAAAAATCTTAATCCGGACCTGATACATAAAATGTCGGCTTTAACGCACCATCGCGGGCCGGATGAGACAAGAACGAACAGTATTGAATCTAAAAAATACACCTATTACCTAGCTTCGAATCGTTTAAAAATTACTGACCAGTCTGTCGCATCAGCTCAGCCTTTTTTCTCTTCTGACTCAAAGCAAGTTTTATTGTTTAATGGTGAGATATATAATTTTTATACCCTTAAAAATGAGTTGATAAGTAAAAATGTCTCCTTTTCATCACATTCAGATACTGAAGTATTGTTTCACTGGCTGCGTATTTATGGTCATGATGGGATTAAAAAACTCAATGGCATGTTTGCTTTTATTTTCATTGATTTTGAGTTTGATAAAATCATAATTGCCAGGGATCGATTTGGAATAAAACCGATTTATTATTTTGAGAACGAAGACAGTTTTATAGTGTCTTCAGAGATTAAGGCCATTCTTGGAACAGGACTGATAAAAAGGGAACTAAATGTACCTCAAATCCAACATTATTTATTATATAAGTATGCAAAGTCGCCAGCAACATTCTTTCGACATATTTATGAATTACAGCCGGGATCAACACTAAATTTTCAAAAGGGAATTAGCCATATTGATTGTTTTTATTTTAATGAAATAAAATACAACGATTTGGCTCCAGATCTGAACAAAATTGAGGAGTTGATTGTGAATAGTCTTATCCAACAAGTAAACGCACAAGTTCCTCTTGGGCTGTTACTTAGTGGTGGCGTTGATAGTACACTACTTTTAGCTATGGCTCGAAAAGAAGGAATTGCCATACCAACTTTCTCCATTATTCATTCTGATTCTGAAAGATCATTTGGCACTGAAGATTATTTATATTCCAGAAAAGCCGCTTCAGTCTATTCTAATGAACATCATGAACTAATAGTAGATATTGCCTTACTTAATGACTTTGATGATTTTATCCGAAACATTGATCAGCCCATTGGAGATTCTGCATATTTAATGACTTCTGCCATTTGTCAATATGCCTCAAAATCCATGAAGATCTTAATTTCAGGAGCTGGTGCAGATGAATTATTCGCTGGTTATAATCGGCATAAGGCATATTATCACTATTTAAAAAATAAAAATCTATTAAATATTCTCATTCCACTACTAAGACCAATTGTAAATACACTGCCAACTGGCATGCATTATCCGTGGAGAAAACAACTAAAACTGGTGAAAAAACTGGTGAATTCTATTTCTAAATCTGAAAACCGAACGCTGTATAATTTTCTATCCTTCAACGAGCTGGGCATTCACGATGAGCTTGTTGATAAGTATGGCAATAATAAAAATTGGCTTGATTGGGCATTGAATCATGATCAAAATAATTATTTGATACATGATGTGTTGGCATTAAGTGATAGAGCTTCCATGCTGCATGGGATTGAATTACGGATTCCATATCTTGATTCAAATCTGGTTGATTATATATCAAATTTTCACGCAGAAATGTTATTAAAACATGGGCAAAAATGGATCTTAAAAGACATGCTAAAAAAATATCGAGGTAACGAATTTGCTTCACGGTCAAAAGAAGGATTTGGATTACCACTTTCAAGCTGGTTATTTGATAAAAAGACAGAACATCTTTGGGAGCTATTCCAGTCTGATAAGAATATCATTTTTAAATTTTTGGACAAGAAGGTTTTTGATCGATTAATTTCAGAACAAATTCGTAAAAAGGAAGATCATGGCCCATTGCTTTGGTCAATATTAGTATTGGGACACTGGCTGGACTGTAATTTTTAATGAAAAAAGTTGTATACATTCATCAATATTTCAAAACCCCGGAGGAAGGTGGGGCAATCCGATCCTACCACATTGCTAAAGAAATGGTGAATCGGGCAATAAAGGTGGATATGATCACCAGTCATAATAAGCCGGTATATCATTTTCAGCATGTTGCTGGGATCAATGTACATTATCTCCCAGTCAGCTATTCAAATGATCTTTCATTTTTAAAGCGATATATCGCATTTATCAAATTTGCTATTGCAGCCATCAGATATTTCAAAAAGCTTAAGAAACCTGACCTTGTTTACGCTACTTCAACACCTCTTACAGTAGGAATTGTTGCATTATGCATGAAATGGACAAAAGGTATACCTTACCTTTTTGAAGTACGGGATTTATGGCCGGAAGCACCAATTCAACTTGGCTTACTAAAAAATCAATTATTAAAATTAATTTCTAAAAGGCTTGAAAAAATTATTTACAAGCATGCAATAAAAATAATAGCCCTATCCCCGGGTATTGAAAGAGGCATATTACATAGATATGGCAATGCTAAAATTAATTTGATCCCAAATATGGCTGATGTGGATTTTTTCAATCATGACCGATCACGAATTCATAAAAAAAAACCATTGATAATTGGCTACTTTGGAGCATTTGGTTTGGTAAACAATCTGGAGTTTATCCTCAACCTGGCCAATGAATGTCAAAAAGTAAAACTTCCTATTATATTTAAACTGGTAGGTGAAGGAGCAAAAAAAAAAGAAATTGAGCAAATGATTCAGGAAATGAAATTGAAAAATGTACATATTTTTCCACATAAAAATCATTCCGAAATAAAGGAATTAATGGATGAAGTAGATGCATGTGTTACTTCATTTTTAAAAGTCCCGATACTTGAGACCAGTAGCCCAAACAAGTTCTTCGATGGGTTGGCCGCAGGCAAATTGAGCATTGTAAATACGAAAGGATGGCTGAAAACTCTGGTTGAAGAAAATAGGTGCGGCATATATATCGATCCAGATGAAGTCTATAGATTCCCTAAGCTGATCCAACCTTTTATCGAGGATAAAGCATTGCTGAAATCATATCAGAAAAATGCGTTGTTACTAGCCAACCAAAAATTCTCCAAAGATAAACTCGTCGGGGAGATCTGTGATCTCATTCTGAGTATTTAATATGGGATAGGTTTATATTTTGATTCGCTAAAGATTTTTTGTGCATCATCAAGTTTCATAAGTT
>WOR8_10003243_pt1 | contig 15908 bp, 13 predicted proteins | sample DeeMarSeWOR38_10_FD_19890 | JGI IMG/M metagenome (IMG submission 19890) | reverse complement strand
TTACAAAATTCGATATCCGCACAATGGTCCAAATGCAAGCAGATCGGAATCGGTGCCGACGCCGCTAGAGTTTTGTAGATCGCACCAACGACCTGGGGTTTTAAGAATTTAGACGGCGCCACCGAACACTGCAGAATCAGCGGCGCGTTCAGCTCAACGGCCGCTTCCACGACCGCCTCCATTTGAATCAGATTGGTGCAGTTAAACGCACCGACTGCATATCTTTCAGCCGTTGCTTTCAACAGCATCTCTTTTGCATTGACGATTGCCATTTTCCCTCCTGAATGATTCTTGATGTGAATTTATTCAGTCTATAAATTCACATCTCTGGCGCCAGGGTGATACCGGCCCAACTCGATCTCCAGCTTGTAGGTATCTCCCCGCAGATATGAATGAAGCAGCTCAACCGGAATACTGTTCTCATCGAAAGTGAGGCTTTCCATGAAGATACCGGCGGCATTTTTCGGCAATTGCAGGATTTTGGCAATATCGGCATCCAAATTGACGGCACTGATGGTCTGGGCACAGCGTGCCAGCACCACATTGAACTGCTCCGAAATTAACTTGTACATGGATCCGGTTAGATTTTTGTTCAAAATACCTTTAAACAGGTCATACGGCAAATAACTTTCTTCATAGACATAGGGCGTGCCGTCACCCATGCGCACGCGCCTTATAAGAATGACTTTCTTGTTGGCACCTAAAAATAAGGCTCTGGCAATTTTGTCTTCAGCCTGTATGACCCCTTTTTCCAAAACCTTAGAGCGCTGTTTGATGCCGCTATCCTGCATCAAATCCGTGGTGCTGGAAATATGCGTCAGCTTTTGTCTTAATTCGGCTGGTGTCGAGGCAGATACGAAGGTGCCGGTGCCCTTTTCTTTGCGCAGCAGCCCCTTGGCGGTTAATTCGGCTATGGCCTGCCTCACGGTGGTGCGGGTCACATCACACATTTTCGCCAGCTCAACCTCGGAAGGCAGCTGTTCGCCCTGCTGGTATCTTCCGGTTTCGATGAGTTCTGTCAACCAGGCACTGATCTGAAGGTATTTGGGAATTGGATTAGAGGCGTCAACAATTTTCACCGGATCATCCTTTAAATTACAATCCATGACCACCGCAATGGCGTGAGTTTTTTACAGGGTGAAAATGAATGATTTCGGCCACTTGGTTAGTCGACTAAATGTATAGATGTATATACAATAAAAGTGTATTCAATTACAACCTATTTTTTAAATAGATTAAAAAAATTATAACTATTATATGATTTATCTTGAGATCATTCATGATCCGAATCGACGGTCTGTAAATGGCGATGAAGATGAAGGGCTTGTCGATCGCAAACATCCATGGCAGAATACTTGACAACGATGAATTTGATTTAAATTTAATACTTATCTTTATGGCATCTAAAGGCATTTCTACGGGTGAGGATTCTATATGGAAATCTGGCTGGTGACCATCATATTAGTTGCAGCGATGATTCTGTTGGTAACTGAAAAGCTACCGGTAGACCTGACGTCCATCGGCATTATGGTTGTGCTGGTTCTCACCGGAATCCTGGCGCCTAAAGAGGCTATTGCAGGCTTTGCGAGTCCGGCGGTCATCACCGTTGGATCGATGTTTTTGATTAGCCGGGGCATGATCCGTACCGGTGCAGTGGGATTTATCAGTGAAAAAGTCATTAATTTCTCCCGTGGCAGACCCGGTCTGGCCATCTTTTTAATCCTGTTGATCGTGGGCACAGCCTCTGCCTTTATCAATAACACGCCGGTGGTGGTTCTTTTTATCCCCATTATTTTGAGCCTCAGTTGCGAGCTCAAATTCAGTCCGTCTAAATTTTTGATTCCGGTATCCTATGCCTCCATTTTAGCCGGCACCTGCACCCTGATCGGAACCTCCACCAACATCATTATCAGTGATCTGAGTGCCGCTAACGGCTTTGGTACGCTGGGCATGTTCGAGCTTTCACCGCTCGGTCTACCCATTGCCCTGCTGGGCATTATCTTTCTCATTTTGGCCACACCCAGGCTGATGCCGAGCGCGCACAACCCCGTATGCGAATTAAGGAACGATGAAAATCGCCGCTATCTGGCCGAATTACAGGTTCCACGCACAAGCGGTATCATCGATGAAAACCCGAAATCCTATTTTTCACAAAAATATCCGGAGATGGAGGTGCTCGAGCTCATTCGTTACTCCCATGTGTATTACCCGGAGCGGGATACGGTTAAAATGGCTGCGGATGATTTATTGCTGGTCAAAGGCTCGGCCAATGATCTGGTGGAATTACTACACGAAGATCTCGTAGAGCTGCCGATGGCCGAACAGGGTTTGAATTTCGATGCTGAAAAAAATGAATCGCTCATCGTGGAGCTGATTATACCGCCCCAGTCGTCGCTGGTCGGTCAACGGCTGGTATCCAGCCGCCTGCGGCGCGATCCGGATATCCACATCATCGCCATCAAGCGCCGAGAGCTTCATTATGCCGAGCCACAGGTCAAAGACGTCCGCTTGCAGATCGGCGATATTCTACTGGCGCGTCTGCCGGAATCGTCGCTCGAGAGGCTGCGCGGCAAAAGAGATTTTATCATCGTTGAAGACGTTCACCATGAAATCGTGCACAAACGGCTAGCGCGGCGCGCCTTTCTGATATTCGGTGCCATGATTGCCGCCGCCAGCACGGGATTGGCCGATATTATGGTGTGCGCCATGGCGGCCGCCTTTCTGATGGTTATCACCGGATGCCTGCAGTTGCGCAGCGCCTACCGCGCCATGGACGGCCGCGTCCTGCTGATTATTATTGCGACGATTGCCCTCAGCACTGCCCTGGAAAAAACCGGTGCCTCGCAATTCTATGCCAAAACATTTCTGGGTCTGTTCAGCGGGGCCAGCCCGGCGCTGGTTTTAAGCGGGGTGATTTTGCTGACCAGTATCAGCACGCATGTTCTCAGCAACAACGCCACCGCAATCCTGTTGTTGCCGATTGCCATTTCAGCCGCCCAGGGTCTGGGGGTTGACCCCAAGCCCTTTATCATCGCAGTCTGCTTTGGCGCCAGTGCCTGTTTTGCTTCACCCATTGGCTATCAGACCAATCTGCTGGTATACGGCCCTGGCGGATACCGCTTCAGCGACTATTTCAAACTGGGCATGCCGCTCAATGTACTGGTCTGGGTGATGGGCTCACTTTTCATTCCTATGATATGGAAATTCTAATTTCGCGTTTCTCTAAAATATATATAACACCGCTTTTTGTTAGGTTTTGTTTCGGTTACCCTGATAATCGTCACGATACCCTTACAATGAGCTAAACTGTTTCTAATTTTAGAAGGACTAAAAAGAAAAAAGGAGCCGTGAATGAAAATTTTAAAAACCCCGCGCATGGAACGCTGCATTGGCTGCAATTCCTGTTCCCTGGCCTGCGCCCGGTTGGTGCACAAGCGCCTGTCATGGCTGGCTGCCGGCATCCGCATTATGTCCACCGGTGGTATGTCCACCGGATTTGATGCGCGATTATGCCTGGCCTGCAATCCGGCGCCCTGTGTCGATGCCTGTCCCACCGGCGCGTACGCCCAGCGCAAGGATGGCGGCGTCAACGTTAAAAAAAGTTTATGCATCCGCTGCGGAGACTGTGCCCATGCCTGCCCGGTGGATGCGATTTATTTGGATAACACCGGAGAGCCTTATGTCTGCATCCATTGCGGCCGCTGCGTCCCCTTTTGCCCCCACGACTGCCTTGAGATGATGGGGTCTTCAAAGAAATCATTTGCTGAAGGTGCCGAAGGGGTGCTGCCATGATTCGAGATCATTTTCGCGTGCTTGTAGTTGACCTATCTGCAGGTAAAGGCAAAATTATCACCCATGAGGGACGCGATGAATTTGTCGGCGGCAGCGGTCTGGCAGCGCATCTTTTTGATCAATTCGGCCAACCCGATCGACCCTGGGATGACCCGGACCAGCCGCTGATTTTTGCCATCGGCCCCTTGACGGGATATTTCCCGCTGATGAGCAAGACCGTCTGTGCTTTCAAATCTCCCTATCACGATCAATATGCTGAAAGCCATGCCGGCGGTCGCTCGGCCCTCTCCTTAAAATTCGCCGATCTGGATGCCTTGGTTATCGTCGGTCGAGCCCCCGCGCCTGCCTGTCTGGCAGTCGGCTCCCATCACCTGGAAATCCAGGATGTTCACTTTTTGTGGGGCAAAAACGTCAAATCAACCGGCAAAAGGCTCAGACAGATGTTTTCCGGCTCCGGGCACCGCAGCATTTTGCGCATCGGCCCGGCCGGCGAGATCGGCTCGGCCATGGCCAGCATCAATGTCGACACCTATCGCCACTTCGGCCGTCTGGGCGGAGGCGCGGTGATGGGTGTTAAAAACCTCAAAGGCATTGTGATTGAAGGCGATGAGATGTTCGCATTGCCGGCCGGCAAGGACTATCAGAAGCTGTTCCAAAAAGTTTATGAGCAGCTAACCGCAACCGACATGATGAAAAAATACCACAATCTGGGAACTCCGGTAAACATTGCGGTTCTCAACGATCTTAACGCCCTGCCCTGCCGCAACTTGCAGCAAACCAGTGATCCGCAAATCGACGGCATTACCGGCGAGACCTTTGCAGAAGAAACCCTGTTGCGCAATCAAGCCTGCTCCGGTTGTCCGATCGGCTGTATTCATCTGGGCTATGTTCGCGAAAAGTTCCACCAGGATCATCGCTATTATTTTTTCCAGGTCGCCTATGATCATGAGCCCATTTTCGCCACCGGCGCCATGCTGTGTGTCACCGATGCCTTTGCAGTGCTGGGCATTATCGATGAAATCGAAGAAATGGGGCTGGATGTCATGTCGGCCGGCGTGGCCCTGTCCTGGGCAACAGAGGCAACCGAAAAAGGCATCATTTCAGACAAGGATACCATCGTACCTTTAAAATTCGGTGACGCGGAAGCCTATAAACAGGCCGTCGTGCATCTGGGCAGCGGAGCCAGTGATTTTTATCGACTGCTGGGCATGGGGACACTAAAGGCCGCCGAGCATTATGGCGGCAGCGACTTTGCCTGTGTGCTCGGCCAGGAAATGGCCGGTTATGCCACCGGGGAAGTTTTCTACACCGCCCAGTCACTTGGCTTGCGGCATTCGCACTTGGACAGCGGCGGATATTCCTATGATCAGAAACATGACGATAAAGACGTCCAAAAGGCCGTCGATTTTCTGATCACCGATGAGCAGGACCGGGTCCTGCTGACCTCGATGGTCGCCTGCCTGTTTGCCCGCAAGGTCTACACCAAAGCGCACCTGGCCGAATGCCTCGATGTCCTGGGCTATCCTGCCATTGCGGAAAACCTGGACGCCATCAAACAGCAAATTCAAAAAAAGCGCTGGCAGCTGCGTCTGGCCACCGGCTTCAAACCGGAGGCGGTCGCCATTCCCAAACGATTCACTGAATTGACCACCTGGAAGGGCAAAACCGATGCAAAGTATCTCAACGCTCTTAAAAGCGCCTACGCCAAAAAATTAAATACCATCGGCGCAAGTACGTAACCGCATACAGCGCTATGTTGCAATACGTATAGACCAGACTTAGATTTCACGGTATCAACTAAACCGACAATGCGCTCATAGAAAACCAAAAATCAAGACGTGTATAGATGCGAAATCAGAACCCATGAAAGGACAAACCGATGAATTCACCCAATGAACCTCTATCGCGGGATCACATCCTGGTTGAGGATGACCGCACCGGTACCAGCGTGGAGACGTTGCGCCGCGCGATACTCGACAATCTATTTTATATCCAGGGAAAATTTCCGGAAATTGCTACCGCCAATGATTATTATATGGCTCTGGCCTACACCGTGCGGGATCGGCTACTGCATCGCTGGGCTAAAACGGTTGAAAGCTGGCTGCATCAAGACGTCAAAATTGTGTGTTATCTGTCGGCGGAATTTCTGATGGGCCCTCATCTGGGAAACAATTTGATCAATTTAGGGATCCAAAATCCGGTGCGCCAGGCGGTGGAAGCCGTCGGCCGGAATCTGGACGATTTGCTGCAACAGGAAGAGGAGCCCGGTCTAGGCAACGGGGGTCTGGGCCGGCTGGCGGCCTGCTATCTGGATTCCCTGGCAACCTTGCAGGTGCCGGCCATCGGCTTTGGTATTCGCTACGAACACGGCATCTTTCACCAGGAGATTCGAGACGGCTGGCAGGTGGAGATGACCGATAACTGGTTGCACCTGGGTAATCCCTGGGAACTTCGCCGACCGGAAGTTCATTTCGAGGTCAAGCTGGGCGGCCATACAATGCGAGAACGGGATGCCGACGGACGTGAGCGGGTGCGCTGGATACCGGATCGGGTGGTCAAGGGAACGCCCTTTGATACGCCCATTTCCGGCTACCGGGTCAACACCTGTAACACTTTGCGTCTGTGGAAGGCCGAGGCTGCTGAATCCTTTGATTTTCAGGCCTTTAATGTCGGCGATTACTACGGTGCAGTGGATAAAAAGGTAATTTCCGAAAACCTGACCAAAATCCTGTATCCCAACGATGAGCCCATTGTCGGCAAACGCTTGCGATTAGAGCAGCAATACTTTTTTGTTTCCTGCTCATTGCAAAACATCATTGACATTCACCTGGAGGCCGGGGGGCGGTTGGAGGAATTGCACAAGCTGTGGGCTGTTCAGCTCAACGATACTCATCCGGCCGTAGCAGTGGCCGAGCTGATGCGACTGCTGGTGGATGAACACGCCATGGATTGGGACACTGCCTGGCATACCACGGTTGAGACCTGTGGCTATACCAATCACACCCTGCTGCCCGAAGCGCTCGAAACGTGGCCGCTGGAACTTTTTCAAAGAGTGCTGCCGCGTCATTTAGAGATCATATACGAAATCAACCACCGTTTTCTGCAACAGGTCCGTGACCGCTACCCGGGAGATGACGCACGCCTGGCACGCATGTCGCTGATCGACGAGGCCGGTGAAAGATCGGTGCGCATGGCCAACCTGGCCTGCGTCGGCAGCCATGCCATCAATGGGGTGGCTGCCCTGCATACCGAGCTGGTCAAAAAAGATGTGCTGCGCGATTTCTTTGAAATGATGCCGGAAAAGTTCAGCAATAAGACCAACGGGGTGACCCCGCGCCGCTTTATGGTCCTGAGCAACCCGGGCCTGGCCGAGCTGATTAAACGAACCGTGGGTGATGGCTGGGCAACCGATCTGACGACCCTCCGTGATTTGGAGCCCCAGGCAGAGGATCCGGATTTTCAGACCAAATGGCAACGCATCAAGTTGGAAAACAAATACCGCCTGGCAGACCTGATCAAAAAACAGACCGGCATCCAGGTGGATCCAAAGTCAATATTTGACATCATGGTCAAACGGATCCACGAATACAAGCGCCAGCACCTCATGGTGCTGCATATCATCTCGCTCTATCAGCGCCTCAAAGCCGAGCCGGATTTGGACATCGTTCCACAAACGTTTATCTTTAGCGGCAAGGCCGCCCCGGGTTACGACCTGGCCAAACGGATCATCAAACTGATTCACGCCGTGGGCGCGGTTGTCAACAACGATCCGGACATCAAGGAACGGATCAGGGTGGCGTTTTTACCGGACCTGAGTGTTAAAATCGGCCAGCTGATCTATCCGGCGGCCGATGTGTCGGAACAGATTTCAATGGCCGGCAAAGAAGCCTCCGGCACCGGCAACATGAAGTTTGCCCTTAACGGGGCCCTGACCATCGGGACCCTGGACGGCGCCAATGTTGAAATGCGGGAAGAGGTCGGCGCGGAGAATTTTTTCCTGTTCGGCCTGACAGCCGAGCAGGTCGCCGAACGCAAAGCGTCGGGCTACAGTCCCTATGAGGTCTACCAGTCTGACCCCGCTTTGAAGGCTGCCATCGACGCCGTTGCATCCGGACAGTTTTCCAACGGTGATCCGTACCTATTCAAACCGATCGTTGATGCATTGCTGTACCGTGATGAATATTTGGTATTGGCCGATTTCGCCGATTACGTCGCCTGTCAGCACAAGGTGAATGATGCTTACCGGGATACGGCCCATTGGACGCGCATGTCGATTTTGAATGTGGCCCGCATGGGTAAATTTTCATCCGACCGCTCCATCAAAGAATATTGCGACGAGATCTGGAAAGCAGCGCCGTTATCGGTTGATTTGGAAAGCAGATAAAAATGCCAAAGAGAAGAAGCAACTGGTAAAGCAATGCCCAGCACATCAAATTTATTGCTTATTCCTGAAAAATAGCAGACCCTAAAATTGATGTTTTCTCAATTGACGGTTTGCAATTAGTGATTACTCTAATAGGTCTTCTTCAATTTTAACTCGCGTTTTTTACCAACCAGATTCAATTCCAAAACTTGATCATATGACAGGAGGACATCACGATGAAACCAAAGTTTGTTTTTTCTTTAGTTGCGGTGATATGTTTAATGCCCGGTTGTGTATTTGCCGGTGGAGTCTCACAGGAGGACTTTCAGGTTGACACGACCGAGCAACTTATCAGACTGTGTTCAGCGAGCCCGGATGATCCCCTCTACAATCACGCCATGAACTTTTGCCATGGTTATTTGGTGGGGGCGTATGATTATTATGAGGCTGCGCATGCCATAGGGAAAGGACCTAAAATGGTCTGTTTCCCCGATCCGCCGCCTTCGCGCAACGATGCCGTTAACCTATTCGTCGAATGGGTCAAGGCGCATCCGCAATACTGGCAAAAGAGGCCGGTCGATACGGAGTTCAGGTTCCTGACGGAGACCTATCCGTGTAAATAAGAGTGGATTTTGAAAGGAGCAAATCATGAAAAAATTATTAGTCATATCTATTCTGATTATTAGCTTGGCTCTGGTTATTGGTGGGTGTTCATCGGATACCGGAAGGCGGACGGGCACAGGTGCTGGCATCGGTGCAGCCGTCGGTGGCATCTATGGTGCCGTTGCGGGTAACACCCCTGTGGGGCTTGCCATTGGCGCTGCTGCTGGAGCGGGTGCTGGATATTTATACGACCGCCACCAAAAATCCAGAGAAGAATCTTACGAAGAAGGTTACAAAGACGGCCAGAAAAAAAGCGAATAATTGCAATACGGACCTTAATGGATAATTGCCAAGCTGTAGTTTGGGGATACTCACTATGGATTATGGATGCAACCGGCTGCGGGCTGTCTAAAAAGATCTGCTCGTGCTGGCCGCAGCTACAACAGGTGTAATAGATGAACTGTTGCGGATTGTAAAAGTCCATAATAGCACTCAAAATTCAACCGAGCGTGAGTTCAAACGCGGCGCACATTTAAAAAGGCGCCCGTGGGATTTCGCATGCTCGGTTTTTTTTATCTCATCTTACGATCTTGGAATTTACTCTCCTTCGCCGGAATGCCCCGCGGCTGGCCGTGGGGAGGCTTCACTTACCGATACAAAGATCTCTTAAAATTTTCCGACATTCTTCCAAATCATAATATAACTATTTGTATTAATTGATATTTCATATGCTTATAGATTCATATTTTGTTTGACAAACAAATCCATATCGTGATAGATGGCTCTTTCTGCAAATCACATCAAAGAGGAGGAGACGAATGGGCAAATTGTTTAAATCTCCGTGGCTTGAAGTGAACGTGATGCTGTTGGTGCTCATCATCTCATATGTCGCTCTGAGCCTATTCACGTTCGGTGCTGAAACGCAGCCGGGTGAAATGTCCGGCGGGGCCATTTGGGGATGGCTTTTTGGATTCTTTTTTCTCAGTTTCGCCATCGCCCTCGTGGCTGTGATTGGTGGCATCGGTGGTGGTGTTTTGTTTACGCCTTTTATGCTGGCGTTTACGCCGGTGGACAGCCTTATTGTTCGCGCCACGGGTCTGATCGTGGCCATGTTCAGCGGTCTGGTCTCCACCGGCCCATTTATGAAAGGAGGGTTGGCCAATCTGAGGATTTGCATCTTTTGTGCGGCCGCATACGGTGTAGGCGCCTTTGCCGGCGCCCAGGGCGCCATTTACGTGGCCCAACACCTGGGAGAGACTGGGGAAGGTCTCGTGCGTCTGGCTTTGGGTCTCATTCTCTGCTCCCTGGCCGTCTATTTTTTGGTGGGCGGCAAGAAAATCGAGTGGCCCGAGGTCAAAAAGGTGGACGGCTTCACCAAGTGGCTCAAGCTCTCCCAACCCTACTATGAAGTATCCCTGAAAAAAGTCATCGATTATCCCTTGACCCGGGCTGGTTGGGTTATCGTGGCCATAATCGGCGTCGGTCTGCTTTCCGGCTTTTTCGGCCTGGGAGCCGGATGGGCCATCGTGCCGGCCCAAAACGTGATTATGGCTGTTCCCCTCAAGGTGGCCGCTGCCAACAGCGGGGTCTTGCTCGGGATGGGTGACTGTATCGGCGTGTGGCCTTATCTGCTGATGGGCGCCATCATCCCGGTGTTTGCGGCGCCCTGGCTGGTCGGTCAGGTCCTGGGCGGTTTGCTCGGTGCCCTGATTCTCATTCGGGTCAAGGCCGGTTTCGTCAGATTCTTGCTCATTGGCTTTATGTTTTTTGCCTGCTTCGGGCTGCTGACCAAAGGCCTGGGCATGCTGGGTGTTATCGGCCCGGTGCCGGTATGGCTCAATGGTCTCGTATTCCTGGTGATCTTTGCGGGTGTCACCCGTTCAATCATTAAATTCACACGATCTGAATCCTAAAGGAGGTGATGATATGAGCGCTCCAGAAACCCCGAAAATGCCGCGTGCACAAATCGTATATGGTGCCATCGTATACTGGATCACCATCATCTCCTGTCTGATCTGCATGGTCGGTCCGGTCATATCCGTGGCATCACCGGATAACAATGTGTTGAATCCTTACAAGCTCTTTAATGCCATTTTTCAGGGCAAAGATGCCCAGACGGTCTGGCAGGAGGTGGGCGGTCAATTTCCCGGAGGGCACTTTTACCTCAAGCATTTTACCTATGGGGATGGTTTCACCCAGTTCGGTCTGGCTTTGGGTTGTAGTGTTGCGCTGTGGGCCCTGATCGTCGCTGCGTTTGCATATATCTCTGACAAGATTTATCTTTATGTCATACTGTCCCTTTGGGTATCTGGTCTTGTCGCCCTGTCCATGATCGGAATCGTCGGGATGCATTAGTATTGAAAATAGTCTTTATTAAACGATAACCTTATGTTGAGCTCTTTGTTCAATTCGGAGGGCATAAATATGACAGAATTAAAATGCGTATGTCCCCTGACCCGGGGTGAAAGAATTCTGGTGGCTGTTGACGGCTCCGACTTCAGCATGGCGGCCGTAGACCAGGCCATCAGCCTGGGGGGGATTTGTAACAGTCAAATATTTTTGATCAGCGTGGTTGATCTCTATCCGGAACAGATGGCGGTGGCCCCGAATCTTGTAGAGAAAATGTCAGAAGAGGCCGGAAAACATCTTGAGAGAGCCAAAAAAATGATCGACAAGGCCAAAATCGCCTGCGAGACCATCGTTCGCATGGGGGGCGCACCCCACGAGTTTATCGTTCAGGAGGCCAAGGAAAGAGAAGTTGATCTTATCCTTATGGGGACCCATGGCCGCACCGGACTCAAACGCGTTCTAATGGGCAGCGTTGCTCAAAATGTGATTGCACACGCCCCCTGTCCCGTCATGGTGGTTCCGACCGTAGAATAGCGACCGGATCTATTTTCCAAGCGTTTATTGGCCTGCGATGAACAGAGTGGTCTGCGCCAGCCGTAGTCGACCTTGACTAATGAAGGAGAAAGACAAGGTTAAAGCTATCTTAAAAATAGTGGCTCAAGCCATCAGGTTTACCGGTTGCCGGTTTAGCCAGTTGAGCCCGTTTATAAAAAAAATGTTCTAATTTTGTTTTGTTTAACCGGGCAACGGGCTCAACCAATAACGAGTAGATGCATTTTTGAGATAGCTTTTAGCGTTTATCGATGGGGACAAACTCAGTCTGCGCCGGACCGGTATATATCTGACGGGGACGGCCCAGTTTCCAGTTGGGATCATCCAGGCTTTCCTTCCACTGGGCAATCCAGCCCGGCAATCGACCAATGGCAAACATCACCGTAAACATGTTGGTCGGTATTCCGATCGCCCGCAAGACAATACCGCTGTAAAAATCGACATTCGGATACAGGTTGTGTTCAACAAAATAATCATCCTCTAGCGCCACTGCCTCAAGCTCCTTGGCGATATCCAGCAGCGGATCGGAAATTTTCAGTTTGTCCAAAAGCGTATCACACATTTTTTTCATGATCCTGGCCCGTGGATCATAGGTTTTGTAAACCCGGTGACCGAAACCCATCAGGCGGAAGGGGTCTTTTTTATCTTTGGCCCTTTCAATCGCTTGGTCCATATTTTTGTTTTCAGCAATATCACTGAGCATTTCGATAACGGCCTGGTTGGCCCCGCCATGCAAAGGACCCCACAGAGCGGCGATACCGGCTGAAATGGCAGCATACAGGGTAACCCGGGCGCTTCCCACCAGCCGCACCGCCGATGTCGAGCAATTTTGTTCATGATCGGCATGCAAAATCCAGAACACGCGCAAGGCATCGATCGCATCGTTATCGATCTCATAGGGTTTAACCGGCGAATCGAACATCATATTTAAAAAATTGGCGCAATAGGCCAGATCGGGCCGGGGATAGACCACTTTATGGCCTCTCGAAATCTTATAAGACATGGCCGCCAGCGTCCGAATCTTGGAAAGCAGGCGGGTCATGGTCATGTTAATCTCCTCTTCCAGATTCTGCAGCTCCGGATAAAAACTCCTCAGGGCATTGACCATCGATGATAGAATCCCCATGGGATGTGAAGAACGCGGAAAGCTTTCATAAAAGGTGCGCATATCCTCATGCACCAGCGAGTTATCATTGAGCATAACCGAAAACCGGGTCAACTCCTCACGATTCGGCAATCGGCCATTGATCAGCAAATAAGCAGTCTCTTTAAAGGTGGCCTTGGCAGCCAGATCCTCAACCGGAATACCTCGATATCGCAAAATTCCTTTTTCCCCGTCCATAAAGGTAATGGAGCTGGAGCAACTGCCGGTATTAGCATAGCCGGGGTCCAGCGTTATCAGTCCTGTGGTGGCCCGCAACTTTGAGATATCAATGGCCTTTTCCCCCTCGGATCCCGTGACAATCGGAAGTTCAAATTCTTTTGAGCCGTAAACCAGTTTGATCGTCTCCGCCATTTTTCTTCTCTCTTTTCATTAACGAGTCAAATATAAAAATTTTTTATATATACAAATAATTTACTGTTGGCAACCCGCCAAACAGCAAATCGTATTTTTATCAGGAAAAGTTTACTTGCTGTTAGCGATGTGGTAAAGCAGGGAAAAAGCCTAATACTGGAGCAATGGCGTACTGGAGTGTTGGAGTATTGTCAAAAACAGAAATGGAGATGATGCGATTCCCATCAGTTGCTCAAACCATTACTCCATTGCTCCATTACTCCATTACTCCGGTGACATTCAGCCACAACCTCGATTAAAAGACTCATGAAATGATTAAACCTAAACCGTATTGATAGGGGGCCCCATGTCCTTCAAAGAAAATCTGCTAACCAAAATGAAGATCGATCGTCTGGCCGCCAAAGTGATGGCTTCCATGGGACCTGCGGAAAGCGGCAGCAAGGTGGACAAAGATGCCATGCGCCAGCTGCTGGAAATAAGCCCATATAAGCACGAGAAGTCACGGGATCTGGATCTGTATGTCGAACCGATGGAGGGGGAGCAAAAAAAAATACTGGTTCTCGACAACGAATTGCCGATTTACCGGACGACCATCGAGGATGTGACCATACGCAAAAGTCCGTTGATCAAAGAGATGGTCAAGATCCGCAACATGATTAAAATTCTCAAAGATTCTGACGTCAAAATCAGCCGCAAAGACGAATCGGTTAAGGCCATTCAACAGGAATGCATCGACCAGCTCGATCTTTCTTTTAATGCAACCGATATCGAAGAGATTGCCAAAGAGGGCCAGGCATCGCTGGAAAGAGATTATCCGGATGGCGTGATCGAAAGCCTGGAGCTGTTTGCCGAGTTGCTGGATTACAGGCCGGCGCCCAGAGCATTTCAGCTCAGCCGCCATATCATTTTCGGGGCACTGACCACCAAAGCCGGCGGTGAGGTTCTATACGGCCCCATGGTCATTTACAGCCAGATCCACGGCACGCTAAAGCTCATCGATGAGCAGATCAGCAGCTTCGATAAACCCAAGATAGAGCTCATCCAACAGGTCGCTACCGGCAAACAAAAGGCTGCCGCAGAAGGCTCAGATGTTTTTGAGCATCTTAAAAATCTGGTTTTGAATAGAAACTAGAATTAAGAACGACAAGGACACCATTACTTACCTACATTTCTTCTTGACAGGGTCTCTCCATAAAATATATCTATTTTGATCATATAGCTTAATTTAAAAAATAAATTGAGTTCAGCACAACACCAACGCCTAAATTGAGCACTTGACAAATTCGTAGATACGCCTCTGAAAGATTAAAGCTACTGGTAGAATTTTTCCCTCAATCAATAAACGCTCAATTTAGATAAAAAAAGGAGGATCGATTATGAAAAAGATTGCAATTCTTTTTGTCTGCGGCCTAATTTCTGTTTTCCTAATAACAGCTGTAGCCACCGCTAAGGAACAGGTAGTGGTGTACACTTCATTGGAAAATGAAGAGATTGTCGAATATCTCAAGGTGGCCAAAAAAGAGCTGGCCGATCTGGATATCCAGGCTATCCGACTTTCTACAGGAGAGTTGGGAGCGCGCATGCTGGCCGAAAGGGACAACCCTCAGGCTGACTGCATCTGGGGCTGGGCGGTCACCAATATGTCGGAATTTATCCCCAAGGGGATGCTGGTCCCATATAAACCAAAGGGCTGGGATAAGATACCGGCTAACTTCAAGGACCCCGAAGGCTACTGGACGGCTATTGATCTGTATGCCGCCGCCTTGGTTCCGAACACCAAAGTACTGGAACAAAAAAATATGCCGATGCCCAAAGGCTGGAATGACCTTTTGAATCCGGTTTACAAGGATGCTTTGATCATGCCCAACCCGGCCAGCTCCGGCACAGGATTTTTGCAAGTCGCCAGCCTGCTGGTTATGATGGACCCGGATTATAAGAACAAACCCGTTGAGCAAAATAAAGCCTGGGATTTTCTGAAGAAATTGGACAAAAACATGGGGCAGTACATTAAAAGCGGCTCCAAACCAGCCAAATTAACGGCCGCCGGCGAATATGCGGTCGGCGCCTCTTTTGCTTTTGTCTATTCTTCGTTAAAAAAGAAAGGCTTTCCGGTCGCCCTGGTGATGCCCGAGGAAGGTGCTGGATTTGAACTCGAGGCCAACGCGTTGCTCAAAGGCGCCAAAAACGAAGCGGCCGCCAAGAAATTTTTGGACTGGGCCATCAGCAAACAGGCCATGGAAGAATATGCCAAATTCAAGCTGGGGGTCACCTATCCGGGTGTTTCCGGGCCGAAAGACCTGCCTGCCCTTGAAACCATTAAGCTGGCACCAATGGATTTTCCGTGGCAATCTAAAAATCGCGCTAAGATCCTGGAGGTCTGGCAGGGTCATTTCTTGAAATAAACAGGCACATAAAACGGTTAGAAACTTCATAAATCCTCCCCCGAGAGGATTTATGAAGTTTTGTCTTTCATTGGACCTTCTTATGGAAACCACCTCCAAACAACTGATTTTGAAAAATATCAGCAAACACTTCGGCGAGCTGGTGGCGGTCAAAGATGTGGACCTGGTGATCGAGCCGGCGGAGTTTATATGTTTTCTTGGGCCCAGCGGGTGCGGTAAAACTACACTTTTGCGGATCATTACCGGTTTCGAGCAACAGACAACCGGAGATGTCATTTATGACGGTAACAACATCAACGATGTTATTCCGCAAAAACGGGATTTTGGGATC
>WOR8_10003241_pt1 | contig 15912 bp, 8 predicted proteins | sample DeeMarSeWOR38_10_FD_19890 | JGI IMG/M metagenome (IMG submission 19890) | reverse complement strand
TTCTCACCTTTTAATTCTTTAAGCAACTTTTTTATATACTCTTTTGAAACCTGAGGATATGGATCCTTTTGGGTTGCCATTTTCTCATCAAGGATCACGCCGAGCAGTTCGGCAAGTGGTTCACCTTCATAAGCAAAAATTCTGAATAGACCTTTTGGTTCCGCAAAGGAAAGTGCGGGATATAATTCATCCAAGGCAGATTTAATTTCATCCTTATAATAGTAGTTTACCGCTTTTAAGATCTGCAATTCCGTGATTTTTAACAGCCTGTTCCCTTTTTCCGCATCATTTTGTAAATAATTCAATAGTCGTTCCGCTTTTTCCGTATTTTTTTGAGCGATCAGAATTCGTGCTAAAACCGTATACTCTGTCTCCCGGCGCATTGAAATATCATCTGCTGAAGGAAAATCGAGTTGTTCTGCCCACTCTTCCGCCTTTTTAAGGTGACCGGTTTTCATCCAGATCCAGGGACGTATAGCGGAAAGTACATGTTTCATCCAGGGTGGATAAAATGAACTCTGCGGCGATGCCTCCATCTCATCGACTATTTTTATTACCTGATTTATTTCATTTGTATAAAAATGAATGCGAATTTGATTAAGACGGGTGGAAGCAAGCATTAGCGCATCATGTCCCTGCTCTGCTATCTGTATCCCTCTTTGAAGAAAGGAGATCCCTTTTTCAATTTCATTCATCTCACAATAAATACCCCCCAGTGCAGCATAGGCTGAACCAACAATTCCGGAATCAATCATCCCCTTTTTTTCTGCCTCTTCCAATAAATTATGATAGGTCTCAATTGCTTTGTAACATTCACCTTGAAGATATTCGGACGCGGCAATACAGATACCACAAAATATGAACAGGTAGACATCTTTTATTTTTTCACTGGAATGTTGTGCCTGTTGAAAAGCTTTACAGGCGATGCTGAAATTACCAAACCCTGCCCAACTATTGGCCAGGGCATACGTAATTTCAGCAATATTTCGCCAGCGCAGATCATCTTTATTGAGCAGTTCCAGGGCTTCACCGGCATAGAGAACCACACCGGTAAAATTTCCCCGGTATGAAGACATCACAGAGCGAATCACTAAAATGCGCCCCCTGATCTGTTCGCCCGTTAACTTCAGACCAGAGGTCGTATCGATCGTATGGTCTTTCAGGGTAACCAGATGTTCTTCTGTCTGATTTAATATATCTTCTGCTTCTCCGTCGCGACCATTCATAGCCAATTCTCTGGCATAAAAAACTGCCAGATGCGGGTGATTTTGAATGTATTCAGGTGGCAGTTTTTCGAACCAGGTTAACAATTTCACCTGTTGGCCACATAACCATTTTAATTCTGCCGTTATCTCCATCATTGCTAATGCTCTTTTATAATTTTCTGCTAGAAGAAAGTGATCGATTGCATCATCGTGAATCCCATGATCGGCAAACCATTCTCCTGCCTTTTGATGCAGTTCCTTTTGCTTGTGATCAATCCCCGGTAAATGCTGCAAACGCTGATTGAGTACATCCTTAAATAACTGATGATAACGGTACCACTTCTTTGCCGCATCTACTGTGAAAAGAAACATGTTCTGTTTCTCGATCGATTCAAGGAGTCCTGTACTGTTTTCCCTGCCTGTTATAGAATCGCATAAAGAACCATGTAATCGATTGAGTAGCGAGGTATATAAGAGAAATTTCTGGATCTCTTCCGGTTGCTGGTGAAAGACCTCTTCAAGTAGATAATCTATGATATAGCGGTTATCGCCGTGAAACTGGTTAATAAAACTGACTTTGTCTTCATATCCCTTTAAAGACAGGGCGGCCAGCTGTAATCCGGTAATCCAACCTTCTGTTCGCGATTTTAAACGGGAAACGTCATTTGACGACAGTTCTAAATTGAGCGTTTTATTGAGTAAGGCATCTGATTCACCATGCGTAAAGATGAGATCAGATGCTCTTATTTCAATGAGCTGTTTTTGACTTAGCCAGCGGGAAATGGGGAGATTTGGATCAGAACGGGAAGACAGGATCAGATGCATATTTTGAGGCAGATGATCGATCAGAAAATTCAGGAGTTGGTTGATACGCGCTGATGATATGAGATGATAATCGTCCAAAATAATTGTTATATCGTCATTTAGCTTATGAATCTCATTGAGTAAAAGAACGAGAATTGATTCAAGTTGAGGGGGTTGCGGGACCTGCAAGAGATTTAGAGAGGTAGTTCCTACGGTGGATTTCCACTGTTGCAATGCCCGAATAAAATATGAAAAAAAACAGGAAACATCATCATCGTTTTCATCGATTGAGAACCAAACAACCTGCTTTGAAGTCTGCTTTGCCCATTGACTGAGTAAAGTGGTTTTACCAAATCCGGCTGCTGCCGATACAAGAATAACTTTTTGATCCGAATTATCACTGATCAGACGCAAGAGTCTTTTCCGCTGTATAATATCCCCTCTTACCGGTGGGATTTCAATCTTTGTGTTAAGTATCAACTGTTCCATTTTACCATGCAAATAATTGTGGTTTGGATAAATGCATAGGGCATGGCGCTTAGAGTATAGCCTGTTGTACAACTCAACTTACACTATGCTCTTTGCTCTTTGCTCTATGCGTTTTATCCTTTGCGTCCTAACGGTTTCAAGCTATTTGGCCCAAACTGGTAACTGATTCCAGTCAACATTAAATACCGGTTCAATCAATAACTGTACGAAAATAAAAATCAAAATAAGACCGAGTATATTCATAACAAATCCCACTTTGACCATATCACGTATTTGAAGAAATCCACTTCCAAAGACAATCGCATTGGGAGGTGTGGCAACAGGTAACATAAATGCCGTAGAACATGAAATTGTGGCCGGAATCATTAAAATAATAGGATTTATTTCGAGTGCGATTGATAATCCCGCAAGAATTGGTAATAGGGTTGATGCCATGGCCGTATTTGAAGTAAATTCGGTTGTAAACGTGGCCATTGCGCAGACGATCAATATGATCAGGGAAAGTGGTAAAAATTGAAATGTTTTCAGTTGTTCCCCCAACCAGCTTGTCAGTCCTGATACCTGGAAGCCGTTTGCCAGCGCAAAACCAGCGCCAAATAGCAAGAGTATTCCCCAGGGTACACGTTTTGCCCATTGCCATTCCATTAAAAACTGTTGCTTACCCTCGTGTTCTTCACCGGCTGGAATGATGAAAGTCAAAGCTGCCATGGCAATTGCTACCGTACTGTCATGAACCATACCCTGTAGATCGAGAAGCGTTGCCCATCCAGTAAAATGTACAGCACCTAAATTGATATCAGACCGGGTCAACCATAATATGCCGGTTATGATAAAAATGATCAACGTGTATCTTTCTGCAGGAGACATAGGTCCCAGATTCCTTAGTTCCTTTAAGATAATCGTCGATTTAGACTTTTCATCGCTATCCCCTTTTACAGGAGCGGCAATATAGATCAGATAAAACCAGGCCAGTGGTAAGAACGTCAGTGAAAAGGGAAGTGCAAGCAACATCCATTGCATAAAACTTATTTCGGGGGCAGCAGGAAAGTTAGATTTTAAAATACCAATAAACACGACATTGGGTGGTGTACCAATGATCGTGGCGATACCGCCAATACTTGCTGAATAGGCAATACCTAACATCAGAGCCAGTGCAAAATTATTTTTACCCTGTTTAATTTTTTCTTCAGACTGGGGGTTATCAAATTGCGAAATAAGCGCCAGACCTATCGGAATCATCATCATCGTCGTTGCCGTATTTGATATCCACATCGATAAAAAAGCGGTCGCCAACATAAATCCAAGGACAATTTTCCGTTGGTTCACCCCTATTAAATGAATGATCTTTAAAGCGATGCGTTTATGTAAATTCCATCTTTCAATGGTCAAAGCAATGATAAAACCACCAAGAAAGAGAAAGATCAGGTGATGTCCATAATTGATCGTCACCTGACTGGTTGGCATAATATTTAAAAGAGGAAAGAGAGCAATAGGAACAACAGAAGTAACCGGTATTGGCAGTGCCTCTGTTATCCACCAAATAGCCATCAGCAGGGCACAGGCAGCCATTTTGTTTGCGGATGAAGGCATGCTCTCTTCAGGAATAAAAAGCAAAAACGCAAAAAAAACGACGAAACCTAATATCAAGCCATAATAGTTCTTGATCATTTTACCAGATTTCATAGCTATTATTAACACCTTGATTTATCAAGATGATTAGAAATTCAATCCTTGTTATAGAAGCCGTTTAAACGGCTTTTTTTATCTCAATCTTTATATCACCTTGCTAAAGCAAGGTGTCAATCTATATCGCTCCGATTTGATTTACAAAATCCAAAGTTCGTTCCCCGCATCAATATAGACGTGACAGCTCAAAAATTCAACGAAGATTTAAAAGCTGCAAAAATTGCCGCCAAAGATTTTTGATAAAAAATATGTAAAATTATGCTTGTTTTTGACGATAACAGCTCTTAGAGGAAAAAAACTTAGGATTAATATGCAAACACGAGGTATCACGGTTCCAAGATCTGCCAGATATGTGACCCTCGGTCAACCCACCACGGCGCTCAAACAAGTCTGGTATGTATTTCATGGGTATGGACAACTGGCAACGGATTTTATTCAGGAATTTGCCTATATCGCAGATGGATCACGCTATTTTGTAGCGCCGGAAGGACTTTCCCGTTTTTATCGTTCAGGTTCTTCAGGCAAAGTGGGTGCTTCCTGGATGACCCGCGAAGAACGTCTTGATGAAATATGCGATTACCTAACCTATACCAACGCTGTGTATGAAACGGTTACAAGAGAAATCCCGCATGCGCATATAAAAAATGTATTAATGGGGTTTTCGCAGGGCGTATCTACTGTCTGCCACTGGTTAGAGCAGGTGAGCGTGCGGGCGGACAGACTGATACTCTGGGCGGGAACAATTCCACCGGAACTAGATCTCTGGAAAATCAGGGTACATTATCCAAAACTGGAAATTTTTATAGTGGTCGGTACCCAGGATCCCTTTGCCAAACATGGGATTATCAAAGAGGAAGAAGAGCGTCTGGAAAGATCGGAGCTCAATTATCAAAAGATACGGTTTGAGGGAAAACATGAATTGCATCCTCCCACTCTACGCAAACTTTCAGATTTCTAATGTCCCATATACCCATCTTTAGCATAATTTTAAAGTAAGAAGTGAGAAGTAGGAAGTAAGAAATCCTTCTTACTTCTTACATCCTACTTCCTACTTTTTTACCTAATATCTTTCATGTTTCATAGATAGTAGGTGTAATCCCTCACTTATCAGATTTTCAAATTCATCCGAATGTTTCTTCAATTGTTCCAGATTTTTTATACAGGTATTATATAAATCTGATCCATTTTTTACATCTTTAACGAGTTCTGCTATTTCCAGGTGTAATAGCCACTCCTTGGGATACTTCGTTGTGAGCTCCTGTTCAATCTTTCTGAGTCTTCCGATATCTGGTAATCCCGATTTTCGCATATCTTTTACCTGCTGATAAAGCGTAAATAGTTGTTTCTGATCATCGGAATATTTTATCTCAATAGCAATTTCGTCGGATTTAGGGGGCAGGACATTATATGTTTCTTTATCGGCAGTACCGGCAAATACAGAGGAGATTTCTGATCCAACGGCCATATCATAGATTCCCCACTCTGGCCGAAAGAGTATATTTCCATTATTATTTTTTACGCGGCAATCTTGAAAGCTGATGAGCTGAATCTTTTTGCCATTTCTTTTGATATCTGCCACCACTCCCTGAACTTCGATCCCACTATCAAAGGTTATTGTCGTTCTGTTCCCGGGATGAAGTCCATATTCATCCATATCATTTTTTTCAAAACGTTCCAGTGATTTCTCAGTTCCCACCAATTTTCCGACAGGTGAACCAAATCCGTCTTTATGATAATCTGTTCCATGCCCATCGAGTTGTCTATAGTCAGCCGCAAGTGCTGATGGTCCGGAAAACTGTAGATAACATATATCACCCTTGTCATCTGCTATGAGTTCTGAAAGGACTCCTGAGACCTGTAAACCCGAAGAGTATTGAACGGTAGCAACATTTTCTGATTCTTTGGCCATCCGCAGCGCTGATGCGCCTCCCTTGCGAAAACACATGCTGTCAGCAAATTCTTCTAAAACATCAATGAGCTGTTGCCAGTCCTCTGCAACAAACAATTGAGGTTGCATGGTTGTAATATCATAATTGTAGTCAATACACTTGAGGGATAAGGGAATTTTTTTAACTTCGGGATTCAGGCAATGCTCGCTTTCGCCTACGGATGAGAGCAGACCCGCCCCGTACTGTTTAAAATTCTGAGGTGAACCGATTAAGCCATACTCCACTGTCCACCAGTGCAGCCTGGATAGGAGTGCTGCCTCCGACGGAATATTATTGGCTTCAATTTTTGCATTTAAAGCTGATTCTGCCTTTTTGATTTCCTCATCGGAAGAATTCGGATATTCCTTTAAAATGGACAAATGTCTGATCGCTTCATAGACTTCAAAATCCATTTTGGAGGCCATCGCTTTCGATCCGTATTCACCAAATTTATGCAGGTATTCTGAATACTTTTCATCAGTAATGATTGGCGCGTGTCCGGCAGCTTCATGGACGATATCCGGTGCAGGTGTATAAAGAATATGTTCAATCGTTCTCATCTCAGCTGAGATCACCAGAATTTTATGTGCCTGAAATTCCATAAAAGCCGCTGGCGGTATAAAACCGTTCACAACAACTGCGCGCCAACCTATTTTATCCAGCGCCTGATTCATTTCCTGCACATCAGGAATTTTATCAAGACTGACTCCCGTTTTTTCAAGACCTGTTATATAAGATGGGTGTGCATGTTTGCGAAAAAAGTTGATATTCTTATGCATAATATATCGCCATACAGCCTGATCCTGCGTTGTATATCTGGCATAATTCTGATTGACGACAAATGATTGAAGATGGCCAGGTACGGTTTCCAATACCCTTTCATGTGAAAACTCAGACATTCATAACTCCCTCAATAGACGTGAATGAACAGAGTATCTTTAATTGTCCCAATGACATCTCTGTCTCAGATCACTTTTTGGAGATAGATTTGAGATAATTTTCGATTGACGATTATCAAAACCGATATCGATAGTGTTTTAATCCCGAAAATATATGGACCACGGATTACCCGGATTTAACGGATTTGCACAGATTTTTTTAGCCAGGTTATTGTTAAACACAATTATCGCTAAATACAAATATCGAATAATTAAATGACCATTTAACGCTGAGATAACATAAATACTAGATCCGTGAAAATCCTTTAAATCCGTGTAATCCGTGGTCCTTTAAATTAATCCATAATTAAAAATCTTCTTTTTTCTCATCAATTCGCTCCGTATTTTAGTATTGTATTTTTAATCGTTATATGCTCATGGCTCATAAATCCAAAATATTTATCGGTACCTCCGGTTACCATTACGACGACTGGCGTGAGGTATTTTATCCGTCCGGATTGCCACCAAATAAAATGCTTGAATTTTATGCTCAACATTTTGAAACCGTGGAGATCAACGCCACCTATTATACCATCCCCAATTATAGAACATTTGAGAAATTGGCTGAGAGAACACCGACTGACTTTCAATTTATTGTCAAAGTCAATCAGGAGACAACCCACCGTCGTAAAGAAAATGAAAGTGCTCTTCATAAACTGTCTGAATCCGTAAAGCCCTTAATTGATGCTGGCAAATTTAATGGTTATCTGGCCCAATTTCCCTATTCCTTCAAGAATAACGAATTCAATCGAAAATATCTGATCGAAACAAAAAATCTTTTAAAAACCTCACCTCTTTTTGCAGAATTTAGAAACTTCACCTGGAATAAGCCACAAATTACCCCCTTCCTTGAGAGCAACGATATCGGCTATGTCAACGTAGACGAGCCAAATCTTCAGGGTCTCTTACCAAAACAGGATATTGTCACCAATAAAATAGGATATGTTCGTTTTCACGGGCGTAATGAAGCAAAATGGTGGGATGGTAAGGGATCAGAAAGATATGATTATGAATACCCGGAAGAACAACTAAATGAATGGCTGACCAATATCAGTAATATTTTAAGAAAAACCTTTAAAACCTATGCTTTTTTTAACAACCATCCAACCGGTAAGGCAGTTAAAAATGCAAAGCAAATGATCGAAATTCTGAAATCCAAATCCTTAATTTAATATACAATGCAATGGGCATGGGGCAAAGTGCATAGAGTATAAAAAATATAAACTTCTATGCTCTATGCCCTTTGCTCTTTGCAGTTTTATCTTTCTTGCAGAGTAATTTCGCTTGTAAGCTCTTCTTCGCCTCGCTTATAAACAATCGTCGTTGTATCACCCGCTTTAAATGTCTTTAAAGCCTCTGAGTATTCTCGAAGGGATCCGATTATCTGATCACCCAATTTGATAATTACATCCCCCTTTTGGATGCCGGCCTTCGCTGCAGGGGAATCTTCAGAGACATCAGCTGCCTTTACTCCGGGACCCTGAAAGGCAAAATCGGGCATGATACCGCTCCCCACTTTTCTTCCCCCGGGCCTCGCAGATGGTTGCCCCACGCTTTTTTCACCACCTGTAAAGGTCATGGGATTTTCACGCTCAGCCAGATAACTGATTATTTCTCGCGAGAATGAAGCAATTTTTACCATCCCTGATGCATCAATTTTCTCCACCACATCTGTTGGCCGGTGATAATCTCTGTTCGGTCCTGAAAAGAGTTGTATTGCCGGTACACCGGCCATTATAAAACTGACCTGATCACTTGCGTCAAGATCTTCGGCGACTAGCTCGTATTCTATTCCGGTAACAAATCCCACACCCATGGCGATATGTTTCCATTCGCTGGCGGAAGAACTGTTTATGACGAGTATTTTGTTTTTTCCAAGACGACCTACCGTATCAAGATTTAAGACACCAATCGCTTTTTTAGCATCATACTTTTGCGGATTTGCAACAAAGAATTTAGAACCCTGCAAACCGCTTTCTTCACCTGTAAAGGCGATAAAGAGGATCGTTCGGTCGGGAGGTGCCTCTTTGGCCAGAAGTTTGGCCAGTTCAATCAAAATAGAAACACCACTGGCATTATCATCAGCACCATAATGAATTTTACCCTCATTTCCTTTGCGTACATCCGGCCATCCCAGACCAAGGTGGTCATAGTGTGCACAGACAATTACCGATTGACCCTCGTATTCTTTCTTTTTCCCGGTTATAAGTCCGATGACGTTTCGCATAGTTATCTTTTCATTATTCTGACCGCCGGATGCCTGCCAGATCTGAAAAAAACTGTTATCATCGCCCGCCGGTTTTAACCCTGCCTTCTGAAATTCTGCAGCGATATACTCTGCGGCTTTATCCAAGCCGGCAGTGTCCATACCTCTGCCCTGTAATTCCTCACCCGCCAGAAATTTTACATGAGCCAGCATTTCTTCTTCTGCAAAAACAGGCGCCAGCTGCGCCAGAGCCTGACGTTCGGGCAGTTTTCCCTTTACAACAGCCATTGAATCCAAATCTTCATAAGCAAATTGTTCACTCATAGGTGAATTCACTGCCGGCCATTGCCCTTTAAGAATATTCGTTGGTTCTTCTCCTTCAAAGGCCAGATAGCTGTACTTACCATAATGGGGTAGTTTTCGACCTAAACCCGGCATAGCCGCCTCATTATCTGCACTCAACCAGACCATGATATGATTCGGATTCTTCGGATTTCTGGCTGTTAAGATGATACTGTTTTTGTCGGGAGAAACTGCACTTTTTTCTATTCTATACTGGTTTTCAGAAATTGTTATATTATAATCTGATAGAGCAGTTATCATGTCTTCTTTAAATTTATTTGACTGTCCAAAAAGCCAGACAGCATGATCTTTTGGCAGGGTATTTAACTCTTGATCTCCAACAATTTTAAAACTCTCAGTATCGGATGTTGCCCAGCTCTGCGCTAACTCCCGATATGCTTTTAATCGGTTTTCAGTTTCATTACCGGGCAAAACGATTGTTATTTTTTTTGAACCAAAGACCTGTGAGAGAGATGGCGGGATTTCATTCCGGTCCAGTCTGCGAAACACGTCAAATTGTGGATCCACATCAATCGCCATCGGTCTTTTTTCATAAATAAAACTGAACTGTTCCTCCTTTTTTGTCATTCTTACCGTTTCAAGTTTGGCGTTCTTTTCTCCTTGAAGATAAATCGCCACCGGAACATCCAGTTGATATGCTTCATTATTTTGGATTTGCTGAAGAGTAAACTGACATTTGTATTCATCTTCTTCTTTCTGCACTTTTGTGTCGGATACACTTAGCGATGGTGCTCCGCTGAGCGTTACCCACTGATCAAAAAATGGACCGAATTTTTCACCTGTTACTGACTCGACAGCACTTTGAATATCTGAAAAACCGGCTCGTTTGAATTTATTCTCACGATAAAATCGCTGAAAAACTTTTCGAAATGCATCATCCCCTATCTTGAGACGTAACATGTTGAAAAGCATCAGGGATTTATTATATCCAATCGAGGATGACGCTGCATCCGTGCGGGATATAAATTCACTTAAGGGAAATTCATTTTCGTCATTAACATAATCGGTATAAGCCTGCAGAGAACTCCGTCTGTATTCTGCTCCCTGTCCCCGCTGTTCTTTGATCAGATGGTCTGCCATATAAGCCGTTAGTCCTTCACACCAGTTTCCGGTTTTATAATCCACGAGTACCCCGTTGCCCCACCAGTTATGCAACAGTTCATGGGGATAGGAGGAGTGAAGAATAAAGGGAAAGCGAATCACTTTTTCTCCCAACAATGTAAATGAGGGCATTCCATATCCGGTTTCCCAGAAATTTTCGACCAGTGCAAATTTTGAATATGGATACAGACCGATCAGCTGTCGATACATTTCAAGATATTGAGCTGTCGTTTCCAGATATTTGTTGGCAAGAGCCGGATCGGGTGTTCGGAGCATTGCCAGAACGTTAACATTTCCTATCTGTTTCGAGTACTCTGTAAACGGACCGGCGATCATAAAAACCTCATCCATCGGTTCCGGAGATTCCCAGCGAACACGATAGTCTGTTGTTGTGTCTTCGTTTGCTCTCTTGCCCTGACTGATGATGCGCCAACCGGCATCGATAGTTGCATTCATATTAAAAGTAACCAACTGATCATTGAACCAGGGGAGCCAATAGCTCGCCCCGGCGAGATAAGCACCCTGATCAGAAATGATACCAGGTGTTTCACTGAAACCTCTGGCATATTCTGTTGATATTTGTTTAACCGGATGATGTATTTTCCCCTCGTAGGAAACAGATAATTCTAAGGGATTGCCATCAGCAGTAGCCAATATGATGCGATAAAGATGGAGAGGGATTTGATCGGGTAATTTAAACTGGTTTTCTTCCATTCCGAACAATTCCGCTTTAATTTCGGCTTTGACCAATTCAATTTTGACTTGTGAGGAGGCAACTGCCAGCTTGAGATCACCATGCAATAGAAAATAGGTCTCCGGTTTAACCATCTCTTTGGGTATTATAAGCTTATCAACCACTTTTATGACCTGTTCTTCAGGCTTTACGACTACCTCCAGCTCATGGTGTATATATTGCTCACCTGCATAAATTCCCGTGCAGGCTACAAAGAGTAGTACATATAAATATTTGCTTTTAAACATATTAAACCTCTTTTAATTAGAAGTATTTTTAAACTCGAAGAGCACAAAGGGCACGAAGGGCACGATGATTATCTGGATTTGTCATTCCCGTCCCCGACTAAATCGGGGAGGAATCCAAAAAAAAGTTAAAAAATGAGTGAATGGATCCCCGCCTGCTCGGGGATGACCTTCGAAATGTGCTTCGTGTCCTTCGTGTTTGAATAACATTATCGTACTACGACAATTACAGGATTTTGGATAATCATATATTTTTGGGCGACTGTTTTCACATCAGCAAGCGTTACATTTTTAAGCGCCTCATGAAAGTCCGCATCGTAATTAATGTCATTATGAAAATACTGTGAATGTCCCAGATAATAGGCTCTGTTAATACTGGAAAGTCGTCTGAACATCATCCGTCCCAGATACATATTGATGGATTTTTCAATATCATACTCCGTAAAGGAATCAATCGTTTTTTGATCAAAAAAACCAGGTATTTGTGGTATAAGTGGATCAATATTCTCCGGACGTGTTCCCATATTCACATAAAAAAGGGCATGATTTCCCTCGACATCTATCCCGGCCTGCATACGGTAAGCCCGTCCCTGCTTTTCACGTATATCAAATATAATACGATCAGAAAGTAACAGATCAAGCGCTTTTAAGGCTGCTTTGTCCTTCTCCTCTACTTCACTGACAAAACCCCAGAATAAAAACGATCGCTCTCCACCCTGTGTAATTTCTTCTTTAATCGGTTCCGTTGCCATCTTTAAAGAGGATGTCACAGGATTTTTATCTACTGAGAAATGATTCATGGGTGGATCATTTTGCCACTTAAACAGGGTATAAATACTATCAACCGCTAACGGAGAAACAACGGAGATAATCATATTGGACGGATGAAAATAGTCCCTGGCCAATAACTTTAAATCATCGTATGACGCAGTATTATTATTGATTGCATATTTCTCCGCTTCATAAATATGCGATTTATACATTTTTGTAAATACTTCACCGGCCTTATTGCTCCCCATTCCCATCATTGGCCGTTTTGTCATGGTGATCGCTTTTTGGTATTCATCCTCTGTCGGCTGGAAATTGGTCAGCTGTCCCATTAGATAATCGATGACCCCTTTTACATCATTAGCCAGACCTTCTGCTCTGATATAGCTAAAATCCGGATCGAGATAAATATTATCCATCGGTATAAATGGATTATCATTTACTTTGTATGTTAAACCAAATTGATTACTAATTTTTTGATTTTCAGTCGAATTGAGTCTTTGACCCAGACAATCATGCAAGATCTTGGCTGCCTCTTTTCCAGTCTGAGATTCATATTGCGCTTTATGTTTCAATAGAAAGTGAATTGCCAACAGAGCACTGTTTGGATTTTCTTCTACAATCAGAGTAAGACCGGAAGATTGATCTGAAAATAATTGAGCCTGCTTTGCTTTCACCTGACTTTTTTGTTCATTTTTGATTTCCGGGGATTGCAGAATGATGATGGGATCTTCCCATATGAAATAGGTGCTTAGATCCAGGGCTGCCGGTGCGTAGGCAGATGTTGAATATGATTCTAATACGGCCTCAATACCCCCTTCAGCAAATATACCTGCATTGTATATACCAAACATATGTGGCTTTTCAACATTTTTCAAAAAGGTGGTCATTTTTGCTGTCGCTAAAAATTTTACGCTCTCTTCAGGAAGTCGAAACTTTAGTTTCTTTATCTCATTATTAATCGCATTTATTAGTTCATTTAGCTGCCCCTGATTAGAAATCGTTACAGAAATTTTTAAAAAACTTTTAATTGGAGACTGAATTGTTTCTGCTTCAAAGGACTTTTCGATTTGAGGAAAAGCTTTGCTCAATTTCTCTGTTAATTCTGGTTTAATTTTACTCAGTATTTCGTTAAAAATAATAAAGTGCGTTTCAGTCCATTCTGCGGGGAGAGGATAGAACAATTGAGCTATATTGCTTTCACCTTTATAGAATCGCTGGAAAATACGACCCGTTTTATCGGATCTTTCCACCGGTATCTCGAATCCAATTAGCCAGTCAGGATTGTCAGGACGATTAACCAGAGCCGGTTTTTCTTTGCCATATATCTTTTTTATCCTTGTCAACATGGAGTCAGTCTGAAAGTTTCCCACAACACTCATGATCATATTATTGGGTACATAATTATTTTTATAATAAGCATAGACATCATCTCTGCTCATGGATTCTATCGTCGTATAAGTACCTAATGTAGGTAAAGATACCGCATGACCAGGATATAAAAGTGATTTGATATTTCGCTCCAATTGTGAGGATTCATTTTCAAGACTTCTGGCAATTTCTTCAAGCACAATACCTTTTTCCTTTTCAAATTTCTCTTCCGGTAAAATTGAGTGAAAAAGCATATCCGCCTGTATTTCCATTCCTTTTTCTATAAACTCAGCAGGTGTAACCATCATAAAATTTGTATAAAAAGTACCGGTATTGGCATTGTTATAACCACCGATCAAATCAACGGCATCATAGAGTTCCTTCTGTGTACGAGACTCCGTACCGTTAAAAAGTAAATGCTCCAGCATGTGACTCATTCCACTCGTCGAGAATGTTTCATAAGCAGATCCGGTTTTAATCACAACATTTACACCTGTCATCGGTAAACCATGATTCTCAATCAGTAATACCTCCATACCATTATCCAACTGATAAACAGACACGCCGTCCGGTAAGGACATAACCTTAAGGTTGGATTCAACCGGTTCCGTTTGCGCATATATTGCCGGAACTGTAAAGAAAATGAGCAGAATAAATAATACGTTGAATTGACATATTTTTTTCATAACATAAATCCCCTGGAAAGGTTAAATGTTCTCGGAATCATAGATTTTAACAACGATTTCGGTAGGATTCAAAATTAATTACAGTGATGAGCGAATCGAATTCGGAGATCTTTTTAAACCACGAATTACACAAATTTCGCACGAATTACACGAACCAAAAAAAATAAAATATTCCTGTTAATTCGTGTAATTCGTGGATAAAAAAAATTAAATAACAGCAGATCTGCGATGACGGGTATGGATCTTTATTTCTTTGAGTTCTTCAAGTTCTTCTTCGAGTTTTTCCAGTTCCTCATTTAATTCATCGGAATGAATTTCAAGTTCTTCTTTCAATTTTTCATGCATTTCTTTGAGTTCTTCAGCATCGATTTCAGGAACCTCAATGTGCATTTCAGGGATTTCAACCTCAAAATCTGGTACATAGACATCAAATCCTTCCGGATGAAAGCTGTAATGACGCGGGAAACGAACCTTTCCCTCGGCAAGAGTTACTTTTATGACCGTTTCCTTTTTATCGCGGATAATTTTTATTTCTACTTCTTCTCCGGGCTCGTATCGATCTATGGCCAGACTGAGGTCACGAGAATCTTCAATTTCTTTTCTCCCGATCTGAATAATCACGTCACCTGCTTTAAGTCCATGTTTTTCTGCCGGGCTGTCTTCCATCACCTCTTTAATCAAAACACCTAAATAGTCCGGGACATTAAAGTAAGCTCTTAATTGATCTGTCAGTCCTGAGGTTAATATACCAAGCCAGGCCCGCTTTTCATCAGAGACAAAATATTTGAGATTCTTGTGCTTACCATCCAGCACAAGAATTCGATTATTTTTTTTGCTCAATGTGGCTTCTGCTTCAAGTTCCTTCCCATTTCTGAGATAATTGATCTTGATTTTATCATCAATTTCCATATCACCAATAATATCGCTCAATCCGGAGACATTTTCTAAGGGCTTTTCATTGATCATGATAAGAATATCTCCATTCTCCAATCCTGCTTCCTCTGCAGGACTATCTTTATAGACCTTGATCACTTCAAGACCGTAATCCAGTTTTAAATTATTTAACCTGCGTTCGGGAATATCTTTGACATGTACACCTAACCATACTTTTGATTTTGAGGAAACATGGATAACCTCATTTTTTTCAGAACAGGCAGATAAAAGCACGGAAGGGATAATGATCGCTGTGATGACAAGTATTTTGCTGAAAAGATGTTTCATAACAAACCTCCGACCTCATGATTATTTTTACCGGTAAGTTAAGTTACGTAAGAAGATTTGAGAGGTTTCAACACAAAGAGATCTGGATCTCCCTGAAAAAAATAGAAACACAAGGGACACGAAGGGCACGAAGTAATCTAAATTTTTATTTCTTCGTGTTCTTCGTGC
>WOR8_10003240_pt1 | contig 15914 bp, 14 predicted proteins | sample DeeMarSeWOR38_10_FD_19890 | JGI IMG/M metagenome (IMG submission 19890) | reverse complement strand
TTTTGATCCTCATTTGCTCCTTTTAATTTTTCAATACTTTTAAGCGCCCTGATATAAGCCACACCGCCTCCAGCCACGATACCTTCTTCAAGGGCCGCTCTGGTTGCATGTAACGCATCATCTACCAGGTCCTTTTTCTCTTTCATTTCAACCTCAGTCGCTGCGCCAATCCTCAAAACGGCTACGCCTCCTGAAATCTTAGCCAATCTTTCCTGGAGTTTTTCTTTATCATAGCTCGAAGAGGTCGTGTCTATTTGCGAATTGATCTGTTTAATTCTACCCTGAATATTTTCTTTAGCTCCTTTTCCATTAATGATGGTCGTATTATCCTTGTCTATGATGACCTTTTCGGCATTTCCCAGGAAATCGAGTTTAATATTCTCAAGTTTAAATCCACGCTCTTCAGCCACGACTGTACCACCTGTCAGTATAGCAATATCTTCCAGCATGGCCTTCCTTCGATCACCAAATCCGGGAGCCTTTACAGCAACTACACTTAGCGCACCTCTTAACTTATTCACAACCAGGGTTGCCAAAGCTTCTCCATCGACATCTTCAGCAACGATCAACAATGGTTTCCTTGTTTGAGCGACCTGCTCGAGAACAGGAAGAAGGTCCTTCATGGTTGATATTTTCTTTTCATGCAGCAGAATCATCACATTTTCCAAAACGGCCTCCATGCTGCTTGTATCCGTGATAAAATAAGGAGAAAGGTACCCCCGGTCAAACTGCATACCTTCCACAACTTTTATTTCGGTCTCTGTGCCCTTGGCTTCCTCTACTGTGATCACGCCATCTTTTCCCACTTTTTCCATAGCATCAGATATCATCTTCCCAACCAGCTCATCCTGATTGGCAGAAATGGCGGCAACCTGGGTGATTTCGGTAGATCCTTTAATAGCTTTTGATTGGTTCTTCAGGGACTCAACGACTTTTTCTACCGCAAGGTCTATCCCGCGCTTGAGATCCATGGGATTGGCTCCGGCTGTAACATTTTTTAATCCATGCGTAAAGATCGATTGTGCTAAAACTGAAGCAGTGGTAGTCCCATCACCAGCATCATTTGCGGTTTTAGCAGCTACTTCCTTCACCAATCGGGCACCAATATTCTCTACACTATCCTTTAATTCAATCTCTTTTGCCACGGTAATACCATCCTTCGTGATCAAAGGAGCACCAAATTTTCGTTGCAATAACACATTCCTTCCTCTTGGACCTAGCGTGACTTTGATTGCATTAGCCATTTTATTGACACCTTTTCTAATTTTTTCCCTGGCGTCAATATTGAATATAAGTTCCTTTGCCATATTATTATGTTTGATTAGTTGTTATACATTACAATTATTAATTTACTTCTTCACTTAAATAATGATACAAATCATTTCAGACTGCTTCTAGAAAAGGTATCCTTTCCTGATAATTGATTTCTTCTGATCAAATGATTGTCTAGCAAACCTTCAAGGTCTTATTTCACTTTTTTTCTTCCTTTTTTCCGGATCAACAGCATTCCTTTTCCTCATCGAGGTTTTTCGTTAGCCCTATCCGAAATAATAATTCCGGTACAATTCTTTTATTAGCACTAATAGAATCAAGTACTACAAGGTTTGCCCGTGACATAAGGCCTTCCTTAGCCATGATTCAAAATTAGTCATGATCCAATTCGCCTTATTTAGACGTTGATGTTTTAGAAGGTCACTTAATTATCTTCAGAATAACATAAAAATCATATCTATGCCGATATTAATCCAAAATGTAAAATCGCAAATGTTTACTTAAGATTTCGGGAGAGGCTGGACCCAAAATAATGATGCCAAATTTTGTAAAAATCAGCTCCTGAAAGATGAAAATTACACGATGGTATTATTTAAAAACGTCAATTTAATGCGCTACTTCCATAGGTTTCACTTCCATACCTAGTTGTTTCATCATCCCAAGTTGATCAAATTCTTCCCATGATTCCATAATAATCCCATGATCAAGACGATCAATTTCTATTCCGGTCATTTCTACTTTTTTACCAGTTGGTAGTATACCTTGCATTTCTCCAGTATGTGTGCCTTCCCAAATAAAATGGGTGACGACGATATCTTCCTTAGCAAACTGGAAAGTGGGTGTTATTTTTGTGTCGGTAAATGCGTTAGAAAAAGATTTCTGTAAAGATTTAAATTCCTCCAGACTGTAAAATTCAATTGAAGGACCATGAAAAACCAATTCCTGAGAGAAAACTTCATCAACGACTGAGAAGTTATGACTGTTCCAGCATTCTTCCATGGTTTTCTTAATAATGCTCATGTTTTCGATTTCTTTTGGCGTTTCTGTAGGCATGATATTGATGGTTTTAGTTGATTAAATATTTAAGTCCGATCATCTGTACTTATTCAACATAGGAACCATAACCTTGGTTCTTTTGAAATAGGAATAGAATTGCACATAATGCAATTACCGGCTAAAACATATCGATGTAAATTTACTTACTCTTCCTCCACATCATTTTCTGTAGTTTCCGGGAGAGGTATAAAGGCAATAAATGAAATTTTCCAGTTTCCTTTCACCTGTTCAAGAAATGTGATTTGCCTGTTTGTATAACCGACTGTTTCACCACCTTCCTCCCATTTCCAAACATTATCACAAACCGACCAGGCAGTTTTACCCGTCACTTTAGTAATCACATTTTCCTTGAGATTCCTCACATTTTCAACCGGGTTTTTTTCATTCATCTCTTTGTTACGCTTTATATATCCTTCGTAAAGCGTTTTAATATCATTCCATCCCTGAAGAAGATTTTCCGGGCCAGCTAGCCTTACGGCCGTTTCATCCTGAATATGAAGTGCTGCCACACCTTCCATATCGTACGCTGCAAATCGTTCACCTTCATCCAGAAGCACATGCAAAATTGCTTCTTTTTCACGATTAGTATCCATTTTTTGCTGACAGGAAGGAATAATTATTATAATAATCACGGATATGGATAATACAAGCTTTTTCATAACAACTGTTTTTTTTGGTTGAAGATATCTGTATCTAGCTTCAAAAGTTATTAAAAACCAATTTGGTTCCGGATGCTAGCTGATTTCTTTGCAAAAAATGCAAAATCAGAAATCCCGACAGTAAATAAATTTTGCTTATTTCAATGCTGATCTTTGAATGATCTCAAAGGATATGCCTTCATAGGGTGATTCCTCACCTCCTTCATACAAAATACCAATCCGGTCATTTCCCAAAAAAACCAAATCTGAATAAGCTGAGGGGCCATGATGAACCACGTACTTTTTCTCCCAGGTGGCCCCATTATCCTCACTGAGACGCAGTGTCATATTTTCCCTTTTTTCAATGCTTGCAGGATTTGAAAAAAAGAGCAGGTTGCCTGATTTTTCAAAGGTATTTAGTAAGCTCCCCTGACAGATGGGTTCAATGAGTGTACTGTCATTTCTAATATTACTCCAGGTTAGACCGCCATCCTTGCTAATGGAGACTTTCCTGTTTTTATTACTTCGATCATAATTTCTCATATTGAGTATTAAATCACCATTATCCAACTCGGCGATGGTACATTCATTTACCTGGTGCTGGGGTGTACTGCCGCCCAATTTCCAGCTTTCACCCCTATCATCTGAGTAGATTACATGAGAATAATAATGTTTTGTCTCTGCTTCTATATGATCACATGGTATTAGCATTCGCCCTCTATACTTATCATTCTTCGCTATTTGAATGCCATGTACCGGGCCAGTCGCATACCAGGTCCAGTTGTCCAATTTTGTTGATGTCGTAATTTCCTTTGGCTCTTGCCAGGAAATCCCATTATCATTCGATTGAGTTATAAACACGCGTCTGGTATCTTCGCTATTTTGCGCTATGATATCGCGTTCATGGTCTGATCCCAAATTCCAGGTCATGAGTAAAAAGATATTGCCACTTTCCTGGTCAACTACAGGAGAAGGATTACCACAAACATTTTCACCATCATCCCAAATTACCTGTATTTTACTCCAGGTAATACCACCGTCTGAGCTTCTCCGAAATACAAGGTCAATATCTCCTGTATCCGAGCATGATTTCTTCCTGGCTTCCGCAAATGCAAGTATATTCCCATTTTCAGATGTTATAATTGCTGGTATCCTAAAACATTGATACCCTTCCATTCCCTGTTTGAAAATATAATTGAATTTTTTCCCTTCCGATCCTAGAACGGATGTTGTAAGTATGCAAATAGCAACAATGAAGATGGATAGTTTTTTCATTTTATTGATCAATAATTACATGATTTTTACCGTACCAATGCATGATTATTCTTGAAAATAGTCAGGCAAATACTCAGAAACATGATTGGAATCAAATTACCTAATTAAAATTGGTTTTTAATCATAAATAATTCGAATAACAAAACAATTCTTTGTCATATCTGTTGTACATTTGCACTTGTTTATAATGAATCTAAATAACAATAGGGCTGAATGAGTAAGGATAATCGGATTCTGGAAGAACTTACTTCCTCGGAATATAAATATGGTTTTGAGACCTTAATTGAAAATGAATCTGCTCCCAAAGGGATCAATGAAGATATAATACGCTTCATTTCGGCAAAAAAGGCTGAACCAGATTGGTTGCTTGAATGGAGGTTGAAAGCCTATCGTCATTGGACTACATTGAAAGAACCCAATTGGCCGAATGTGAAGTATCCTGAAATTGATTATCAAAATATCATTTATTACTCAGCGCCAAAACCAAAAAAGGAACTTAAAAGCCTTGATGAAGTGGATCCTGAATTGCTGGAGACCTTCAAAAAACTTGGCATCTCTTTGGAAGAGCAAAAACGGCTTTCAGGTGTAGCTGTGGATGCCGTAATTGACAGTGTTTCGGTAAAGACAACTTTCAAAAAAACACTGGCAGAATTGGGCATTATATTTTGTTCATTTAGTGAGGCGGTAAAGGAGCATCCCGAACTTATAAAGAAATACCTGGGATCTGTGGTACCCATGACTGATAATTATTTTGCAGCACTAAATTCCGCAGTATTTAGTGACGGATCATTTTGCTACATTCCCAAAGGAGTACGCTGCCCTATGGAATTATCTACCTATTTCAGGATCAATGCAGCAGGAACAGGTCAGTTTGAACGGACGTTGATTGTTGCAGATGAAGGATCGTATGTCAGTTATCTGGAGGGTTGTACCGCGCCTCAACGCGATGAAAACCAGTTGCATGCTGCGGTGGTTGAGATTTATGCGGAAACCAATGCTGAAGTAAAATATTCTACAGTTCAAAACTGGTATCCCGGTAATAAAGAAGGAAAAGGTGGTGTTTACAATTTTGTGACCAAGCGAGGACTTTGTAGTGGGAACCGCTCCAAAATTTCATGGACGCAGGTGGAAACAGGATCAGCTATTACCTGGAAATATCCAAGTTGCATTTTAAAAGGCGATCACTCAGTTGGTGAATTCTACTCAGTGGCTGTTACCAACAATTACCAGCAAGCAGATACAGGAACCAAAATGATCCATATTGGGAAAAACACAAATAGTACGATCATTTCCAAAGGTATATCTGCCGGTAAAAGTCAGAATAGTTACAGGGGACTGGTAAAAGTGCATAAGCGAGCAGAAAATGCAAGAAATTTTTCACAATGCGACTCCTTGCTGATGGGCGATAAGTGCGGTGCCCATACATTCCCATACATCGAAATTGATAATAGTTCAGCTAAGGTAGAACACGAGGCTACGACATCAAAAATTGGTGAGGACCAGATCTTTTATTGCAATCAGCGGGGTATTGATACTGAAAATGCTGTTGCCCTGATAGTAAATGGGTATGCCAAGGAAGTATTGAACAAGTTGCCCATGGAGTTTGCAGTTGAAGCGCAAAAGCTTCTGGCACTTACTCTTGAAGGAAGCGTTGGATAGGATTTAAATAATAACAAAAAATAGTTCATGTTAAGGATTACAAATTTACATGCTGGAATTGAAGGCCAGCAAATATTGAAGGGAATAAACCTCGAGGTCAAAGCAGGTGAAGTGCATGCAATTATGGGGCCTAATGGCTCTGGGAAATCTACATTAGCCTCTGTTCTTGCAGGTAGAGAAGATTATGAGGTCACTGAAGGTGAAGTAGAATTTTTTGGAAGGGATATTCTGGATCTTGCACCGGAAGATCGGGCCAGAGAGGGTTTATTTTTAGCATTCCAATATCCGGTTGAAATTCCAGGAGTAAGTTCAAATAATTTTCTGCGCACAGCATTAAATCAAATCAGGGAATACAAAGGCCTGGAGCCCTTGGATGCTGTTCACTTTCTCAAGCACATGAAAGAGAAAATGGCATTAGTTGAAATCGACCAAAAACTTATAAACAGGTCATTGAATGAGGGATTTTCCGGGGGGGAGAAAAAAAAGAATGAAATTTTCCAGATGGCAGTTCTTGAACCTAAGTTATCCATTCTTGATGAAACTGACTCAGGCCTCGACATTGATGCGCTAAGAATTGTAGCCAATGGCGTAAATAAACTAAAGTCAAAAGATAATGCCACAATAGTCGTCACACACTATCAGCGACTTTTGGATTATATTATTCCTGATTTTGTCCATGTGCTTTACAATGGGAAAATTGTGAAATCCGGAGATAAAAATCTCGCCCTTGAGCTGGAAGAAAAAGGGTATGACTGGATCAAAGTTGAAGAAACCACCACACTTACCTAATTATCAAGGGTTAATTTTTAGAACATGATTGATCAGTTAAAAGATAATTTCAAAACATTCGAGTCAAAGCTTAATGGCGCCAGCAAAAGCAACTGGCACTTATTAAGAAAAGAAGCCTTTGAGATATTTTCCAAAAATGGATTTCCTAAGACCAAAGATGAGGAATATCGTTATACGCATATTACCCGTGCACTGGAAAAATCCATTAATTTCTCTGATTTTTCCCCGGTAATCAAAAGCCAACACGTCGAGACCCAACCACTATTTTATGATGCTGACGCCATTCATGTCTTCATAACCAATGGAGTGGTTAACAGGGAAAAGCTAAATCAATTGAAAGTTCCGGGATTGGATATAATGACATTAAGAGAGGCTACTGAAAAATATCCCAATGAAGTTGAAACACACTTTGGAAAATATGCCGATGTAAAGAAAGATCCATTTACTGCCTTCAATATGGCTTTTTCTTACGAAGGAGTATTTATCAAGATTCATAAAAATACGATTCTTGAAAAACCGGTAATACTGCATTACCATGTGGGTCATGAATCACAAAATCATGTATTTCAATCGAGAAATCTGATCATTGCAGAACAGGGAGTACAGGCTAATATTATCGAATCGAACGGATCGACAAACCTACAGGAACAGTTTTCAAATCATGTCTCCGAAATTGTAGTTGAGGCGAATGCTCATTTGAAATATTTTAAACTGCAGTACCATAGTGATAAGACCTATCATATTGACAACAGCTTTATTTCCCAGCGCAAGGACAGTGTGGTAAAATCCTATACCTTCACGCTTGAAGGTAAGATCACGAGAAATAATCTTAACCTTATGCTGGAAGAGGAAAACTGTGAAGCACATATGTATGGATTATATGTGGTTCACAGAGATAGCCACGTGGACAATCATACCTCAGTTGACCATAAAGTGGCAAATTGTTACAGCAACGAAATCTATAAAGGGATTCTTGATGATACGTCGAAGGGTGTTTTTAATGGAAAAATATTTGTACGACAGGATGCTCAGAAGACAAATGCATTTCAGTCAAATAAGAACATCCTTTTGACAGACACAGCTTCCGTAAACACAAAACCGCAGTTGGAAATATGGGCTGATGACGTGAAATGTTCTCATGGATGTACTACCGGACAGCTTGATGATGAACAGCTTTTCTACCTGAGATCAAGAGGTATTAGCAAGTCAAGTGCAAGAGCAATGCTGCTACATGCCTTTGTCAATGATGTGCTGGATAAAATTGAAATTGACTTTCTTCATGATTTCATCAATGATGAAATGTACAACCGACTGGATTAGATAGTATGTCCCAGCTGGCGGAAAATATTGATTCCAAGCTACATGTATTGAGCATTCGAAGTAAATTCCCTTTGCTCAATCAGGAGGTCAATGGGAAAAAACTCATTTATTTTGACAACGCGGCTACAACTCAAAAACCGGATTGTGTGATAAATGCTATTTCGACATATTACACTGAATATAATGCCAATATCCACAGGGGACTACATTCCCTAGCTGAACGGGCTACAGCAGCATATGAAAATACCCGGGCAACTGTCCGGAGTTTTATCAATGCAAGGGAAGTTGAAGAAGTTATTTTTACATCAGGGACTACGGAAAGTATCAATCTTGTATCCAATGCGTTCGGAAGAAAATTATTGCATCCTGGTGACGAAGTAATAATCTCGGAGCTGGAACATCATTCCAACATTGTCCCCTGGCAGCTGATTTGCCAGGAGAAAGGTGCAAGGCTCAGGATTATTCCGGTTGATGAGCAAGGAGATCTGGATCTTTCAGCGTTTAGGAAATTATTGTCAGCAAAAACAAAAATCGTTGCGGTCAATCATGTATCCAATTCATTGGGCACGATTAACCCGGTTAAGGAAATTGTTAAATCAGCCCATGAATCCGGTGCAGTTGTTTTATTGGATGGAGCACAGGCATCAGCGCATCTGGATATTGACGTCCAGGCACTTGATTGTGATTTCTATGCATTTTCTGCCCATAAAATCTTTGGTCCAACAGGTGTGGGCGTTTTGTATGGAAAACGTCAATTGCTTGAATCCATGGATCCTTATCAAGGTGGAGGAGAAATGATCAGGGAAGTTACCTTTGAAAAGACGACCTATGGCGAAATACCTTATAAATTTGAAGCCGGCACACCAAATATTGCCGACGTGGTAGCGTTTAACGAGGCTTTAAATTTTGTAAAACAACTTGGTGATAAAGAAGAAATATTACGACACGAGCATTCACTATTAAAGCTTGCTACTGAAAAATTGAAGGAAATTCCAGGGTTAAGTATTATAGGTGAAGCAAAAAATAAAATTGGCGTCATCTCCTTTATTATTGATGGTTTGCATCATTTTGATATCGGGATGATGCTGGATGCAAAAGGTATTGCTGTACGAACAGGCCACCATTGTACCCAGCCCCTGATGGAAAGGTTTAAAATTGATGGAACGGTAAGAGTTTCGTTCTCAATTTACAATACTCCGGAAGAAGTCTCTATTTTTGTAAATAGTTTAAAGCAAATTTCAGAAAAATGGAGATAAGTGAAAATGTACCCGCATCGATGACAGAAATACAAGATGAAATTATCGAAGAGTTTTCATTTCTGGGTGATGACCGTGAAAGCATTGTTTTTTACATCATGGAACTTGGACAGAAACTACCGGAGCTGGAGGAGAAATATAAAGTTGAAGAAAATATTATAAAAGGTTGTCAATCAAAAGTATGGCTTACAGCTGACCTGGAAGGTGACCGGGTGATTTTTAACGCAGACAGCAATACCGATATTACCAAAGGGTTGATAAGTTTATTAATCCGGGTACTATCTGGTCAATCTGTAGACAACATATTAAAAGCGGATTTATATTTTATTGAAAAAATAGGTATGGGACAGATCATTGGTTCGCAACGGTCAAATGGGCTTGTAGCCATGATCAAACAAATGAAATTGTACGCCCTGGCGTATAAAAGTAAACTGAGTTAAAAAAATTATGGAAACAATGCAAGCTGAAAAAACATTGAAGGATCGCGTGATGGATGTTTTGAAAACAGTGTATGATCCAGAAATTCCGGTGGATATTTATGAATTGGGACTTATTTACGAAGTTTCCATTTATCCAATTAACAATGTTTACGTAAAAATGACATTAACTTCGCCTGCCTGCCCTGCAGCAGAAACAATTCCCAGCGAAGTGGAGACAAAAATAAAGCAGCTCAAGGATGTAAACGATGTGCAGGTAGAGATCACCTTCGACCCTCCTTATAGTCCAGACATGATGTCTGAAGCTGCAAAACTTGAATTGGGTTTTATATAGTTTAAATAATAATTGTTGTATTAATATGTATCCTGAAGAATTAGTACGCCCGATGCGGGCAGAATTAACGAATATCGGTTTTGATGAACTTAAAAGTGCCGAGGAAGTCGAGAATCATTTAAAAGAGAAAAAAGGGACCACATTACTGGTGATCAATTCAGTATGTGGTTGTGCCGCCGGAACAGCGAGGCCAGGTGTAGCAATAGCGCTACACCATTCGGCTAAAAAACCAAATCACCTGGCAACAGTATTTGCCGGTGTGGATATGGAAGCTACAGCTAAAGCAAGGGAGTACACACTGCCGTTTCCTCCGTCTTCTCCATCAATTGCCTTGTTTAAAGACGGGGATTTGGTTCATTTTGTGGAAAGACACCATATAGAAGGAAGGCCAGCTGAAATTATCGGCGAGCACCTTACAAGTGTATTTGAAGAATATTGTTAAAAACAAACCAGAACCAACAGGCCTGTAATTCATAAGGATTACAGGCTTTTTTATGTCCTCTGACCTGTCCGCCACAGATCAATGGTGTCTCAAAATGGACATTTCATCCACATGGGAGAAAGATTAAACTATTGATAACTAACGCATTACGAACTGGCATACAGGTTGTAATGCGTTCTATGGACAATAATATCAAAGGATATGCATACCGTAGATACCACATTCAGAATTACTTACTCCGATGAGCAATATAAGCAGGCTCAGAAATACATTGAGGATATGAAAAAACATCCAAACCGTGTGTTTTGGATTGGGAAAGAAAATAAATCCGACGATGAACTTATTCTCTCACACATCGCACACCGTATTCTTTCGGGCTTTTACAATGCATATGAAGGCTGGTACGGATCAAGTGTAATTCTTGACATGGTCAATAAACAGACCAATGGTGATAGAAAAATCAATTAAATTGTGGTGATAATCTTTTTTTTCGCATGCTGCATTTCCGGCCTATTCATACCTCAACGCATCGATAGGATCAAGTTTTGACGCTTTGTATGCCGGATAATATCCGGATATTAACCCTACAATCAGACAGACTACAAAGCCCATCGATACCCATTCCCAGGGGGCAACGAAATTACCGGCTTTGATGATATTCGCGATCACATTTCCGATTGTCAATCCAATGACTACTCCACCGATACCACCCATAATGCATATCAAAATTGCTTCGATCAGAAATTGCAATCGTATCTTCAGTGGTGTAGCTCCTATGGCTTTTCGGATACCTATTTCTCGTGTTCTTTCTGTCACAGACACCAGCATGATATTCATCAAGCCTATGGAAGCACCCACAAGTGTAATAAATCCAATAGAAAAACCGCCTATTCTCAAATATGAAGTCAATTCTGCCAATTCCTCCTCCAAAGTTTTGTTTACAGATACTTCAAACGATTCTTCCTCCCCTATCGGGTCTCTTCTAATCCTCCTCATCAAACTTGTGGCTTCCCCTACGGCATGTTCCATCTTAGTAGGGTCATTTACATTCACGGTTATTCTGTAATCCAGGTATCCCCTTCTTGAGATCCTGATGGCATTTTTCAATGGAAGAAAGACCGTTCGGTCTGCATAGGTTTCGCCGCCAAATCCTCCTTTTTTCTCTAACACCCCAATCACAATGAAGGAACCCCCATAGAATGAGATCTTTTTGTTAATCGGATCTTCATCCTTAAACAGATTTTTTACGACTTCATTTCCAATAAGCACATAGTTCGCCCCATTTTGAATATCCAGTTGTGTGAAGTTCCTGCCATTCACGATATTATAATTACGGATAATCATGTAGTTTTCATCAATACCGCGAACAGTGAAGTTTGGAGTGGTTTTATTTGATAATCGTTTAATTTCCGCTGAACCGGAAACCCATAAATGTACAGTTGCTGTTCCTTCTGTAAATCTTTCCTTAAACTCTAAAACTTCATCTTTTTGTAAAAGTGGATATTGCTTCTGTTCTTTTCCTTCCTGAACAGTTCTCTCCGGCCATCTCCTGCGAACGTCAAAAGAATTTGCCCCCAGACTTGAAAAACTGGTATCAATCGAGGATTTGATACCATCGATAGCCGTTAGAATTCCTACAAGTGAGGTAATCCCTATGGCAATAATGCTGGCTGTAAGAATAGTCCTGAGCAGATTAGACTTAATTGCATTGGTCCCTTCTCTGATATTTTCCTTTAAATTCATATTTTTGAATTTGTATAAAATTAAAATAAGGCCGGCGTTTCTCTAACTATTATTATTTTAATTTCGTTATACGTACATCACCGGTCGAAAAGGATTTTAAAATGCGTTTAAAGATTCTCGTAATTATTTCTTTCCTGTTTTTTGGCACAACTGCTATAAATGCCAACACCATTTTCATTCCTATGGACAATACTCAGACCAATCATCTGAAAGCCTATGGTATTGCCTATTGGATCATTGAACAAGGAGTTGAGGTAGACTGGCTGCTCAACTACAAAGGTGGTAGTTTCATGATGGATTATTATCAGAAAATTGAAAATGAATTGGTTATCAGGGGAGTAAGCTATACAATTATCTCGGAAGGGGAGCACAACCGGATACTTGCCGAAATTGCCAATCCCGCATCAAATACGGATGTGATGAAATTGGAAAAAGCGCCAAAGGTTGCAGTTTATTCACCAAAAAGTGCACTTCCCTGGGATGATGCTGTTACCCTTGTGCTTACCTATGCGGAAATCCCATACGATGTGATTTTTGATGATGAAGTGATGTATGATGAATTACCAAAATACGATTGGCTCCATTTGCATCACGAGGATTTTACAGGGCAATTTGGCAAGTTTGAAAATTCTTATGCTAATTTTCCCTGGTACCGTCAGCAAAAAATGGAATTTAAAGCCTCTGCCACAAAGCATGGATTTTCCAAAGTTTCTGATTTAAAGCTTGCCGTTGTAAAGAAAATACAGACCTATGTGGGTGGTGGTGGATTCCTGTTTGCCATGTGCTCAGCTACTGATACGTATGATATTGCACTTGCTGCAGATGGAGTGGATATAGTAGGAACGGTATATGACGGTGATCCTCCCGACCCGGATGCGCAGCAAAAGCTCGATTATTCCAGGACCTTTGCTTTCAAGGATTTCAAACTTAGGATGAATCCCTACGAGTATGAATATTCTGATATTGACAATCAACCTGGCGCAAGGGGCCTTTCCCAAAACAATGACTATTTTACCCTATTTGAATTTTCTGCCAAATGGGATCCCATCCCAACCATGCTCACGCAAAATCACGACCGCATCATTAAAGGATTTATGGGCCAAACGACCGCATATAAGAAAAAACTCGTAAAATCAGATGTTGTAGTAATGGGTGAAACTAACGGACTGGACGAAGTGAAGTATCTCCATGGTATTTTTGGTAAAGGATTCTGGACATTTTACGGGGGCCATGATCCGGAGGATTACCAACATCGCGTCGGTGAAGACCCAACAGATCTCAACCTTCATCCGAATTCCGCTGGTTATCGTTTGATTTTGAATAATATTTTATTCCCAGCAGCCAAAAAGAAAAAACAGAAAACGTAAAGTTATTGGTTAGTGGTTAATGATCATTAGACAAAAATCAAAAGTTGTTATTACCCGGTAACCAATTACTATTTACTATGATCAAGCTTAGTGCATTCGGTCGCCACGAACCTCCAGACCTGCAATGATTTCAGCTTCGATTTCCAGGTATTCCTTCCATCGTTTGTTAACTATTTCTTCAGGATTATATGCTTTGGCTAGTTCTATAAAATTGACATAGTGGTTGGCCTCAGAAACCATAAGATCGTGATAGAACTTTTGAAGCTTTTCATCTTTTAATCCTTTCCATAGTAACTTGAAACGTTCCGCACTTCTTGCCTCAATCAATGCATTGATCAGGCATTTTTCCATGAGCTGCTGGTTCCGGCTTCCTCCCTTACGCTCATGTTTCATAAGTTCTACTACATATCGATCATTCCGTGTTCTGCCCAATTGATATCCTCTTTTTTTCATCTCCCGTAGCACACGCTCAAAGTGGCCCCATTCCTCGGCCACAACAGGAGTTAATACATCTACGACCTTATCATAATCGGGGAATTGGACAATCATTGAAATACATGAAGTAGCTGCTTTTTGTTCACAAAAGGCATGATCAACCAATATTTCTTCCAATTCTTTCTCCGCAAGATTTACCCATCTGGGATCGGTTGGTAATTTTAAACCTAAGATTGACACAGGATTAGTTTATTTATCAAATGTTAAATTTATGGATTAATTAAAAAACATCCAGCGTATCCCGGCATCAAATATTCGTGGCTGGCCAATATAATGCGGGTAGGTAAAATACCCGTTATCAGGGGGCTGGTTAACATGTTCAAATTTCAAAAACACAGATACATGGATGATCTGGAACTCAATAAATGCATCCAATAGTACATAGGCAGGAATCATGAAATCATCTTGCAGGTAAAACTGCTGGAGTACCGGATTATAGGCAGGGGCATAATAATCACGTTTGTAATGACCATCCACGCCAAACATGATATATATTTTTTTATCAAACCAAAGGCTCCCATAATAAAGCTTGGAATTAACAAATATTTGTGGAATCCGCAAGGAATTCACAGCTTCCTGATCTCCTGTAATTTCGGTATAAATAGCTTCATTTTCCCAAAAGATCTTATTTCCGAAAGCTAAATCCAGGTCTAAGCCAAAATTTAGTATTTGGGCAGATCCAGTTGCCTGGGAAGGTGTTTGATCGTAATCGTAGTAAATATTATTCTTTACATTAGTTACTGAGGCAAAAGGCTCGATCCGCATAAATTTGTTCTTATATATCAGGCTGCCTTTCAGTAAATCCGAGGCGGGAGTGGCAAAATTATTTTCCCATTCAAAGTGGTTCCCAAAATAAGTGTCTTCGATGATAGCTGGTCTCGATTGGGTCCGCCAGTATTCCACGGTGAAAAATTTATTGAAATAATATCCTCCAAATCGATAAAAACCTCCTAAAATATATTCCCCATTTGCCCGAATTAATTGCAATGAATCAAAATCATACCTGAGATCAAACCCACCGGAGTTCTCAAAGAACAGCTGACTTCCTGGCAAGTACCTTGCATGATGCTTTACATTTCTAAACTTCACAAAAAAACTATAAAACATTTTTGCGTAATCGCCCTTGATGCCAAATTCATTAATGACCTGGTTTGTCTGGAGCTGGTCAGTGGTGGAATCAGAATTGATAAGAATCTGGTCATAAAAATCCGCATCCCCTCCAAGCGGTTTGTTTGTATAAAAATTCCGGTTCTGAATATTTTCAAACGACTGGTATAGTTGAAATTCATTTCTGATTTTATACTGATTATAAATATGCAAACCAATCCTTAAATCCTGGCTCTGGGCATTTTCCAGCTTTACATCGGCATTTTTATCAAAATAGGCATTGATCGGATCGCCTTCCGGGATTGTTATACCTCCCTGCTCCTGTACTTTATGATTTATCCTTGAAAGACTCAATAATCCATGGTATTTCCCATTAGGTGATTGATAATCTGTATGTACATTATATGCTAATGACATAGCGTGATTATCCCCTTTCCCTATGGAAGCAATTTGTTTATCTGCATTGATTTTTTTGTATTGAAATCCTACATTCCAATACGGTGTAATGTTCCTGGTATGTCTGATGTTTGTCACAGCTCTCCCCCTGCCACCCAATACTACATCCAAAGGAGTGTATGGCGATTTCGTGTCGAAAAACAATACTTGCTCTGCGGTGATATAGTATGGTATATAAGCATCAAAACCAGACCGTATTCCAACCTGAGAGGGAGGAGCATAAAAAATCGGGTGTAGGGCAGTCGCTAAATTCCCAAGGTTTTGATAT
>WOR8_10004886_pt1 | contig 15920 bp, 19 predicted proteins | sample DeeMarSeWOR38_10_FD_19890 | JGI IMG/M metagenome (IMG submission 19890) | reverse complement strand
GACAACCATCCCTCACATTGTATCATCACGGTTGGTTGATATTACATTGCACCTTTGTTGATTTTTGGAGACTCTAAACAATATAAGAAGAACATGTATTTTTGGTGGCAGAAGAATTTGTATAAAGCTTGACATTATAGAATATTTGTTCTATAATGTGGCCATGTCTACCATTCGACAAGGAGGTCGTAATGACTACATACCGTCGTAATGCAGGAGATGGCTTGGCCGCGCTCTTCAAAGGTCGAAAAATTAGCCGTGGCGCAGCCTGGGGCATGATGATTATTGGTGCCTTGCTGGCTTTTGAAATGTTCAACTTCAGCACCACTGAATTTGCGCTCAATGATGTACTTGGCGATCTTAAATTCGCCGGGTTCCGCTGGGCCACTATCCTTTCTATTGCCTTCTGTGGCATCGATTTTGCCGGAATCGCGCGCATGTTCACCCCAGAACAGGGCGTGGATGAACCGGCCGAAGTCTGGTATCTTTTCGGTGCCTGGCTGTTGGCCGCTGCCATGAACGCCATGCTCACCTGGTGGGGCGTTTCAATCGCCATCATCAACAACAGCAGCTTGGGAGCAGGTGCCGTGGTTAGCAACGTTACTTTGACAAAGGCTGTACCGATTTTCGTGGCAATCATGGTCTGGCTGATTCGCGTGCTGATTATTGGTACTTTCTCATTGGCCGGTGACCGATTGTTCAGCCAGGATAAACGCCGTATGAGCAGCACAACGCGCCGTCCGGCTCCCCGCCCGCAACCGCAGACCAGCCGCGCTACTGCCTCGTTGCGACCGGCTTCCAGCCTGTCACGCCCGGCCAACAATAATTATCGTCGCCCGGTCCCCAAGCCGCAGGGTTCTTACTCACGTCAGGAACCAACTTATCAGAATGCCTCATTTATTGGTCAAAACCAAAATGACCGCTACGAAGTTTAATTAGCTTTATGGCCTTTAGTGAAACGCTGGCAGGACGTGTGCGCGATGTTCTCTATTCGCTGACTACAGCCGAGGAAAAGAAGATGTTTGGCAGTATTGCTTTCATGGTCAGCGGGAACATGACTGTCGGTGTTATCCGAGATGAGCTCATCGTGCGTGTTGGTTTGAAAAACTATGAGGCCTCGCTGCGCAAGCCCGGCACAGACTTGTTCCAACCGACTGGCAAACCTATGGCTGGCTGGGTTACCGTTGCTCCCAATGGCCATCAGGCCGATGAAGATTTGAAATACTGGATAGAAATGGCATTGGAGTTTGTTAAAACTTTGCCTGCTAAATAATCCGGTCCACATATTATCGTTATTGCTCCTTTGCCGAGCCGGGTTCCAAAACCCGTAGCATCCCCGTAAGGGGAAATAAGGAAAAAACGTCTATGCCCCGCGCTCGTTCCTCCTACACATCTGATTGGCAGACAGCCGCCTCCACACAGGGAAGCGGCTGTCTGTCTGGTTTCCTCATCCCACCGCTGGCGGTTTTACTGGTGGGTATATTAATGGCCTTCTTTGTCAAAGGACTCAATATCCCTGTGCAGGCTGCAGCCTTACCTCAAGCAAAGACAGTACTCGCTACACAGGATTCTCCTCCTCTACCCATCACTTTGCAGATTGTGGATATGGTCGCCGACATGGCAAGTGCAGAAAAACCCGCCACCCATTTTACATCGACATCTCTTTCTCCCATCTTTACGCCTGAAATTCAATACTGGGCTGATTCAATTATCCGCTGGGCGGCCGCCTCCAACTTGGACCCAAACCTGGCTGCCGTTGTCATGCAGATCGAATCCTGTGGTGACCCGCGTGCCACTTCACGCGCTGGCGCGATGGGACTGTTTCAGGTCATGCCTTTTCACTTTTTGGCTGGAGAAAACCCTTACCAACCTGATACCAATGCCCTGCGCGGATTGGGCTATCTTAAACGCTCATTGGATAAAGCTGGTGGCAACGCCCGTTTAGCTTTGGCTGGGTACAATGGCGGGATCGGCGTTATCAGCCGCGGCGAATTGACCTGGGCGGCTGAGACAGCTCGCTATGTTAAATATGGATTCCCGATCTATGAGGAAGCGCGTGGGGGTGCAACAAGCAGTGCTGCGCTGAACGAGTGGTATGGTCGTTATGGGGCTGGTTTGTGCAGGCAGGCTGCACAGCGATTGGGGCTTCCTTAGGGAAAGTTCTCACTGGTGCCGGTGCACCAGCACAGGCAGACCTGCCCCTAGCCATTGTGCAAAGGCAGCCAGATACAAAACGTTGTCCCCTGGCCTTCTTTTGAATCGACCTCGATTCGCCCCCCGTGCTTTTCAACGATCCAGTGAGCAATAGAAAGTCCCAGCCCGAATCCAGTCGTTTTTCCGCGCGTGCGTGATTTCTCGGCGCGGTAGAAACGGTCGAAGATGTGTGGCAGGTCTGCAGCGGGGATACCAGGCCCGGTGTCCCGGATGATGAGGCGCGCCTGTTCTCCCACCTTTCCCAGGCTCAAAAAAACATCTCCATCTTGCGGGGTGTATTGGATGGCATTTCCCACCAAATTTAACAATACCTGCTTCAGTCGGTCGCGATCGCCATTGACCTGTATCTGGTCGATCTCCGTCAACTGCAAATCAACCTTTTCGCCAGCCAGCACGTTCATTTCCTGGAAAACTTCCAGCAGCAGGGTATCCAACTCTACAGTCGCCATGTTAAGCGACACACTGCCGGACTCAGCCTGAGCTAATAGCAGAAGCCCACCTACCAGGCGGGTGAGACGCCCGGCCTCCTGATCGATGCTGGTGAGCGACTCCTCATCCAGACTCTTCATGCGTCGCATCAGATCAACATTGCCCTTAATAACCGTCAGCGGTGTGCGCAGTTCGTGGCTGACATCTGCTAGGAAACGCTGCTGGGAAGTAAAGAGCGTTTCCAGGCGTTCCAGCGTCTGGTTGAAGGCTTCAATCAGACTGCCGATCTCATCCCCTTTTGGCCCATTGTATGGGATGCGCTGCGCCAGGTCATCCGCGCGGTTGATTTGTTCGGCTGTTTCCGTGATTGAATCCAGTGGAGCCAGCGCCCTGCCAACGGCCAGCCAGGAGCCGAAAGTTGCCAGTAGTGAAGCGATGATCATCGCGATGACCAGGATGTAGAGCAATACTTCGCGGGCAGTATCGACCACTTCCAAACTGGTTGCTGCTTGCAATGTACCCATTGGGTGTCCGTCGATGATGATCGGTACATTGAGCACGCGTAGATGCACGCCCTTGAACCTTGTTTCGTGATACACGGGTTGGCTGATGCCCAGGTTTTCAGGGTCGATCGGATCGGTGAATTCCAAAAGACTTGGGGAAGCGGTCATCAGCCTCCCATCTCGCCACCAGATCTGCACATACATGTTGGATGTTATTTCTAACGATGGGAAGCGGATTTCAGCCGAATTCCCCTCAATTGGGTTGACCTTTGTCACACTGACAATCTCGTAGACGGTATTCTCCAACTGGTCATCGATGTTGTTGACCAAAACCACGCTGACCAACAAATAAACAGCCGCGCCGAAGATCAACAGGATCCCCATCACCAGTGATGAATACAGCAGTGTCAGACGTGAACGTAAAGACATATCAAAATAAGGCCGGTGTCACCCGGCCTTTGAAAGTTACTCTTCCCGTACGACGTAACCTACGCCGCGTACCGTATGGATCAGGCGCGGCTCGTCCTCAGCTTCCAGCTTTTGCCGCAAATAGCGGATGTACACTTCCAGCACGTTGCTTTCACCGCCAAAATCATAGCCCCAAACGCGGTCAAAGATTACCTCGCGCGTCATCACCTGCTTGGGATGGCGCATGAACAATTCGAGCAACTCATATTCTTTGGCTGTCAGTGAAATAGTGCGGTCGCCGCGTGATGCCTGTCGGGAGCCAGTGTCCAGAGATAGATCCGCAAACTTCAGCACCGGGATGCGTTCTGGCTGTGTGCGTCGCAGCAGGGCACGCACACGGGCCAACAACTCGTCCAGATTGAACGGCTTGACCATATAGTCATCCGCCCCGGCGTCCAAGCCTTGCACGCGGTCTTGGACCGTATCCTTGGCCGTCAGCATCAAGATTGGGATTGAGCCCCCCGTACGCAAGCGATGGCATACGTCCAGCCCATCCATGCCTGGCAGCATCCAGTCCAGGATGACCAGGTCTGGCGTGTGGTCACGTGCCAGGATCAAACCGGTGCGCCCATCCATGGCGGTGTCCACCGTGTAGCCTTCGTAAGCCAGGCCGCGCTGCAAAAGCTTCAAAATAGCCTGGTCGTCCTCGATGATTAAAATTCGTTCGTTCATGGTTGCTCCTGTTGCAGAATATACCACAAAGTTTGATAAAATCCCTCTATGCTTTTCCCCTCAGGATACCCTGTCAGCAAACGCATTTTCGATCTGATTGCTACCTTGCTGGGATTGATTTTTCTCTCGCCTTTCATTCTTCTGACGGCGCTATGTATAGCTTTCTTTCTCGGGACACCTATCATCTTTCGCCAGCAAAGACCGGGGTACAAAGGACAACCTTTCTTTATCTATAAATTCAGGACAATGACAGAAGCTTCGGACTCAGCCGGGAACCTGCTTCCGGATTCCGAACGGCTCACGCGACTGGGGCGTTTCCTGCGCGCCCTCAGCCTGGACGAATTGCCCGAACTCTACAACATCCTGCGCGGCGAGATGAGCATTGTTGGCCCGCGCCCGCTGCTAATGGAATACCTTGACCGCTATTCCCCCGAGCAGATGCGCCGCCACGATGCATATCCCGGCCTGACGGGCTGGGCGCAGGTCAACGGACGCAATGCCATCACATGGCAGGACAAATTCCGGCACGATGTCTGGTACGTGGACAACTGGTCGTTCTGGTTGGATATCAAGATTATCTTGCTGACGCTCTGGAAGGTGATTAAACGCGAAGGAATCAGCCAGCCAGGACAGGCTACCACCGAGTACTTTATGGGAAATCCTGATGGCGACGATAATGGATGAGTTATTAGAAACACTCAACGAAATCATTCAGTTGCTTGAATCAGATGGGGAAAAGCACTGGTCAAGATGCATACGTCAATCACGCGAGCGGATGCAAAACTCAGATTACTCGGGGATCGAGCATTTGCTTTCTGCCTATGGTGGTATGGGCTCTTTCAATGATTTGGTAATCTGTCAGGGCTATGAAGACGGCCAGTTTCGCTGGAAAGATGGGCATGTTGAGAAAAATGACAAGCTAAACGTACTTCGTGGCAAAGCCTGGAAGCTAGCGGATGACATTCGACGGAATCATATTATTTCAAAATCTTAGCCAACTCATTTTTCAGAAAGTGAAAGAGCATTTGTAAGCCATACCATTCGTTCTTGGGTGGCTTTTTCGTTTAATCCATGCCCCGCTTTATACCAGCGCATTTCCTTAGGTTTTTTTGCAGCAGCAAAAAATTCTTCAGCCCTTTCGCGCGGTACGTGGAAATCGTCCGTGGCAAATTGGAACAAGATTAGGGCGGGAGACAGGTTCCCTACATGGGTAATAGGATCAATTTCAGCCATTTGACGGATAAACGCTTCTCGCGCCTCCTCAGCCAGTTTTGGGGCATACAGGTACCAGTCCGGGAAACGAGGCGTGGCTGCCATAATGACGTAGTGGCTTGGGCGTTTATCCAAACTGCCGGCCAGCACACCGTACATACTACCGAAGTCATGCCCCACATACGCAAAGCGACCGGGGTCAATGTTGGATTGCGATAGTAAGAAATCCATCGCGCGGCGGATGTCTACCACCTGTTGGATGGAATTCTGCGGGTCATCATCCTGGGTGCGTTTCAGGAAAAAATCCAGGTCAGACCACATGGTTTCGATCAACAAGCAGGCTGCACCGCGTTTTGCCATTTCGGTGGCTTCAGCTACGAATTGTCCCCGGTTTGAGTCGGGCGCTTCTGGTTCGTACCAGTGCAGGTACAGTATGGCTGCGTAGGATGTTTGGTCTTCAGGTTGGATCAACTCAGCTATGCGCCGGTATCCAAATGGGCTTGATGTAACGATTAGCTGGCTTTCTACTCCATCGTCGCTGCGTTTACCGATATGACGGAAAACAAAAGGCAAATCTTTATCGTAGTTTTGCATTTCAGGTAACATATTGGCTCCTTGGACGATGTTATTCGATTATACGAGTTTTGCGCAACTTGACATCCCTCCCCAGTTGGGTATAATCCAACCCATTAGAAAGACCCACCCGGAGATAAGTATCCGCGCAACTGTTCAGAGACCTGCTAGTTTGGTGTGAGGCAGGCAGCCAGGCGGCGAACTCCCCTCCGGTGCCCTGAGTTCGGTGGCAGGGCAGTCGCTCTCGCAGGGACTTCGCGTCGTAAGAGAGCCGGGATAGCGCCCGTTATAGCGCAAGCCGAGATACCCCCATCCCAGCCTTCCCCCATTTTGAAAAAATAGGGGAAGGTGGCGAAGCCGGAAGGGGGTGTGAAAGCAGGTGGTACCACGATACGCCCCATCGTCCTGCCAGGACCGGGGCGTATTCTATTCTACGGAGGTACTATCATGTTAGACATCAATCTCATTCGCGAACAACCGGACATTGTGCGTAAGTCGCTCAAGGACCGCCAGATGGACGTATCGCCGGTTGATTCCATCCTGCAACTGGATGAGAAGCGCCGCGCCTTGTTGACAGAGGCGGAAACGCTCAAGGCGGAGCGGAATGCTGTCTCGAAAGAGATCGGCAAAATGAAAGACGAAACAGCCCGCAAGTCCAAGATCGAAGCGATGCGCGCTGTCGGGGATAAGATTAGCGCCATGGATGCGGAACTGGCTGAAGTGGATGCTGAACTCCAGTCACTGATGTCCGAGATTCCAAATATCCCAGATGAACGCACACCTTATGGTAAGGACGAGGACGAAAACGTTGTCACCAAAACAGTAGGTGATCCACGTAAATTTGATTTTACCCCCAAGCCGCACTGGGATCTGGGCCCAGAGCTTGGCATCATCGACTTCGAGCGTGGGGCGAAGATCACCGGTTCACGGTTCTATGTGTTGAGCGGCCCCGGTGCCCGTTTGCAGCGCGCCTTGATCGCTTTTATGCTCGATCTGCATATTCGCCAGGGGTACACCGAGAAGTATCTGCCTTTCGTGGTGAAAACCGAGACGGTGTATGGCGCGGGGCAATTGCCCAAATTTGCCGACAACCTGTACAAAGATCACGAAGAAGACCTGTATTTCGTGCCGACCGCTGAAGTTCCGCTGACCGGATATCATATGGATGAGATTCTTGAAGAAGCCGACCTGCCGCGTCTTTATACGGGATATACACCCTGCTTCCGCCGCGAGAAGATGAGCGCCGGGCGGGATGTACGTGGAATCAAACGCGGCCATCAGTTTGACAAGGTCGAGATGTACATCTATTGCAAGCCAGAAGAGTCGAACGATTGGGTCGAGAAAATGCGTGAAAATGCTGAGCAAACCTGTGCTGAATTGGATATTCCATATCGTGTGAAGCAACTTTGCACGGGTGACCTGGGATTTGGCTCGACCATTACCTACGATATAGAAGCCTGGGCACCAGGTTGTGATGAGTGGCTGGAGGTTTCGTCAGTTTCGAATGTGACCGATTTCCAGGCGCGCCGTGCCAATATCCGCTATCGGCCTGAAGAAGGCGGCAAAGTCAAATTCCCGCACACCCTGAACGGCTCCGGACTTGGCCTACCTCGCACATTGATCGCTGTGATGGAGAATTATCAGCAGGAAGATGGCTCTATCGTTGTGCCGGATGTGCTGCGTCCCTGGATGGGTGGCGTGGAAGTTATTCGCCCATAAGTGATAACCTTGCAAAGGTTCCAAACCTTTGCAAGGTTTTTTAGAAGATTTTATGCCCACTGATCTCGAATTTTGGCTAAAAGTCGGTGTAGAAACCCTGACCCTGTTCGCGCTCATCGTTGGGACGGTTGGTTTGATCATCCCGGTTTTTCCGGGATTGCTTGTTAACTGGATAACGATATTGGTTTATGGAGTTGTTTCCGGTTTTGGGGTAAAAGGCTGGATTATCTTTGTGCTGGTCACTATCCTGATGATCGTTGGTAACACCATAGATAACATCATGATGGGCAAAAAAGCGCGTGAAAGTGGCGCTTCCTGGTTTTCGATTGGGACCGGTTATGTGGTCAGCCTCGTCATCAGTATATTTTTCACCCCTATTGCCGGGTTGGCCGCTGCGCCAGTGGGCGTGTTCCTTGTGGAATTCGTCCGGCGCAGGAAGTGGCGCGAAGCGTTGAACGTAGCCTGGTCGTTGATGGTGGGCTGGGGTTGGTCGATTGCCATTCGCATTGCGATCGGAGTGGTTATGATTGGCCTGTGGATGATTTGGGCCTGGCTGTAGGTCAATAAATAGACCTCTTGCATAAGTGCTCTCGCCGCAGTTCCTCGGCGGCGAGGACGCCGCCTAGAGCAAGATGAAAAACAGACTTTTGCAAGAAGTCTAATAAGGCGCAAAAAACAGGCTCCCATTTCGGAGCCTGTACTTTTATCAAGAGGCTATTTCTACTCACCGTGCGTTAGATAAGCTTCCACCATCAGCAGGTTCTTCTCACCAGCTTTGCGGACAACGTCGAGCATACCCTCCATCGTGGATATTTCTTCCACCTGCTCGGTTACGAACCATTGCAAGAAGGCCTGTGAAGCATAATCCTTTTCTTCTATTGCTAAATCCACCATATCGTGAATTTGACGGGTTACTTCCTGCTCCCAGGCCAGCGACATTTCAAATGCCTTTTCGGCAGTACCTATGTCGGTCTTTGTGGCTGGAATGGCGTCAATGCTCATTTCTGCACCCACTTCCATCAGGTAGTGGACGAACTTCATAGCGTGTTCGCGTTCTTCTTCGGACTGGTCATAGAAGAATTTGGCCAGTTTGGAAAGCGACTCGCCTTCAAAATACGTTGCAATCTGAAGATACTGATTAGATGCGCCCAGTTCGTTCCCAACTTGCGCGCTCATTAGGTCGGCCATTGCTTTACTGATTTGCATGGTAACTCCTTTAGTTTATCGTTTTGAATGATTCTAGCACGCTAATGTTAACGCCAGATATGAAAATTAGTAATAGATTATTTTAGTTGTTCAGTGATGGCTTGTGCTGCTTCAGCAGGAAGTTGTTCACCTTTTATGACTGAGATTGTGGCTTCTGCAAATAAGGGCCCAACAACAGTCAGTAATTCTTGACTTGGGATTAGATGGGCCGATTCGGCTGTTTGTGTCAATCCCAGTTTATACCCCGCATCACTCCAGGATGATAAGGCTGTTGGCCGTGTGGGTAAGTATCCTGCAGCCTGGGTCCATTCCGCCAAAAAAACGCTGTCAGACAAGAACTCGGCTAATTCAACGGCCAATGCCTGATTGTCCGGGTTAGAACCGGCCAATGTCCAACTCCAGCCGGTTGCCAGGGTGTACTGACCAACTTCCAGCCCGGGGATGGATGCAAGAGTAAGCCCAGGCGTTTGATCGCGCAAGTAATTCGAAGCCCAACTGACGGTCAGGTTGCCACGTTGTTCGAGAAAGGCGTTCCAGGCCTGTTCGTCGCTCTGATCCTCCGTAACCATAGAGGATAAGAAAGTTTCCTCTTCCTCGGAAGTCACATATATTGAAAGCACTTTAGCTAGAACAACTTCATCCACTGTCGGAAGGCCTTGATCATCAACTAATTCTCCACCCATCGATAAATAAAGCGACAGATTGAACAACGCTTGCGGATCGGCTGCAGGGAAGATAAAAAGTGTTTCTTCTGGCAGATTCTCCCAACTGCCTGGCAATGGATTTGCATATCCGACTAGCGCCAGCGCATCACCCGCAAAGGGCAGGCCAAAAGCGGTGTTTTGGATGTGCGCCATTTGCTGAGCATACGGGTACCAATCTGGGTCATCGAGCAAGGTTGTCAACCCGTCCAGGGGATGCAGCAAACCTTGCGCCGCGATCATTTCCAGATCTGTGCGGGAGAGCGCCACCAGGTCTGGCATGATGGCAGGAGCGGCTGCTCTGGTCCTCGCCAACGGGTTGAGCATGTTTTCGGCTTTTACCCGTACCTCGATTTGCAAGCCGGGTCGGCGGGCCACGAACTCATCCAGTCTCTCCTGGAGCAATGCGCCAGCAGGCGTCTCTGCGGCAGGGTCAAACTGTGGAGGCACCCAGATGCGCAATTTGCGCGGCCCGCCAGGGGCGGGGGTCGGCGTTGAGGTGGGCGTGGAGGTTGTTACCGGGGCCGGGGTACTTGTAGAAGCGGTGGCAGGCTCAGGTGTGGAAAGCAGCGAAGAGATATTGGCGCAGCCAGCCAGCAGGAACAGGGAAATTGAAAAAGTCAGAAATCGTCGCATTATCCTAATTGTATTGGCGTGTTGAGCATAATGGTCAGCAGTTTAACCGCAATCTCAACATCGCCGTAGTCGATCATCTCCGAAGGCGAGTGCACGTAACGGCACGGGATGACCAGCCCGCCTGCCGGCACACCGGAGCGGGTAATTTGAATGGCGCGGGCGTCTGTACTGCCGCCAGTGAGCACTTCGCGCTGGGTCGGGATCTTGGCCTTGTGAGCAGTACGTTCCATCCATGCGACCACCTTTGGATTCGAGAGCATCAGGTTGTCTTTGACCTTGATGGCCGGGCCTGCCCCGAGGGCAATGTCGCGGCGGACAGGGTTGGGGGTATCACCAGTGGGCGTGACATCGATAGCGATGCCAACGTCAGGATCGATGCTGTAAGCTGAAACGGTTGCGCCGCGCACGCCAACTTCCTCTTGCACGGTGAAGACGAAATACACCTCGTTCGGACCACCCTCAAGCCTGCGCATCGTTTCGATGGCAATAGCCACCCCCGCGCGATCATCCAGTGACTTGGCAACCAGGCGACCCTCCATCTCTTCAAACGGACGCTCGAAGGCCGCCACATCACCGATTTTGATCGGACAGTCCTTTTTACTGGTTGCGCCCACATCAATGAACATTTTGTCAGCAGGCGGGATTTCGTTTAGTTTTGTCGGGCGTTCCGCTCCGATAACACCCAGAATACCATTCATGAAGCGGACGCGGCCACCGAGCAGGTAACGCGCAAAGGGGATACCGAGGGTAGTGAAGCGCACAAAGCCATTTTCGTCGATGTGATTGGCAATCAGTCCGATCTCGTCCATGTGGGCGGCGACCATAACACGTTTGCCATCTTTAGCTTTCTCTCCTTTGCGCGCGATGATATTACCCAGCGTGTCCACACGAATCTCGTCAGCCAGGGGCTGGATTTCGCCCAGAATCACTTCACGAATGGCGTTTTCATAACCGGATGGACTGAAAGTTTCTGTTAGTTGCTTAATGAGTTGTTTCATTGTTTTCTCAAAGGATGTTGTACCACAGAAAAACGTTTATGGTGAAAGGGACACTTCTTCCCCGGGATCGAAATCTTTTTGATCATCACGAGTGATGATATGCGCCTGGCCCTGCCCCATCACCTGCCAGGTTCCGTTAAGCTTGCCGACCAGCGCAGTGTTCTCATCCACGCCCAGGATGAACTGGTCATCCTTCAACTGGTGCCGGACAGCAAACAGGTAGGCCGACCACAGCCCGCGCATACGGTCGAAGTGTGGGATGACGAACGTAGCGGGAACGAATTGAAATGCTTCTATCGAGATCAGTCCTGCTGCGCGGAAGTTCGGCACTCTGTTTGCCAGGATCATCGCGCCTGCCGAGCAGCCGGCATAGACTGCCCCGCGTTCCCAGGCCATTTGGGCGGCGTTCCAGGCGCGGCTGCCCTGCATTGTTTCATATAAATACAGCGGGTTGCCGCCAGAGAAGTAGATCAGATTGGCTTTCTCCAATGCAGATTCCCATTGCGGATCGTTGGCAGACTCGCGGTCAATGATGCGGGCGGCGGTCACGTCTGCGCCCAGCGCCTGGAAGTGCTCCACGCCCATGTTCAGCCAACGGTTTACACTGGCATCGCCTTCTTGACCAGCAGCGGTCGGCAGACAGACCACGCGCGGAGTGCGTCCGTTGGTATTAACCGAATCCAGCAGGTGACGATCGATTTCGTTCATTACGGGTAAATATTCCCCGGCGCCAACTAATGCGATTAAACCATTCATGAATATCAATTCTCTGTGAGCAATTTGGGCGTTATCCGTTCCAGGGCAGCGTGCAAGAGCTTGAGCGTGTTCTTCCAATCATCGACGCGACACAAACCAATAGGGGTGTGAGCGTAGCGCCCCGGCACAGAAACAGAAACAACCGGCACTCCCGTGCGTGTGCGCTGGATCGCGCCGGCATCCGTCCCGCCGCCACCCGGCTGCCGGATTTGATATGGGATGTCTTTGGCTTCAGCGGTATCTTTCAGGAACCGCACCAGGCGCGGGTCATCGATGGTTGCGCTATTGAATACATAAATCGCCGGGCCTAATCCCAGCCTGGTGTTATAGACGATATTTTCCGTGCCATCATGCTTGGGTATATCGTACGCGGGGGTTGAATCGATGGCGATAGCCAGGTCAGGGTCGAAAGCATAAGCTGCAACCTTTGCGCCGCGCAATCCGACTTCCTCCTGCACGGTGAAAGCGGCCAATAGGTCAATGTTCGATGGGGCGTTTTTGACCAACTCGATCAGCGTTGCCACGCCGATGCGGTCATCGATGGCTTTGGCCATGATCGATGGTCCAACGTGCTTGAACTTAGTGGCAAAGGTAGCCCAATCCCCGGGTTTGGCTTTCCCGTTGGGGCCGATGTCAATTCGCAGGGATTCAAATGAAGGTTTGCGTTTGAGTTCATCCGAATTAGCCAGGTGGATGGGTTTCATCCCGACTGCCTGGAAACCGAACACCCCATCGCCTTCTTCAGAGACCAGCATGAAACCGACCTCGTCCATATGGGCATCCAGCATCACCCTGACGGGTGCAGGCATGCGGTGATGATTTTTGCCGTTGCCATTTTTTGTGACCAGCACATTGCCCATGGCATCGACTTTGGCATCGTCGGCGTAAGGCTTCACTTCCTCCAAGACAATCTTGCGTACCTGGCCCTCGTCCCCAGACACGGCGCAGGCGTTACAGAGCTTTTCCAGCAATTTCAATTGTGCTTTTCCAATGATTGGCTGTGATAGGGGCATGTTAATCGTCCCAGGTGATGGTATTGATAAAGTCGGGGTCCAGGCTGGCAATAAATTCGGCTAGCAAACGCCCGGCACGCTGGATATCTTTCAACATTACCATCTCAACGGGAGTGTGCATGTAACGAATGGGAATGCTCAACACAAAAGTTGGGATGCCCTCAGCCGTGATTTGCATCGCCATACCGTCTGTGCCGGATGATGTTGGCATGGGTTCGGTCTCGTAAGGGATTTCCAGTCGTTCAGCCAGCTCTTTGAATTGTTTGAAAAGAAAAGGATGGATGTTCGGGCCATGTCCGAAGGTAGGGCCTTTACCCAGGTCAAAGGTATCCCAGCCACTGGCTCCGGGGCCCTTGGCAAAAGTAACGTCGATCGCTATTGCCAGATCTGGCCGTAGCTGAAAGGCAGAAGTGTAAGCACCAACGTAATCGATTTCTTCCTGGACCGTGGCCGCGGCCCATACATCCCAATTATGGGATTTGGATTGGAGTTCCTGTATACATAACGTGACGGCCGCCACGGAAGCGCGGTTATCCAACGAGTGGCCGCTCACGATCTCCCCGGACATTTCAACTGCTTCCGCTCCGAAAGAGACCAGGTCCCCGATTCGGATAAGACTCGCTACCTTTGATGGAAGCAGACCCACGTCCACGAATAGATGCGAGATGTCCACAACGCCGGTTCCTTCCTCGGGCAGGAGCAGCCTGGGAGGCGGCATGACGATCACGCCGGGCAGGTTTTCATTCTTCGTATGGACAATAACTGCCTGGCCGGGCAAGATGCGAGGATCCACATCACCGACGGAGGTGATACGCAGGAAGCAATCTTCGATCTGGGAAACCATCAGGCCGATGGCATCCATGTGGGCAGCCAGCATAATGGACGGGCGCGGGTCTGCTCCCGTGCCTCTTTTCAGCCCATGCACTGAACCTAAACCGTGCCTCTTTTCAGCCCATGCACTGAACCTAAACGACTCAGGCTGAGTTCATCTACCAGCGGATGCCATTCATTTTCGATCAGGCTTGCCACAGGAGACTCGTAGCCGGAAAGGCCGGGAACAGATAGCAAAGATTTCAGGAATGGAAGAATATTGGTCATCAAGGGGGGGACGGCTAAGGCGCGAACGATGTGGGGGTTGAAGTAGCCGTGTAAGTTGGAGTAACCGGGATGGTAACCGGGATGGTTGTGTTTGTTGGCGTAGATGTGTTCGTAGGGGTGGGTGTACGTGTGGGCGTTGAGGTATAGGTGGATGTGGATGTCGGTGTGAAAGTGAATGTAAAGGTTGGAATAAGCGTAGAGGTAGGCGAGGCTGTTATCGGCTGGAAAGGTGTGTTGGTGGTTGTGGATGTGGCTGTCTCGGTGGGGGTGAGCGAAGCTGTGCCTGTCAGGATGATCGGGGTCAGGCTGACGGTGGGTGTGAATATGCTCAACGTCCCAGTGGCAGTGATGGGTGTATTGGTGGGGGTTGGGGTAGGAGCGTTTGGATCAGGGGCCAACCCTGCAGCAATCCAACCCAGGCAGTAGCAGGGCAAGATGAGAGTTAACCTTCTGCGTGATCGGGCGGATTCGGTTTGGAGCATGATGATGGATGATAACATCACTCGTTGGAAGTCACAAGGAAAACCTGCGCAAGACAAATAAATGTAGCGGTTAATATAAGGGTCAATGGAGCGAGGAGGGTAGTACGCTATCCTAAATCAGCGCCCTCTATTTCGCTCAATTTGAAGTGCTATTTATTTTCAACCATTCCACAATGGAATCAAATGTTTGCTCCCCCGAAGCGATGGAAAGTACAAAGGATTCTAATTCCCGATTTGAAACAGTCAGAGAGTAGTTATTGACTTGCAGGAACATGGCCGCAGCTGTGATCCCAGTACGCTTGTTGCCATCTACAAAAGGGTGATTGTTAATCAATGATTCTAGCAAGGCTGCAGCTTTTTGTAGAACATCGGGATACAACTCAACCCCCTCAAAAACAGCCTGCGGTCGGGACACGGCAGATTCCAGCAACCCTAGATCGCGGACACCATGCGCACCGCCTGTTTCAGCAATCAGACGTGCATGGATGAACAGCACTTGCTCAGGCGTAAGATAGCGCATTACTTGGCCAGAGCTTCAAGAGCTGAACGGTACTCTTCGATAAATTCTGCTAATTGGCGGGCGAAATCTGCATCAATGCCACCGGCAACGGGTTGCTCGACAGGGCGAATGATGACTTGCCCTTTTTCGCGGTCAAGTTCCACAGAGACATCTGTTCCTTCGGAAACACCAAGGGGCTCGATGATGTCTTTAGGTAAAGAGACAACGATACTGTTCCCTGTTTTGAAAAGTTTTCGTAACATAGGATGCTCCTACATAATAATTTGCTGTAAGTACGGTGTAAGTATACCATTTTTATAGATTTTATGTGCCTGTTGCGTTCAGGTGTGCGTACCCGGGCTGCGACGGCGCACCCATTTGACAAAGCACTCGATCTCGACCAGCATGAGAATACCTCCTGAAAAGCAGAATGTTGGACTGTTGTCATCATCCTACTCTCAGGAGGGTGTTAGTGCATTGGTTTTGCAGACTACCTTATACCAGGGTCACAAAACCAAGCGTTATAGTTAATCCACCTTCCAAGTGCCCCTTATCGAACGAGTATAATGTCACCTGACATGATCCCCCTGCAACTCCGTCTCTCCGGTTTTCTTTCCTATCGCGACCCCATTGATGTGGATTTCACTAACTTCGAACTTGCCTGCATCTCCGGTTCGAATGGAGCGGGCAAATCCTCCCTGCTGGATGCGATCACTTGGTCGTTGTTCGGGCAGGCGCGCA
>WOR8_10003235_pt1 | contig 15925 bp, 8 predicted proteins | sample DeeMarSeWOR38_10_FD_19890 | JGI IMG/M metagenome (IMG submission 19890) | reverse complement strand
ATCATCAAGTAATTCCCGCTCAATTGCAACGGACCGGTCGATTCTGATCAAAGCCTGCAAAATGTTAGATTGCTGGATCACATTTTCGATCAGAACAGCGGCCACAAGCAGGTGCCCCTGTCCTGACGGCCGGTTAGTACCATCCCAATCACCCCAGAATGACAGCATGTCAGAAAGATTTTCATCACTATTCCAACGTGCATATTCCTGGCTTAAACGCATGCTTTTCAAATCATGGACCAGCTCATCCCCTTCCTCAATCGCCCGGATCGGTACGTTTGTGCCCAGGTATTCGGCCACCAGATATCTGGTCAGTTCTTGAATACGCGGCTGATTAATGTGTCTTCCCGCAATATACTCCTCAATCATGCGATTGAAACATAAATCGACCGACAGGGCATACATTTGCGTTGGATGTACGGTTCTGTCGTACAGACGATGCCTGAATTTCTCAGCACGCTCAGCACTGTTCTCCTTATAAAATTCCTGCTCGAGGATTTGTATAATGGTTTCTGATTTACCAAGCTGGATCTGGTTCAATATGTCAGTGAGCATTCTGATGTGGTCGTCGAGACTGGATTTAAGCGACTGGAGACGAAAAGGCAAATGATCTGAGAAATAGGCACCGGCAGTTTTGGTTTTATCAATTTGCAGATTCAGTCCTTTCAAAGTCGCCGGCAAAATTTTTTGCGAAAGATATTCTACCTGGCCGGTAATATCCCGCCAGAGATCTCCCGTATCTGCAATATGACCAATCCTGGTCACAGGAACCCGTTTTATTAACAGGCGGTTTTGGTTATAACGGGCGGATTCTTCACCGATCAGACGATTGAGATCGATAATCACCCGGCGCATCTTGCGATGTAAAACCTGGGCGGATTCAGAACCACCCAGCGTCAGGCGAAACGATTTCCGGGCGTGTTCATACCCTTCAGCGGTGCGGCTGAAAGCAGACAGCGGGATAAGGCCGATACCGTTTCTGGCCAGCCCGGAGGCCAGCCAATCAAGTGATAATCCCGCCGGAAGATCATTCACCACCAGTTGGGGGTACATGCTGCCAACAGGACGCAGCACTTCAATACTGAAAGGGTTTCTCACAGATGGCAGTTCGGCGCGGGCTTGTTCGAGGGCCTGCATCCGCTCATTCATTACCAGATTGCGTAAATGCCAGTAATTCCGGAGGCTGGTATCATTGTTACGATAGAATAAATACGCCAGCAGAATGGCCATATGGTTATGCCCGACTGTCGTCATCACCTCGCGGAATTTATCAGCCAGAGCGCTATGCGGAACTTCGGCCACTGCCAAACGGGCACCGGCGAAACAATCGGTTTTTGAAAGCGAATGAATGGTGATGAGATGATTCATATTATCCCGTGTAATATACCCATTCTGCAACAATTCGCGTGCAATCTGACGCAGTGTCTTGAATGACGGCCAGTCTGTACCAGGACGAACATTCTGATAGGAGAGGTCATCAATAACAAAAATATTTCTGCTCAGAAGGGCGGTCAGGATCTGACTCAAATCCTGTTCCGAAAACACAGCACCGCTGGCATTATGCGGATTATTCAGGACTACAAACCCCTTTGCCGGCCAGTTGGAATCCAGTTCAATCAGTCGATCTACATAGTCCAGTAAATTTTTAGGACTGAGGGAATAGTCTGCGTTCAGGGGAATGGTATTTACTTTTCCGAAACAATGTTCATAGGTCCAGCTCAGATCCGGGATCAGCGCCTCAGAAAATCCACAGTGCATACCCAGCATACTAAAGGCGGTTCGGGCCGAGCCGCTGACTACAATCAGATTTTCCGGATCGTAGTGAGGGTGATGACCGGCGAAGACAGTCGCCATGTTGGTAATCAATTGATTGATCCACTCGGAATTGTTCAGGTTTGCAAAAAAATCATCCAGGATCTCAGCCGTGGACCTGAAGGCAAACGTATCGTCGCCAATGGGATGAAACGTGTTATACAGCCTGGAGATCCTGCCGGTCACTGATCTGGCCTGATGTTCATATCTGGCAACGGTGCGCTGGATGATTTTTTCATTTCTTTCGGTCATCGCATCGATCATCGGTATCTGGCTGGTTAATCTGCCCAGATGCTCGAAATATGGTATAGCCTCATCAGCAAGCGGTTCTTCTTGTTTTATTTCGGCCGGAGACGGTGAATCTTCCTTCCCTGAAGTGCAGAAAAAATTCAGCAATTCAGCCTCTGCGGCAGGTGGCGTGCCTTTCAGTTCAAAATGTACGTTTTCCAGTATGCGGATAATGTTGGCTTCGCCGGCAGCAAAACCAATCGATAAATTTCCGGCCTGCGGGCAGACTGTTGTAGCCGGAAGGAATCTCAGCACACGATGCTGTAATCTTGCCTCGCGCGCCATAGATAAATGGTTAGGCGCATCATTCAGTTCGACGAAAAATAAAGGGAACCGAAGGCATAAATCCCGCAGCTGCCGACGTGTCGATTCACTGCAGACCTTTCCCAGCAGAACGAAAACAGGATTAACAGTATCTCCCTTAAAATAGGTCCCCAGAACTTCACTGATGTCCGTCTCGTCAGGGGGCAGGGGTACCAAGCGGAGGTTTAAAAAAAAGCGCAGGTGGTCTGGTATCTCCAGGCCAAACGGCATTATGACGGCCGGGAGATGGATCAAAAAGCGATTGATGGAATGAAAAAAAACGCGTATAAATTCAAATTGCCCACCGCTGACCAGGATTACTTCCCGCCGGCCGGATTCTGCACCAAAATCATAAATTAATGATTCAGACTGTCCGTTGGTCAGCCATTCTTTGAAATGTAAAATTAAAGAATGTGGTTGTTCACGCAGATAGCCACCACGGGGCATATAGGGAATACTGGCCCGAACGGCGCTTTCGATCAGAGACCGATAGTCGGATAAATCCTCTTCAAGATTCTCCAGGTTGATTAACTCAATAAACCGTTTTACCAGCCGCTCATCCCTTACGGGATGTCCGATATGAAAATTTACCCGATCCGCAGGGGGTACAGGTGATGCTGAAGTGGCTTCGCTGATCTCCGATACTTTGGCCGCTTTTAGCGGCCGCAATTGAAAATATTCCTGTATATCCATAAAAACTATTATTTATCGGATTCAGCTTTCGGTGCTGCTCCGGTAAGGATATTTTTAAGCAGATTTTGGAATAACGCCACCAAATGAACCCCTTGCGCCGCATCTGAAGAGGACAGATTCACAACTGTTTTAGCGTTTTTTAGATTCTGACTTGCTTCAGCGAGACGGGTTAACTGCGGACTCAGAATCAGCAATTCAGGATTTTTTTTCAACAGATCAAGTTCACGCCGATCAAAATCGAATTGCATTTCCCGCCGTTTGAGTTCCTCTTTCATACGCATTGTGGCAAGAATATCCTCACGTTTTTGCTCGGTTTCACGCAATTCCAGTTTTTTTAGCTGGAGGGTATGTTCACTCATCGAGATCTTGTCGTCAGCTTCGATACGTGCTTTTGTTGCGGCAACCCGGGCACGCTGTTCTTCCTGTTCTGTCTGTTCAAGTATCCGGCTGGCTTCGCGTTTACGCATTGCCTCCGCGATTTTATCGTCCGCCGGATCGATCGCCTGGACCGTCAGTGAAAGAATATCGAGTCCAAAAACAGTCACTGCGGGGCGTAATTTCTCATCCAGATATCCACCCAGCGATTCCGATTTAAGCTCCTCGATTTCGTATTTGCCACAGAAATCGCCCACGAAAGAATGAATCAGCACCTCCAGTTCACCGGTTGCGCGTGCCACAGCATCGGAACGCCAACCGCCTGCCCGGATCAATTCAGAAAGATGTTCAGTGGATGCGGCGACTGCCAAAGCAAGCCTTACAACAATCGGCAATTTTCCTTTTGCTTCAGTTTCAATCTTCTGACTGAAGGCATAGGTGGTGCCGCTGACCGCCTGGCTGAAATGACGTGGATAAAACTTTGACCGCCGGCGTTTTACAATACCGGCTGATTCATACAGTACAATTTGATCCGGTTTTCTGATCCGGTACTCAAACAAAATTAATGCTACGATTACTAAGATAATTATGGCTGCAATCAACATGGATTGTTTCCTCCGAAGCAGAATAGAGAAATAATAGATGCAACAGAAAATAGGCAACCCATGAGAAGAAATCAATAGCGGCAAATTCATTTAAAAGATATATTTTAAAGAAGAAAAACAGTATATCCCGCGGGAGATTCCTGCCGGTATACGGACGGACAGTCAATAGAATACGCCACGCAAGTGGTAACGGATATATGGGACCGAATGAGACCGGTTAATGGCATCCCGGCGGGATGCTTAATGTTCGGAGGTGGCCAATACTGACCCTGAGCAATTCTGAATTGGGATCGGAATCAAAAGTTAATATGATAAATGACTGCCCAATTGGGGATCATTTAAGTTTGACATCAAAATTAAAAACACGTTCAGGAAGGGTTAAGCAAAACCAGTTCTTTTCATAATCCGCATTAAATCGTCGCTGCCGCCTGATATCCCGAAAGAAGATTAACCAGCGAACTGCAGCTCATAGAGATATTTGTACCGTTTGGAACGGTTTATCAGTTCGGCATGGGTTCCGGAATCGATAATTTTGCCATTTTCGAGTACAATAATTTTATCCGATTTGATGATTGATGAAAGGCGATGGGCGATGATAAAAACAGTCCGGTCCCGCATCAGATTATCGATCGCTTCCTGAATTTGCCGTTCGGCCTCGGAGTCAAGTGAAGACGTCGCCTCATCAAAAATAAGAATAGGTGGATTCTTTAGAATCGCACGGGCGATCGAAATGCGCTGTCTCTGGCCACCGGATAATCGCATACCTTTTTCACCAATCATGGTAGTGAAGCCGTCAGGCAAATCCATGATAAAATTATAGGCATTCGCCAGCCTGGCTGCCTGCTCAATACGATCCATACTATAATCAGACATGCCATAAGCGATATTATTGGCCACAGTGTCGTTGAACAGGATTACTTCCTGGGTAACAATACCCATCAACGATCGCAGATCGGACATTTTTATTTCACGGATATCCAGGCCATCGATCATAATGGATCCCTTTGTGACATCAAAAAACCTGGGAAGTAAATTGACGATGGTGGTTTTTCCTGCGCCGCTGCTGCCGACCAGAGCGATTTTCTGGTTTTTGGCCACAGTCAGATTTACCTGATTCAACACATGGTCATCGGTCGGCGTGTATCTGAATGTGACATCCTGATACTCAACGACATGTTCAAACTGTTTCTTTTCGAGTGCACCTGGCTGATCGACAACCTCAACCGGTTCATCGAGAATTGTAAAAATTCGTTTTGCCGAAGCCAGGGAGATCTGAACTTCATTATTGAACTGTCCGAGGCTTTTTATAGGCGCCATGACCGAAAACAGAACGGCAAGGAATCGTATAAAATCTTCCGAAGAGATCAGATCTCCGGACAACACCAATTTACCGCCGAACCATAATACTGCTACCATGATACCAATCCCCAGCGTTTCGGAGACAGGTGAGGAAAGCCGGTTCAGACGTGCCTGCCGGAAGGCGGCCCGAAAGTGCTCATGGGTTTTATGTTCAAATTTTCCACTCTCATAGCGCTCCATGGAAAACGCTTTGACGATTTTAATACCCGAGATGGTTTCCTCAATAATTGTTGTAATATCTGCGATTCGCTCCTGCACCCGTTTACTCTTCCGTTTCAGACTTTGTCCGATTTTCGAAATTAAAATACCGGTTAGCGGGATAACCAGCAGCGCGACCAGGGTGAGCTGCCAGCTAATACTGACCAGGATAGCGATAAATATAATTATAACGACAGGTTCACGGATGATACGGGTGAAATTGGTATTCAGGGAGGTGTTAAGGGCATTAATATCGTTGGTGATCCGCGAAATAATATTCCCGATCTGGTACCTGCTGAAAAAGCCCAGCGGTTGCCACAAAATATGACTGTATACTTCATCACGCAGATCCTTGATAACCTTCTGCTCGACAAAACTTACCAGCCAGATCTCCAATATATGCGCCACGTTTTTAAATGCAAAAGCGAGAAAGATAAAGATGCATAACAGCTGCAGAGTATCCACCGGATCATCCCGGCGGAAAAGGTGATCGAGATGAATTTTCATCCATTCATTGATATCCAGAATACTTACATCGGTTTCGCCTGTCTGCGTCAGCTGGCCCTGTTCAACTACGGTACTTTCCTGCGACTCAAACAGCGTGCTGACAAAGGGGGCAATCATCCAGATCGATATCGTATTAAAGACAATATAAACGAAATTAAACAGGATGATAAATACGAACTGCTTATAATAGGGCTTTAAATAGGATAGTACACGCAGGTAAAGCGTGACCTCCGATGTCGATGTTTTACTGTTCATCGTTTTTCAAAATACCAAATTGCCGATATCAAATGGCTAACCAATTCCGCTGTTACAATAATTTAAACCAAAAAACGGACTTTGGGATTACTTATTATTCCTGATTCCTGGCAGAATATATGGTTTTATCAGCCTAAGCATCATGAACGACGCAATATTTGTCCTGGCTGAATTACAGTGCCGGCTCTTGACTCAGGCAGTACGACTATAAAACATGGGTTTAAATATATTAAACAAATGATTTATAACCAATTTTAATCATATGACCTGACTTATTCACCACCACGCCATTGGCGCGCGCCTGCCTGTCCGACTGCCAGCGCAGGCGAATCTGCACGGAAGAATAAAATATATTGAAAATAAAATACTTAACCAATAATCTAAGCCAACACAAGATATCATAAAAGTGTACGTTCATCATCAATGAATTGTATTGTCGTACTCATGTATTTCCACATTAATCATTACTATTTAATCCTTATATTCGTTATCCCGCCTTCGCGGGATCTGCCTGATTTCAGATCTGGATTCAGTAACCAGGAAGATCTCCCACTGACGGGATGACTATTCATATTTATTTTTATTTAGCTATTTTTTTATGCACGTAGCTAAGACCGGACAAATAAATTTAGATCATTTTCTGTGTCAATCCGTGGTTTATGAATAGGTCTTGATAATTAATTGTGATAATAATAGTTGTAAAAGTGCAAGAATTTTACGATTTTATATCCAGATATCAATCAGCATAAGAGACTCCGAGCATGAAAATTCCGATTTTTCAGATTGACGCATTTACCGATAAGGTTTTTGCAGGAAATCCGGCTGCTGTATGTCCCCTGGAGTATTGGCTGGAAGATGAGGTCTTACAAAACATCGCTGCTGAAAACAACTTGTCTGAAACGGCCTTTTTTGTCGACCGAGGTGACTTTTTCCAATTGAGATGGTTTACCCCCCAGACAGAGGTTGATCTTTGCGGACACGCTACGCTTGCCACGGCCTATGTCATTATGCACAGCATAAAACCGGAGCTTGAGGAAGTAAGATTTGGAAGCCCTGCTGGTGAACTAACTGTACGGCGCAACAACGAACTTTACTCAATGGATTTCCCGGCGCACCCACCTGAAAAATGCGAAATTCCGGAGAGTTTGATCACCGGTTTGAATCGGGAGCCCGTTGAAGTACTGGCATCGAATTATTACCTCGCAGTATATGATTCGGAGGATGAGGTCCGCCAACTCAATCCATATATGCGTTCGCTGAAAGAACTTGACCGGCTGGCAGTTATCGCAACGGCAAGAGGGGATAAAGCAGATTTTGTCTCGCGATTTTTCGCTCCCGCGGTCGGTATACCGGAAGATCCGGTAACCGGGTCTGCCCATTGTACGCTGATACCATACTGGGCCAAGAAACTTGGTAAAACAAAAATGCGTGCACGTCAGGTGTCTTTCCGCGGGGGAGAAATATTCTGTGAGTTCCAGGATAAGAGGGTGATCATTGCCGGAAAAGCAACCCTTTATCTGGAAGGCACGATCAAGATATAACCGCTCTTAAAAATGCTGGAGTAAATCATTGGCTGCGTAATGATAGGGAAAATTAGAAGCGACTGAAACCAACATACCTAAACTCATTTATCGGAAAAAATCATACGTTTAAGCAACGGAGCAGTGGGTATTGAATTGATCCTTGGTATAGGAAGCGATCGAGTCAGTCGATAGCAAAATGATCGCACCTGTCTGCATAATAAATATCCCGCCACAAGAATATTTTATTATCCGCATGCGTTATCTAATTCTATTTTCCGGAGAGAATGAATGAAATTTCTTAAACCAAAATGGGCGATAGAATGGTGGCAGCTTCTGAGGGAGGAAGGTTTTAAATCCTTCCTGCAGAAAAAAGGCTGGAAGGTCGTGATCGCATTTTTCCTTTTTTATCTGATACGTGATGTCACGCTGTACATTGTAATCCCCTATTTTGCCATCACAAAAATCAGTGGTTGTAGTTGATGATAACAATCGAGACAATCACCGTTGGTATGTTCGCCATGAATTGCTACCTGGTTTTTGATGACCGGACAAAAGAAGGTATACTTATTGATCCCGGAGGGGAAGCCGGGCGAATAATCGGAATTGTTCACGATCTGGGGGTACATATCAGTTCAATTCTGAACACCCATTGTCATATCGATCATACCGCTGAAGTTAAATATGTGAAGGACCGGCTTGAAGTTCCATTTTTTATTCATGAAGCAGAAATGCCTCTGCTCAATTCTCTGCAAGATCAAGCCGCCATGTTCAATATGCCGATTACTGATATCCCGGACGTCAACGGATTTTTAAAGGACGGCGACCTGCTCGAGCTTGGGGGTGAAACCGGACGTGTACTGCATACGCCCGGGCACTCACCAGGCGGAATATCATTTTTATTCGGTGATCATGTTTTTGTCGGAGACTGTTTGTTTCTCGATTCAATCGGCCGAACCGATCTATATAAAGGTAATTATGATCAGTTATTGAATTCAATCCGGTCAAAACTTTTGGTTTTAGCTGATTCTGTGAAGGTATACCCAGGTCACGGTCCTGCAACCAGTATCGGCCGTGAGCGCTTACATAATCCATTTCTTCAATAAATCTTGCCGGTGAATTGATAGCTGCATCACATATTTTATTATCAGCTGGTGATATAATGTAATAAGTTGATTGCTATATGGAATTGAAAGACAAAAATATTCTGATAACGGGGGGTGCAATACGAATCGGCCGGGCCATCACCACCAGTCTGGCCCGCGGTAATGCCCATGTTTTTTGCCATTATAATTCAAGCGAGGAGGCGGCCCTTGAACTCCAGTCAGAAATAGAACGGGCAGGATTAAAACTTGACCTGATTCAGGCAGATTTAAGGAAGCTGGATAATATTGAACGTATGATCGATACGGTAGTTCAAAAGGGCGGCTCAATCGATATCTTGGTAAATAATGCTGCGGTTTTTTTCCGTACACCCCTGGGTACGGTAACAGAGGAGGAATGGGATACGCTTTTTGATATTAATTTAAAAAATCCGTTTTTTTGCGCCCAGTATGCCGGAACTTTTATGCGGCAACAGGGTTACGGAAAGATTATCAATATTGGTGATACCAGTGGAATTATACCCTGGCCCGGATTTATTCCCTATGGTTTGACCAAAAGCGGCATCATTGCCATGACCAAGGGGCTTGCACGGACACTGGCACCGGAAGTTCAGGTAAACTGTATAAATCCCGGACCGGTGTTGTTACCGGAAGAGTACAATTCAGATGAAAGGGCTCGTGCATTAGCTGCCACCCTGTTAAAGCGCGAGGGCAATCCGCACGATGTGGCCGCAACGGTGCGTTTCCTGATCGAAGGATCTGATTATATAACCGGTTCCATTATCAATGTCGACGGCGGACGTAGTATCGCGTGAATTGTTGCAGCTTTGATTTTCAGAGATAAGTTTTATAAAATGTATAATTTTAAACTTTATGTAACGAGTGTATGTTGAGGTAACGGAATGACCATAAATTTACCCAAACCATTAGAAACACTGAATGATCTGGCCTATAACCTATGGTTTAGCTGGAATCCGGAAGTGCGTGATCTGTTTAAAGAAATAGATACCGTCCTGTGGCGGGAAGTTAATAAAAATCCTGTTGATTTTCTGTACACTGTTGATCCGGTAAAACTTCAGGCAGTTGCTGAAAATCCGACGTTTATCGGAAAGCTTCAAAAAATAAGGGACCGTTTCACCGCTTATATGGAGCGCATCGACACACGATTCGCCCGCAATTATCCCAAAATGATGGATCATCAGATCGCCTACTTTTCCGCAGAATACGGTATTCATGAATCACTCCCTAATTATGCGGGCGGGCTGGGCATCCTGGCCGGCGATCATGTGAAAACCGCAAGCGATCTTGGCCTCCCATTTATTGCTGTCGGATTAATGTATAAACATGCCTATTTTACACAGGAAATTGATGCACAGGGCAATCAGGTTGAAAAATACAGTGAACTCGATCGGGAGCGCCTGCCGATAAAACTGGTTACGGATGAGGATGATCCCCTGCTGATCGGCGTACCGCTGCTTGATCATGAGGTATCGATCAGAGTCTGGGAAGTGAGCGTGGGAAGGATCAAGGTTTTCCTGCTCGATACAGATGTTGATAAAAACAGCGAGGAAGACCGTGAGATCATCCATAGTCTATACGGCGGCAGCCGGGATACACGGATTCGTCAGGAAATTATCCTGGGAATCGGCGGTATGCGCGCCTTACGGAAAATGAACTATAATCCCAGTATTTATCATATGAATGAAGGACATTCGGCTTTTCTCGGACTGGAACGGTTGTATGAACTGATGAATGAAGGGATGGATTATAAGACTGCCCTGGAATATGTCCGGGCGACCTCACTCTTTACGACACACACGCCCATTCCTGCCGGCAATGAAGCGTTTGAATTTGACATGATGGAAAAATATTTCCGAAATCTATGGCCTAAGCTGGAAATATCGCACGAGAAATTTTTTGATCTGGGCAGAAGCAAAAATGTCCATCAGCACGAAAATTTCTCCCTCACCGTACTTGCCTTGAATCTTTCAAGTCAGGCAAATGGCGTGAGTAAACTCCATGGTGAGGTTTCACGCAGAATGTGGCAAGTGGTATGGCCTGGTGTGCCGAACAATGAAATACCGATCGGACATATCACAAACGGTGTTCATACATTCACCTGGCTTCATCGTGAAATGATATCCCTGTTTAATAAACATATGGGTTCCGACTGGCGTGATCATATACTGGACCAGAACTACTGGGATAAGATGTATGATCTTCCCAATGAAGTTTTGTGGGAAACGAAACAGCGTATGAAACGTGAGATGATCACACACTTACGCACGGCATATGCCGCCCAGTTAAAGCGCTATGGGAAGGATGATTACGGCTATCCGCCGGCTGAAAAAATATTAAATCCTGATATCCTGACCATCGGCTTTGCCCGCCGATTCGCTCCTTATAAACGAGCACTGTTGATCTTCAGGGATCTTGAACGGGTCCGTAAAATTCTGAATAAAAAAGGGCAGGAAGTGCAAATTTTATTTGCCGGTAAAGCCCATCCGGCCAATGAAGCAGGAAAAGATCTGATCCGTAGAATCAATCAATACGCTAAAGAAGCCGAATTTAACGGGAAAATTATTTTCGTTGAAGGCTATAATATGAATAATGCCCGCGCGCTGGTAACGGGTGTTGATGTCTGGCTGAATACCCCCAGAAGGCCTCTGGAAGCAAGCGGAACCTCTGGACAGAAAGTGCCCATTAATCTGGGCATTAATCTCAGCATTCTCGATGGCTGGTGGTTTGAGGGCTATAATGGTCAGAATGGATGGGCAATCGGCAGTTCAGTGAATTATGACGACCAGGAATTTCAGGATGCCGAAGATAGCAAATCACTCTATGATATTCTCGAAAATGAGATCATACCCCTGTATTATAAGCGTGATGAAAAAGGAATTCCTCAGGACTGGGTCGATAAGATCAAAGTGTCATTCCATTCTACAATTACCGACTACAGTGCACACCGTATGGTCTGGAATTATGTAAATAAATATTATCTGCCAGCTATGCGCCGGGCGGATAAAATATCACAGGAAGAATATCGCGAGCTGCATCAGTTTACCAAATGGAAAAACCGGGTTTCCCGCCTATGGGAAAATATAAATCTAAAGATTAAAAACGGTAAATCACTCGATGAAGATACCCGGGTAATTGCTGCCGGTGAAACCCGTGAAATTGCCCTGATCGTTGAAACGGGAGGACTGAGTAAGAATGATCTGAGGGTGGAGGTGACCCTGGAGCGGCAGGATGCCTATCGCGGATACCAGGCCGTCAAAGTGATTCCGATGGGGCTGGTCACACCCAATGACAACGGCCGGTTGGAATACCGCGCAAATATCGAAGCGGATAATGAGGGATCATACCGGTATAACTGCCGGGTGCTGCCGAATCATCCCGATCTATATAATGTGCATGAAACACGCCTGATTAAATGGCTCGATTAATCCGGCTACCGAATAGCGGAAAACCGCGGTTGTGATCAGACATTGATTTGGCGTTAATCTCAGTTCTGCGTAATGTCCCTTCCATTTCGGGCTCGCCGGTTGAACAAACGAAATGAGCAGATTGACAGCCGGTGTACTTTTGTCCTCCGGCCAACTGTTCGTGCAATTTTCCTGTTCGATCATGGCCTTATTCACACATCCCAGGCATCATTATCAGATTCCGAAATTCCACGATCCGGCGCTTTTCACAGCTTCCCGGTATAATGTGATTTTTACCTTTTCCATCTGCCGTCTTCCATGAATGCTGCCATGCCGGCGTATTTTTTCTCATTCAACTGGATTCCAGCACATTACAGATACGGCCGGATCCAACACAATGCCAGGACCCGGTCTGACAGCGGTCAGCTCAGTTCTCAGTTCAGGCTGCGCAAAATACCAATCCAGCTGGGTATACTTTTGATATTGCTGACGGGTGTAAACCGGCAGTCTAAATTCAATTACATCCACATCCTGATCATGCTCGACATATTGATCCGGATATCCGGGAAATTTCAATACAATATTCAGAGTGTCGGAGACTTTTGCACGGGAGACAATAAAATTGTGGTATTCTTCTTCCAACCGGTATTCGAGGTTGATCCACCCACTTTCATACGGGACTTTTGCCGAAATAAATGATATCTCATAGGGGATGGCGGGTTTAAAGATGATGGTTTTGGTCAGCGCGTTCGGCTGATATCCAATATAATGCTGATACATATTTCGGGCATACTCGGCAAGACTCCATGCCTGCGAAACGGCACCAGAAACACCCGGCTCAGATGCTCCAGGTCGGGGAAGCGCATCCAGTAACTCACTGAAGTTGCCAATTGCGTTCCAATCAAGTATCTGAATCGCCTGATTGAAACTTAGCCGGAAAGCCAGATCTTCATATCCCAGCGTTGTCAGTGCACCGATTAGCGGTCCGGACAGCCAGGTCCAGACAGTACCGTTATGGTATGCCTCATCCGGCAAATAAACAGGTTCATTATGATGCCAGGGATGAAAATCGGGATCATTTTGGGAAAGGGAGGACACACCGTATCGGTAAGTTAAACCGGTAAGCACCCGACTGCTTATATGAGCTTTGATCTCCTCGTTTACAAGCGGTTCAATCCCGGGCAGATCGGGGATTGACACGGCAAATATCTGATTTGGGCGCAGTTTACGGTCACGTGAACCATCGGTGTTCAGATGATCGGTCATGGTCATGCTGAAAGAGTTCCAGTAGTCATTTACGAAATTTCTGCGCAGAGTTTGAGAAATAGCCAACCAGTGTTCTGTAAAATTGGGCTGATCGGACAAGGAAGCCATGACAGCACCGGCCTGCAAGGCCGTATACCAGAGTGCCTGTATCTCCACTGCCCGGTTACCGCGGGGTGACCAAGCGCCTTCAGTACCCCGGGCATCCATCCAGGTTTCAGCATCCTCGTGCAGCAGATAAAAATTTGGATCGACCCGGTACTTCAACGCTCCCGCAATCGCCCGTTTAACCACCGGAAAAAGTTCCCTGACGGTAGCGAGATCACCGGAATAGAGGACATATTCATATAATTCACGAATAAACCACCAGGTACCGTCGGCTGTATTATAGATCACTTCATTATTGGTGATCCGGTTGGGCATCCGACCATACCAGAGATCAGTACTATCGGACAGCTGATAGGTGCTGAAAGAGCGTAAAATTTCACTGGCATCATTATATTGCCCGTTCACCAGTAAGGCACCGGGGAATGAAATGAATGTATCCCGTCCCCAGTAATTGTTGAACCATGGCAATCCTGCCCAGATCCCTTTGTGATGCTGGTTTGTCACCAGAGCATCGCAGGCGATCTGAGACCAGATCACGGCGCTGTTCAATTCAGGTAGATTACAGCGAAAATCATTTCTGAGGACGATATCCTGCTGACGCCTTTCACGCAGATTGAGACGAAAAACACATCGCTCAATTAACCGGTCAAGTTCTTGCGTGAGGTTCTGCCTGGAATCTGCGAGCAGTGCGACGACGATGATTAATTCTTCTTTTTGAACCAGGTTAAATCCCAACCATTTAAATTTATCCCCGGAGATCCCGCCGGCGATCTCCTCTGGCGTATACATAAGATGTTGATTTTGAAGATCAAGTCTGTTATGCTTACCTGGTATCGGCTGGTCCAGTACCGGCTCGAAAGAGAGACCACCAAGCGTATCTGCCGGCTCAATGATCCAGAGCAGTGCGTCGATGGAGTCCAGCACAGCAAAGGTTTCCTTCATTCCCTGCGGGTATTCACGAATCAGTTTTGCCGGATCGTATTGGCAGTTAAGCAGTGATTTCCGGGAGATCAACCGTTCATTTGCATAGATTTGATAATCGAGCAGATAATGTTTTTCATCGACCGTCCATCCGTCATATGCCGAGGCATTGTGCTGGTGAGTGTTTCCAAGATAAAAACCACTCATTTTATTCGTATAAGTAAATACCCGGTTTTCCCCGGATTCCAGTGCAATTACCGGTAACTTATCCTGTAATGCAGGGCGTTGACAGGAGTTTACAGCAAATAGAAAGGCCAATAAAAGGATTGCTGGAGATCTCATATAAATTTCCTGCCGGATTCGTATTGCCAGATCCATCTGTATCCGGATACAGTGCGGGAGGTGATATCAGGAAAATCTGGTATATGCGGGGGGATAAGGGTCTTGCGGCTACATCCGTTCTTCATGGTATTTCTACTCTTATTTATAGTTTGTCTTATGTATAGTTAGTATCATATGATCCCGATGTATCTTTCATTTTAACCGGATAACAGGATTAATATAATTATAATTGCTAATAACTACTTAAATTTCATTGCATTAGCATAAGATTGCCGACAATTTTATTTATCTGTTTTGGTTATCCTGTTAATCCTGTCATAAAATGAAAACTGGCGGTAGCATATGATACTATTTGATCAGCAACATTTTTCGGGTAACGATCATCTGTCCTGCATCGGTTGTGTAAAGACGATAAAAATAAATCCCGCTTGCTGTTTCCGGTCCGGGCGACCACAGAAAGTCATGTTCACCGGCAGGGATCGTCCCATTATGGAGCAGCGCAATAAGGCTCCCACGCATATCAATGATATCCAGACGGGCTTCAGCCTGCCGGGAGAGAAACAATTTAATATGTGTAAGACTATTGAATGGATTGGGATAATTTTGCCTCAGTTCGAATTCAGCGAGCGTTTGCGCAATGAGTCCGGTCTGCGCGAGACGGGTTGTCGGAAAATAACAGCGCTGTATAAGTGTGGAATCGATGATAAAGGGATTGGGTTTTCCATCCTGATAAAAGGCAATCATATTAGTGCGATCAAGTTCGCCGGCATCAGCCGGATCTGTTTTATGCCAGGCGTATAAGATATCCTTCTGATTCGGGAAAAAATTGGGATCGGTTGCATCGGCTT